>OGVY01000101.1_pt1 | contig 14263 bp, 9 predicted proteins | sample 1575871 | NCBI WGS metagenome assembly OGVY01 (sample SAMN07581536, study PRJEB24739) | freshwater metagenome
AGTCACGATACCGACCACAAGTTTTTAGAGTTCTTTTCGAAGCTGGGCTACCCAAGCTTTGACTCTTTTATCAGAAAGGTGATCTTGATTTTCAACATCAATGACAAGCCCTAAAAATTTACCATCTCGAAGGGCCTTGGATTTTTTAAATTCATAGCCTTCGGTGGGCCATAGGCCGACTAGTTGGGCACCTTTTTTCTCAAACTTTTCCACAAGCTCTGCCATTGCATCTACATAAGTGTCAGGGTAGCCCTTGCCATCCCCTAAACCAAAAACAGCCACTTTTTTTCCTTGGAAATTAAGCGCTTCGATTTCTGGTAGAACAGCTCCCCAATCTTCTTGGATTTCTCCAATATGCCAAGTGGGCACTCCCACAATTACTTTTTCAAATTGAGCTAAATCGGCAGGGTGGATTTCAGTGATATTCTTCACGTGATCCACTGCTTCACCCATTTCTCCTTTAATTGAATCAGCTACATTTTTAGTATTTCCTGTTGAGCTTCCGTACACGAGGAGAACTTTTCCAGGAGCTAAAGTGGGCTGATTTCGATCGACGGGCCCAGCAGCACTGGCAGCAGCAGCAGGTTTGGCCGCAGCAGTGGCAGCTTTAGCAGCAGCTGCTTTGGCTGCTTCTTCAGCTGCTTTTTTGGCAGCCTCTTCTTGAGCTCCTCTTTCAGCTTCTTCTTTCAAACGACGTGCTTCAATTTCAGCTCGAGCTTTATCGCTGTGTGCTTTTAAATCAGATTCCTTTAAAAGGGCTAGCTCCTCAGTATCAGGAGCCGACCACGAGAAAGGTTCTTCAAATCCAGAGGGAATTCGCTTTCCTTTTTGTCGATAGCAATCCAGAGCAGTTTTTAAATCAAGAGCTTCTGTGCGTTTCCCTTGAGAAGTGATGAATGTAAGAGTCACTTGGCCTGTTTTGGCGGGATCTCTCCCCACCAAAAACTCTTTATAAAGTCGGTCCATTTCAATCGATTGAAAAAAAGATCCAGTTAAGGAAGGTGCAAAAGTATAGGACGCGGCTCCTAACCGCTTTCGACCTTTTTTACTTTCTCCCTCAAAGCCTACGACGATCCGAAAAAGCTCTTCATCTTTTCCGCTGAAGTGGCCCCAGATTCCCAAGTGGCCTCCTCGAGCCCCGCGAGAAACTCCTAAAGAGCTAAGGGATTTGTGTATTTGTGAACTCACCCGTTTTTTAAGTTCAGTTAAAACCAACATGATTTTGATTCCTTCAACAAGTAAATTGTTCAAACTTTTTACTGGTTTAGGCTAGGAATGTCAAAACCTGAGGCCGAAAAAGAACGAAGTATTGGAAGAAGAGAGCTGGGCATCTAATAGAGTAATTGATAAAGCCCGGTATTCCAATCCTGTGTAATAGGAAGAGAAGAATGCGGAGGATTTTCGCCACTCTAGGAAGAGGCGAAAGCCCAACTGATTATTAGAAAAGGCAATCGCTTGGGTGTCACTTGAAAAGAAGTTGATGTTCAAATGGGTATGCAGGAAGAGGCTTTTACCTACAGGCGATTCATAGGAAACTCCCAAAGAGGGGCCTCCAAGATTTCGGTAACCAATTTCAAGTTGAGTGAGGAGGGTTTGGAACTGAAATCCTGCTTGAGGGGTGAGGACTGCACCCGAGTCTGCTTTTAATTTCCAGCCTAAGTTTCCGGAGGCACTAAATAAACGGGGGCCCTCTTGAGCTCCCGTAACTGAGAGCGGAAGAAGGAATATTTGCGCTTGAGTAGCAATCTCGAAGTTATCAAAAAGAGACGTTTTGTAACTACCCCCTAATTGAAGATTCATACTGCTCAGAATGAGATTACCCGCCTGTGTTAAAGAGAAAAAGGAAATTCCCTGTTCGAGTTCGATTCCTGTAGGTTCCTTAAAGAAGATGGCTTCTTCTGTTTCCCCTAATCGATTGGTTTCAGCGGCAGGAGCCCTAGGCGTTTCTTCTTTTTCTTTTTCGAGTGTCTCTTGAGCAAGTCTTGCTTTCTCCAGGCGTTCTTTTTCTAAACGTTCTATTTCTTGACGCTCACGCTCCAATTTCTTTTGTGCGAGTCTCTCTTTTTCATTTTTCTCTTTCTCAAGCTTCTCTTGAACCAGTTTCTCTCTCTCAAGTTTCTCTTGAGCCAGTCTTGCTTTTTCTTTCCGCTCCTTTTCTAAACGCTCTTTTTCAATTTGCTCTAAAACGAGTCTAGCCTTCTCTTGCCGCTCCTCCTCTAAACGCTTCCTCTCGGAACGCTCTTTTTCAATAGCTTCCAAAACAAGTCTTGCCCTTTCCTGACGCTCTTGCTCTAAACGCTCTTTCTCAAGCTTCTCTTGCACTAGCCGCTCTTGCTCTAAACGCTCTTTCTCAAGCTTCTCTTGCGCCAGCCGCTCTTGCTCTAAACGCTCTTTCTCAAGCTTCTCTTGCGCCAGCCGCTCTTGCTCTAAACGCTCTTTCTCAAGCTTCTCTTGCGCCAGCCGCTCTTGCTCCAAACGCTCTCTCTCCAAACGTTCTTTTTCTAGACGCTCGCGCTCCTGTTTAGCTAAAAACTCTGGATCCATTTTTTCGACAGGTTCGATGCTAGAAAATTGGATCCACTCGCTACTTGGAAATTTCCCAGTAAAGACGCTGCTCTTGAAGGCTGTTTTCTTCTCATCCAATTTAAAAATAGCTCTGATAGGAGCGGGGGATTCTTGAATAGTTTTTAATCTGAAAAAGAGTGCGGTTTCTGAGATCCCTGGTTTAACCAACTTAATCTCATGTCTTTCACTTTCGTCCAAAAAACTTAGTGAAAATTTGAAGAGTCTATTTTTGTTGGTCGGGATTTTCACTCCATTCAGATAAAGCTCATTCCCGGCGCCCAATTTTCCTAAGAAATCAATTTCCTTCTGGGTGTTTTCTAAAAACCGAATCGTTCTCACACTTTCGTTGCTGAAACTGACGTCTTCAGCTTTGAAAGGTAGCTTTTCAATAAACTCCTTTGGCCCTAAGACTAATGAATCATAGCGATCTGCAAAAACTTGCAGCCCTAAGAGTAAAGCTAAAATGTAAACTGTTTGTTTCAAGCGTATGTACCCGAAATCTTATCGGATAGAAGCTCGAATGCGCTTCGCGTTGAGAGATCCAGTTCTCAACTGGTTTTTTTGTTAATAATTTTAGATGTTTATGGGCTGCCTAGTTCAGACTCACGCTTGCCATTTTAGAGATCCCATTTCGCTGCATAGTTACGCCGTAAAGCGCCTCAGCAATTTCCATTGTCTTTTTATTGTGAGTGATCACAATGAACTGAGTTTTCTCAGCCATTTTCTTAACCACTGTATTGAAACGGGAGACGTTGGCATCATCCAGCGGAGCATCCACTTCATCGAGTAAACAGAAGGGGCTTGGCTTTCTAGCAAAAATAGCAAGGACTAAGCTTACCGCTGTAAGCGCTTTTTCTCCCCCAGAGAGGAGCGTAATACTCTGGAGTCTTTTTCCGGGAGGTTGAGCCATAATATCCACTCCAGGATCTGAATTTCCTTCTTGGTAAACCAAAGTGAGCTCAGCTTTTCCGCCATTAAATAGAATCGGGAAAATTTCGCTAAATTTCTTATTTACCGCTTCGAAAGTTTCCGTAAAGCGCACTCGAGTGGTTTCTTCAATTTTCTTAATAGCATCTTCTAAAATTTGGATGGAGTTTTCCAAATCAGCTTTTTGCTCAGTTAAAAAGTCATAACGTTTTTGAATATCGTCAAACTCCTGAATAGCCGTCAAATTGACTTCGCCGTAGCGTGCGATTTTTTCTCGCATGCTCTTTAAATGTTCCTCTAAAAGCCCGCGCTTTTCACTTTCAGTAAGCAAAGCCCAATCTAAATTGAGGGACTCAGTAAACAGGGGAAGTTTTTCGAGCTCAATTTGCACTGATTCATCTAAAAGGGTTGGATCACAATGATAGCGTTCATTCGAAATATTCTTAATTTGGTCTAATTGCCCTTGCTCATGGGCCAACTGAATTTCGGTTTCTTGAATCTCGGCCAAAACGACTTCTCGATGCTTTTGGAGCTCTTCTTTTTTTAATCGTAACTCGGAGAGATCGGTGCAGGTTTCCTCAAAAGCTGATTTCACGTCGGCTAGTTGAATAAGGATTTGCTCAAGATGTCTTCGAGACTCCGTTGTTTGAGCAGCAATTTGCTCGACAGCTTCAGTCTTAGATTGCAGATCTTGAACATCAGTTTTTTGGCTTTCAATAAGGCGTTGAATGCTAAGCTTCTTGTCTTCTCTTTCTAGAGAAAGTCTTTGAATTTTCTCTTCTATCGTATTTTTTCTCTCTCCCAGAGTCGAGCGCTCAATGCGTTTTTCACTAGAGTTCGCAGTAATGATATCGAGTTCCTTGGCTCTGTCTTCAATGGAAATTTGACAAGTCCTAAGGCTTTCTTCAATGACTTTTGCTTCTTCGATGGATTGATTCAGCTCTTCGGAAACCCTTTGAATTTGTTGAGTCAAATCTCTTTCCAGGTTTTGATTTTTTTCCTGCTCGCTGTTTAACGCTTCGAGATCTCGCTCAAGTCTTGAGAGTTCGAAATGGAGCTTTTCTCTTTCCTTTCGGAACTCAACTGCTTCAATATGGATAACCGAAAGCTTATCTTTTAATTCTAAGTGTAGCTTCTCTTGATTCTGAAGATACTCAAGCAAACTTTCTCGCTCACTATTCATTCGACCCAATTCAGAATTCAGTGTTTCGCATTCTGTCGCTAATTCCTCGATTTCTCGCCTTCGTGCAAACACTCCTGTTTTGGTAGGGGTCTTTCCAGAACTTAAAGAACGGTCCCGGTGGCCGACGGTTTGTCCTTCATTAGTAATAAAAGTGAGGTGAGGATAGTTTTTTCTAAGTGAAAAAAGAGCACTCACATCGTGGACACGGTAAACACTTCCAAACCACCAATCAGCAGCAGCCCGAAACTCCGGGGTCACTCTTACCCGATCCAATAAAGGCGAAGCCCCTTCACTTTCACCTGGCTTAGCTCCTAAATCGGATTGTCGTAATTCCGAAACGGCCACTAAGCGGACTCGCTCTAAGCCCTTTTCTGAAACCGTACGAGTGAGTCTTTCAGCTTCCTCAGTAGTTTGGACTAGAATCGTATTCATGTCAGATCCGAGGAGCGTTTCCAAATTATCTTCTATTTCGGCATCTGGAGAAAGAACTTCGGCAAGAGGGATAGCTGTTCCCTTATCGTTGCCCAAATTCATTAAAAGCTCTCGGGCAGAGGAAGAGTACCCTTCCAGATTGGTCTGCAACTCTTTCAGGGATTCCATTCTGGAGCGACGTCCATGGAACGATTCTCGAATGCTATACAAACTGTTTTCAACTTCCGAAAGCTTCGAAGAGCTTGTTTGGCAATCGCTAAAAATTGAAGCGACTTGTTGCTCAGCTTGAGTAGTCCGTTCATTGATTTGTTGAATTTTTTGATCCGCAGCCAAAAGCGAGGAACGCTGAGACTCCATCACGAGATCTAATTGACTCTTCTTCTCAGAGAGAACTTCCTTTTGGCTTTTTACTTCAGTAAGCCGAGCTTGGAGGTTTTCACTTTGACTCTCACTAGAAACTCTTTTTTGCGCCAAACGATTTCGCTGATTCTCTAGATCTGTTTTTTGATGAAGTTCTGCCTGGCGAATTTGGTTAAGATCTTGAGCTCTTCGGTCAAAATCAGACAACTCCTGCTCAAGGTGAGTTAAGGATTTAAGCAAGGTTTCGAGCCCTACTTCTTCTTGAGCTTGATCGGTTTCTAATTTTTGGAAAGCATCTTCAAGCTGTTTTTGCTCAGCTTGTTTTCGATCCAGACTTTCTTGAAGATTTTTCTTTTGTTCCTCAACTAAAACAATTTGGCTTTCAAATTTTTGCAAAGAGAGAGTGAGATCCCGCTCTTGCGAACCTAAATTCTGGACTTCTCTTTCTTGATCAATTCTTTTGACGTCTAGCTCAGTAATTTGAGCTTCCAACTGACTGTATTGAGCATCGCTTTCTGAACGCTCATTGACTAGCTTTTCTTTCTTTTGAGTGAGCTCGGTAATTTCGGATGAGTGTCTAAAAGCATTTCTTCCCAAAAGGAATAAATCAACTGCTTCTAACTCGCCTTTAAGTTCTTTGTACTTTCTGGCACGAGTGGCCTGGACTTTTAAGCTGCGAATTTGCTTTTCAAGCTCATTGATAATGTCTTGAAGACGAGTGAGATTTTGCCGAGTGCCTTCTAGCTTCTTTTCAGCTTCTTTTCTCTTGGCTTTATACTTGGTAATCCCAGCCACTTCTTCAAAAAGCCCTCTGCGTTCTTCGGGCTTGACGCTAATCATCCTGTCAATTTGTCCTTGCTCAATAATTGAGTAGGCTCTTTTTCCAACTCCAGTATCCATAAAAAGTTCATGGATATCTCGCAAACGACATTGAGTTTTATTGATGCAGTACTCGCTCGTCCCATCCCGGTAGACTCGTCGAGTGATAGCAATTTCATCGGATTTATCGAAAGCGGCAAATTGAGGAGCCAAAGCGACTCCTTGTCTATCTAAAATAAGGCTGACTTCAGCCATGGAAGTGGCCGCTTTGCTATCGGAGCCATTAAAAATGACATCAGTCATGGAATCGCCACGCAAGTGCTTAGCGCTTTGCTCGCCCATCACCCACTGAATCGCATCTACAATATTACTTTTTCCACAACCATTGGGGCCAACTACACCCGTAATCCCAGGCTGAAAAGTCAGAACGGTTCTATCAAGAAAAGATTTAAAGCCTTGCAGCTCTAGCCTTTTTAAACGCATGAAAAACTCCCCCCGTTGCTTTGTCTTTGGCTAAGATACTTTTTGTTTTAAAGTAGCTTGTGCAGCTGCCAACCTGGCCACTGGGACCCGAAATGGCGAACAACTGACGTAATTAAAGCCTAGGCGATTGCAGAATTCAATCGTAGAGGTGTCCCCTCCGTGCTCTCCACAAATGCCTATTTTTATGGATGAATTTCCCCTTTTTGCTCGTTCGCAAGCTAAAGAAACCAATTCCCCAACTCCGTCTTGGTCCAAACTTACAAAAGGATCTGAAGCATAGATTCCCTTTTCCACGTATAAAGGAAGAAAAGAACCCGAATCATCTCGGGAAAGCCCCAAAGTCATTTGGGTGAGATCGTTAGTCCCAAACGAAAAGAAAGAAGCTTCCTCAGCAAGTTTATCAGCTATCAAAGCCGCTCTGGGAATTTCAATCATGGTTCCAATCGAAAAAGCCACTTGGACTTTTTGATCCGAAAGAACTTTCTCACAAACTGCAGAAATAGCGCTTTTCAAAAGCCGATACTCTTCCACAGCCCCAATGAAAGGGATCATAATTTCAGGCTCTATTTTGAAATCTTCCTTTTTAATCAATTCGCAAGCAGCTTCCATAATAGCTCGCACTTGCATGGAATAAATTTCAGGGAAAGAAACACCTAAACGACACCCTCGATGCCCCAACATGGGATTAAATTCATGTAAAGATCTGAGTTTTGCTTGAATCGTTTCTTTAGAAGTACCTAAGGATCTCGCAATACTCACAATTTCAGGATCGGTTTTAGGTAAAAATTCATGTAGAGGCGGATCTAAAAGTCGAATCGTCACTGGAAAACCGCGCATCTCTCTAAAAATCCCCTTGAAGTCTTCTTTCTGCATGGGAAATATTTTTTCAAGAGCTGATTCACGGTGTTTTTTAGACTCGGCTAAGATCATCTGACGGACTGCCATGATCCGAGATTCTTCAAAAAACATGTGCTCAGTGCGACAAAGACCTACTCCCTCAGCTCCAAAAGTTCGAGCGACTTTCACATCGTGAGGAGTTTCGGCATTGGCTCTGACTTGGAGCTTTCGATGCCCATCTACCCAAGTCATGAAAGCTTTGAAGTACTCATCCAGCTGGCTATTAATAGTGGGGACATACCCCAAAATGACTTCACCTGAAGCCCCATCGATAGTGAGAATATCGCCCTTTTTCACTTTGTGGCTTCCCACAGTGAACTGCTGATTTTTGTAATCAATATTGATGGAACCACAACCCGCCACACAGGGCTTTCCCATCCCCCGAGCCACCACTGCTGCATGAGAAGTCATTCCACCCAGAGCAGTGAGAATCCCCTCTGAAGCGTCCATTCCACCGATATCTTCTGGGGAAGTTTCGTGACGAACTAAAATAACCTTTTTGTTTTTTTTCTTAAGCTCTTCAGCTTCTTCTGATGAAAAAATCACTTCTCCTGAAGCAGCTCCTGGAGAAGCGGGAAGCCCTTTTGCAATTACATCTTTTGGGTGCCTGGGATCGAGTCTTGGATGTAAAAGTTGTTCCACTTGGGCCGGGGTGACTCGTAAAATTGCTTCTGTTTGAGAAATAAGACCTTCGTTCACCATATCTACGGCAATTCGAACTGCAGAGTTCGCAGTGCGCTTCCCCGTTCGAGTTTGAAGCATGAAAAGCTTGCCCTTTTGAATCGTGAATTCGATGTCCTGCATGTCTCGGTAATGTTTTTCAAGAATCTGATAGGTTCGAACGAGATCCTTGTAAGCTACGGGCATCGTCCCTTCCAAAGTGGGTAAATCAGAGCCATTGGCAGACTCTTTATTGATGGGACAAGGAGTCCTGATCCCTGCAACGACATCTTCTCCTTGGGCATTGGATAAAAACTCTCCAAAAAATCGTTTTTCGCCAGTGGAAGGATCCCGAGTAAAAGCTACTCCAGTCGCGCAGTCATTACCCATATTTCCAAAGACCATCGCTTGAACATTAACTGCCGTTCCCCAATCTTCTGAAATTTTATGGATCCTACGATAACTTATTGCTCTGGCAGAGTTCCACGAGTCAAAGACAGCAGAAATAGCTCCCCAAAGTTGCGCTTTGGGGTCCGAGGGAAACGCTTTTCCAGTTTCCATCAAAACAATTTTTTTGAATCCCGCTACTAAACGTTTTAACGCTTCTGCAGTCAGCTCGGAGTCGGATTTAACCGTTTCACGTCTGCGCTCTTCTTCGATAAGGTTTTCGAATTGATGAGGCGAAACTCCGAGAACGACATCGGAGTACATTTGAATAAATCTTCGGTAAGAGTCGTAGGCAAATCGCTCATCGGCGTTTCGAGCCAGCCCTAACACCGTTTCATCATTCAGACCTAAATTCAAAACCGTATCCATCATGCCTGGCATACTGACACGAGCGCCAGACCGAATAGAGAGAAGAAGCGGGTTATTCTTATCAGCAAAACGAAGGCCCATCAGAGTTTCCACTTTTTGAAGGGCTTGGTCGACAGCTGTTTCAAGGCCCTGGGGGTACTGTTTTTGGTTTAAATAAAAAAAGGTGCAAACTTCCGTGCTGATAGTGAACCCTGGAGGTACTGGAAGTCCGAGACTGGTCATTTCAGCTAAATTAGCGCCTTTTCCCCCTAAGAGGCTTTTCATTTCTCGGTTTCCCTCAGCGCTTCCATCCCCAAAAAAATAAACCGCTTTTTCCAAGCTGCCTCCTATGCGTCCAAATACTTTGATAAATAGTCTGTCACTTGAGTAATGGAGATTCGATCCTGACTCATGGAATCTCGATGACGAATGGTGACCGCTTGATCCTTTGCAGTTTCCCCATCGATTGTAATGCAGAAAGGCGTCCCGACTTCATCTTGTCTTCGATACCGCCGCCCCACTGCGCCTTTATCGTCATAAAAACTATTCCACCGTTTTCTCAGTGTTTTAAAAATAGCTTCGGCAGTTTCCGGCATGCCGTCTTTGTTCACTAAAGGAAATACAGCCACTTTTACGGGGGCGATTTTAGGATGAAACCGCAATACCGTTCTTTCCGCTTCTTCTTCGTAAGCGTCTACTAAGAATGCGAGAGTCGCTCGATCGGCTCCAGCAGAAGGCTCAATCACATGCGGGAAATACCGCTCATTCTTTCCTTGATCAAAATAACTAAGATCTTTTTTGCTGAATTCAGAGTGGCGTTTCAGATCGTAATCCGTTCGATTCGCAATCCCTTCAAGTTCCGAACAACCAAAAGGAAAGTCATACTCAATATCAGCACAACCAGCAGCGTAATGGGCAAGCTCATCTTTTGCATGCTCGCGTAAATGCAGACGTTCTTTTTTTATTCCATAGCGCAGATACCACTGATAACGCTCTTCTTTCCAAAACTGAAACCACTTTTCGGCTTCAGCAGGATGGCAGAAAAACTCCATTTCCATTTGTTCAAATTCTCTGGAGCGAAAAGTAAAGTTTCTTGGATTGATCTCGTTTCGAAAAGCTTTCCCAATTTGAGCAATCCCAAAAGGGACTTTCACTCTGCAAGTGTTCACAATATTGTCAAAATTTGCAAAAATCCCCTGGCAGGTTTCCGGTCTTAAATAGGCCACGCTGGAGCTATCCTCTAAAGCCCCCACATGGGTTTTGAACATCAAATTAAAGTGGCGCACTTCAGTAAACTTATTTTTGGTCCCACAAGTGGGGCACTGCTGATTTGTAATATGATCCGCTCTAAAACGTCCGCGACACTGCAAGCAATCGACCATGGGATCAGTAAAGGATTGAACATGTCCAGAAGCTTCCCAAACTTTGGAGTTCATGAGAATAGAACAGTCTACGCCTTCGACATCGGTTCGATTGAGAACGGTGTCTCTCCACCAGAGTTCTTTAATATTTCTTTTAAGCTCCACTCCGAGGGGGCCATAATCCCAACATCCATTGAGTCCCCCGTAAATTTCGCTCGATTGAAAAATAAAAGCGCGTCGTCTGCAAAGAGAGACCAGGTTTTGCATTTTTTGTTCTTGGGGATTTTTGGCCATGAGATTACCTCGAGAAGGAAACTAACACAGGCTATTAACAATGCCAATAAATAGAGGTGTTTAGAGTCATTCCGCTCCAAAAAAAGCGGCTCTTAAGTGCGTCAGAAATGGAAGAAATACCAGCGCTAAAGTAGCAGGTAGAAAAACAGCTATTTGCAGAAGATTAGCACGCGTAGGGGTAGCTCTCAAATGAGCTTCTAAGTCCCGTTCTAATTCGGTCCGCAGAAATCGAGAAAAGGATTTAAAGGCAGGACAAAGCGGTGAGCCTTGCAAGTAAAGCTGTTTCAGAAGTGAAAAAGTAAAGCGGTATCTTGGAATCACAAAGAATTGCTCCAGGCGAGCGAGATTTTCTAAAAGAGTTTCCTGGCCCTGGATTTCTTGGAGGTGTTCTTTGAGTTCTGCACCCAACTCTCTTATCCCTTCTGTCCAAGCCAACGAAAGATCCAATCCAGCACTTAAGTAAAGCCCAGTGACTTGGAAAAATAAGAGCAATTCTCGTCTCAAGTGACGTTCTGCTTTTTTACTCAGTAAAAGCGAATGACTTTTAGAGTCAGCCACACCCCTACCCCCTCTGCTAAGAAGACCAAAATGATCACCGCTTTCCCCAAAGCACTTTTCATAAATTCAGAAACAATCTCCGATTCAAAAGTATAGGCAAAGCCTGCCACAACCCAAGGAATCAGAGCACACACAAGACATTGAACTAGAAAGTTCTGCTGAATCATTTTAAGTCTCTTGGAAGTATCGATTTCTTTTTCGAAAATGGGGATCAAGTTTTCAACTAATGGAACTAAAGACAACCCTCTTCGAGAGCTCACTTCTAGCAGTTGCAAAGCTTGATACACTAGACCTGCAGATGTTTTCCATTGCTTTCCCTGAAACAAATCCCGCCAAGCTCTTCCTTTTTCAAATCCTTTAAGAGAACGCTTGAGCAAAACTCCCAATCGGCTCTCTGATTTGTCCGAAAGTTCGTGAAGAGCTTGAGAAAAGGGAATCCCAGCTTCTAGGAGGCCTTGAAGAGCCACTAGAAATGAGCAAAATTCAACGGTGATTCGGTCTTGGAGTCGGGAAAACTGCCAGAAGGCACCCCATTTAAGAAGGGGAAAAAAACTCAGAATTCCCAGAGCAGCCCAAATGAAGCTTCCCGTTAGAAGCCAGGAAAGTCCTAAAAGCCCAATGGCTCCTCCCCTAGAAATACGACTTAGGAGAAGCCACTGAGTTCTTAGGTGTAGGAAGGAGATTCTAGGGTACTTAAGAGCTGCTTCTTTCACAGCTTTCTGAATTAGCCCCTCCCAATTATGAAGAAAAAACCACAAAAGTGTCAGGATGAGACAACCGATGAGAGAGTGTATAAAGCTTTTCACTTCCACAGACCAGTGCAAAGGCGGTACCGAATGAGTTTTAAGGAGAGCGCTTATGAGCAAAGCTGTTATTGATGGCAAAACGATAGCCGATGCCTATTTTAGAAGAATTGAAATGAGTGGTGACAATACCGCCCACTTGGTAAAAAGCGAGGGCCAATATCGTTCTCTCACATGGAATGCTCTTCATGAAAAAGTTTTGGGCATTTTTGAAAACTATCAAAAACTGGGGATCCATGAAGGAGAAAGAGTCTGTATTATCAGTAATACCCGGTCTGAATGGAATATTGCGGATCTGGCTAATTTAGTATCGGGAGTCATTACGGTTCCCATTTACCAATCCAATACACTTGAAGATGTGGTTTACCTCTTGAACCACAGCACTCCTAAACTGATTTTTGCAGAAGATGATTCTCAAATAGAAAAAATTCGAGCTGCTTTTGAGAAAACTAAAAAACCAATGCCCGTCGTTTATTTTGACACGAAAAACCCAGTGCAGGAGGGATTACAGCTGACCAGTTTTGCTTCCTTCACTCAGTTTTCGGGAAATCAACAAGTGGCCGAGGATCTCAAAAAGATTGCCCAAGCGCTCTCGCCCGACTCGATGGCTTCCATTGTTTACACTTCAGGCACCACGGGCAAACCCAAGGGAGTGGTTCTCACACATAAAAACTTCTGTGCAGAATTTAGAGCTATCATTGAGCAGTTCCAATTGAGTTCAGATGACCGTGTTTTGAGTTTTCTTCCTAATGCGCATATTTTGGGGAGAGTAGAGAGCCTCATGACAGTTTTTGCGGGTTGGGAAATGGCCTATGCAGAAAATCTGAATTCGATTTCTCAGAACCTAGGAGAAGTTCGCCCCACTCTGCTTATCAGTGTGCCACGGATATATGAAAAGGTTTTTGCAAAAATTCAAGCAGATATTGCTTCAGCCCCTCCTTTAAAGCAAAAGATTTTCCACTGGTCGGTCAAAGTGGGAAGACAAGTTGCGCGGATGCGCTCCGAACAATTCCCGATTCCGGTATCGCTTCTTGCCAAATATCAAATTGCGGATCGTCTTGTTTTCTCAAAAGTAAGAGCCAAAATGGGCGGTCGCATTCGAATGACTGTTTCAGGAGGAGCTCCTTTAGCTGCAGAGCTCTGTGAGTTCTTTCACGCTTGTGGAGTCAAAATTTTAGAGGGATATGGTTTGACAGAAACTTCAGCTGCAGTGGCTGCCAATTTCCCTGGCGATTACCGGTTTGGAACGGTTGGAAAACCACTTGGGGATTCCGAATTTAAGATTGCACCCGATGGAGAAATCCTGATCAGAGGTTCGATCGTGTTTAAGGAGTATTATCGAGATCCAGAAGCAACTCGAGCTGCTTTCACTTCAGATGGCTGGTTTGCCACAGGGGATATTGGAGAAATTTCTGAGAGAGGTTTTGTAAAAATCACCGACCGAAAAAAAGAAATCATTGTAACCTCGGCTGGGAAAAATATTGCTCCTCAAAAAATAGAGAACCTTCTAAAAACCCACCGATTTATTTCTCAAGCAATGGTGTGTGGAGACAAACAAAAGTATCTCGGGGCTCTTATCACTGTGAATCAAGATGACCTTTCCAGTTGGGCAAAGCTTTCGGGAATTAGTTTTGAAACTTTTGAAGAGCTGATTAAAAAAGAAACGGTGATTAAGCTCATAGGAGAAAAAGTAAAGGCTGTGAACGAGCAACTTGCAAGCTTCGAAACCATTAAGACTTTTCGAATTCTTCCTAAAGACTTCACTACGGAAACAGGTGAGCTGACTCCGTCTTTAAAACTCAAACGCAAAGTGGTGCTTGATAAGTATAAGGATCTAGCAGAAGACTTGTTCCGCTAGGTTCTTAAAAGCTCATCACAATTTTCTTAAAGTGATCGCCTCGTTCTTCGTAGTTCTTGAACATGTCTTGGCTTGCACAGCCAGGAGACAAGAGAACCACGTCGCCAGAGCGAGATTTTTGATAAGCCACATAAATAGCTTCTTCAAAAGTGCCCACTAAAAAGGTCTCTGTGAAATCTCCAATAGAGCGATTCATTTTTTCCTTGGCTTCTCCCACAAGGATCAGGTTTTTCACGTGCCTTTGAACCATCTATCGTGACTGGGAAAC
>OGVY01000102.1_pt1 | contig 14202 bp, 21 predicted proteins | sample 1575871 | NCBI WGS metagenome assembly OGVY01 (sample SAMN07581536, study PRJEB24739) | freshwater metagenome
GTTTCCCAGTCACGATAGCGCAATGTTAGATGAGCTAAAGTCTGAAATCTAGGATTGTTATTACTAATCTTAGCTTTCTCGGCATCTTGTTCTGCCACATACCCAGCATAAACCCATTCATATTGAGGCCAAAAGCCAGAAGCCAAGCCCCCAAAGACCGTGCCAGATTTATAATTTTGGTTGTATTCTTGCTGAGCGGTGGCAAGGGCCTCATTGTATGTCTTGGAACGCCTAAACTCCCTTTGCCTCGGATTGGGAGGCATGGCAGTCCCATTGATTGAAGTTGGCATAAGCCTTTTTGTCGGAAGGGTTAATTCGGTCTTGCCAAGATTGAGGGCAATATTTCCTCCCTGCAAAACGCTAAACAAAGAGTCTTGGGTGATGTAGCGGACTACAACGGCTGTATCCGCCCCAAAGATTCCCACCCCCGGCTGTCCAACTGCCGTAATATACGCTGGTGGAAGATTGGCGTTGGTTGTCATGCCCACATAAGTGATTGAAAGAGTCGCAAGGTTTCCGTCAGTAGGATCAACCCTTGTGGTTTCCACAACCATTCTTTGATAATTTAGGCCCGAAGTTGAGGTTGCAATAAAGGTGTCGTTTCTGTCTGGTTCAAGAGTTGCAACATCGGCAAGGCGGATCGTGTAGGTTTCCGTAAGCGTGACCAGCCCATCCAAATCAGTTGAGGATACACTAGAGCGGAGAATTTTCTCCCCGCTTGCTGGTTTGCCAACAATAACCGCTCCCATATTAGTACGCCGTCCTCAAGATAGGCACTCCCAATCTGGTTTTGAGCAAATCCACCATGCTCATAATATCGGTTCGTATGCCGGAAATTTCTTCAAGAAGTTGCTCTGTTTCCGTGGTTCTTGCCATCTGTTCGGTTTGGGCAAGTCCGCTAACCGCCTCTGGAGTGACCTTGCTTGCCAGCATGGCCGCCGATGTTCTTTCACCTGTCTTTCTTGCCATCATCGCATCATAAATTGCAACATTAGCTTCCCCATATGGAATTTTCCCGGCTTGTTGTAATTTAATAAGCTCATCTAGGGCTTTTGTTGCCGCCTCGGCCTCCTTCTTTTTTCTTTCCTCAATTACCCTCTTGCGCTCCTCCTCCAAATCCAAAAGCTCCAAAGAGTATTTTCTTTCAAGCTCTTTAATATAAATCTGTGAATACCCGGCCTCATTGGCTTTTTTGATCGCCATTGTTCGCTCATCAAAAAGCCTGTTGATTTTTGCTTGAACTGGGTCTGTTTTTTCAAGTGTTTTGAGATTATTCTCAACCTCAAGTTTTTGCGTGGCGGCGACCTTTGCCTGCTCCCTAGCATCCTCAAGCCTTTTCTTGGATTCAAGCATCCTCTCCTTGGCTTGGCCGGGATTCATTATGTCGGAAACTCCACGGGCAAAAGCCATGAATCCTGTTGGCTTGGTTGCCTCGTCATTCATGGCTTCTAACTGCTTTGTGATGGATTCAACTTGTGACCTTGCACCTTCAAGATTCAGAGTAGGCCACGCTCTTTCAAATTCCTTGTATCCAGCATTTAGCTTGTCGGTTTGGTCGTTAAGCTCTTGGTTTCTTTTATTGAGCATCCGAATTGCCTCGGAGGCCGCCATGACCCCGATAATGGCAGGAACGCCAACCTTAAAAGCCCTTGTGAGATAGGAAAAGGATTGGGTAAGAGAATCAACCGGGTCGGTCGAATAAATCAAAACAGAGGCAAGATTTTTCATGGCGATGCCAACCTTCTCGCCAGAAACCCGCATTTGACCAAGGTTGCCGCTTGTTTCCATTACCCTAGTCCCAAAGTGGCTTGCGGTATTGGATGCAATCTTGGAAACCCTTGTGAGGTTTTCGGTCGTTCCGATGCTCTGCCGCATGGCCTTTTCAGCCTGCGAGTTATCGAACGACATTTTTCCTTTTAACTCAACCATATTAGAATCTCCTCATTGTCACTGGCCCAATTCCCTTTAGGCCAGCGTCATAAATCCTTTGAATCCTTGGCTCAATATAGTCCAGCATCTTTGAGGCCACAATATCCACCGCCTTGACCAAGGCAGAATATCCAATCTTGACGGCCCCAGATTCGGGTCTTGGAACTTTTGGCTTGAATCTGACATCGAACTTCCCTGCGGAATTTGTGAAGGTTGCCTCCGTGGAAACGCCCGGCTTGGCAAGGGTGAAGCCGCCGATTCTGTTTAGGGTGCTTTGCGGAAATCCCTCTCTGCCCCTTGTGAATGGGCGACCAAAAGCCGCCGCCGCAACCGCCCAACCAACTTTGATAAACCCAATGGATGAGGTTCTTCGGGAGATAAACTTCTTCAATAGCCCATCCGCAAAACGCCTTCCCTTTCTTGGATTTTTGCTTGAGCGTCTGCCGGATTCCAGCCTTCTGTATCTGCCATTACCAACCGGGACAAGACCGCTATTCTTTCTTTGCCAATTCATCAGCTTCAATGCCCCAACATATTTCGTGTCGCCGTACCGCTTGATTCCATTGTCTTTTGTGATGGGAAGGTTTTCAAGGTTTGAGCGTAGCCTGTCGGCCTGTGGCCTTTTAACCTCCCCGAGCCTTCCGGCTGGCGGGGTCATCAGATAGGCTTCATAAACCACATTCCCTGCCTGTTTGTTGATTGCCTCTGCCATCGTTTTCCTTGAGGCAATGATGTAATATTCCATCGTGCGCTTGAACGCCTTGTTATCAAAGAGGTCAAGGGTGATGGCCGATTTCATATAAAAAGATTTTTTGTTAAGATTCTATCCCAAGCTCTTTTGCAATCTTTTGAATCTCATCGTATTTGCCGAGGTCTGCCCTTTTAAGTTTTGCCCCCGACATCCATAAAAAGAAATGGTTGGCTTGGTTAAGGATACAAATTGGGATTTCCCAAAGAATATACTCAAAGCTCCATCCTGTCTTTTCGGCCAGCGAGAAAACCGTTGCCGCAATCCCCGCTGGCGTTAGGCGTTTCCCGATCCGCCCCCGCTAATAATTGGTTCAACCTTGCCCTTCATAGATTGCTCAAGAATTTCATTCACAAGGATGGTGGCCTTTTCCCTGTCCTGCTCTGTTTTGTCGGAAACCCAATCCAAAAGGGTTTCCCTAAACTTGGCCTTATCCCAAACAAGTTTGATGGTTTCCTTTCTGTTCTTTTTAAGCTCAATATGAACAAAGACAAAAGCCCAAACAAAATACACTGCGCTATCATCATCGCTTCTGGCTTGCATGAGAAGCATCCTTGAGCCTTCGGTATAGGGGGCTAGGGGTTGCCCCATAAATTCCCTTTCCCCGGCCACGAAGGCGGAATTAAGTTCAGAATCTAGGATTTCGTTCATATTGCCTTTAGAATGGCCTTCTTTCGCTCTATATTGGCGTTTTCTGGGATGATTAGAGTCTGACCACCCCTTTGTATTACCCGAACTGGCTCGGCCCTTTTAACCAGCCCTAGAAGCGTTTCCCTGTTTTCAAGTGCCGCCCTAACATATCGGATTGGGGCTTCCTCATCTGATTCCATTTCAACCCAATTCTTTTCCATCTCTGCCCTTACCTTGTCGGCCTTCCCGTTGGCTTCAAACCAAAAAGTGACTTGTTGAAAGCCATCTTTGATGATTCTTGTGACGGGATCAATTTGCCTTAATTTGCCCCCAAAGGCCGCAACAGCAGAGGCAACTTTAAGGTTTGTGGTTCCCCAAAAAGTTTCGCCTTGCATTTTAGGATTTCAATAAGGGATTAGAACCCTCTTGTTAGATATTCGGATAGCCCGTGGCGGCGATGTCCACGGTCACAAACGCATCGTTTGATTTATTGATCGTGATGGAATCAATGCGGGTCGTTCCGAGGGTAGTTGCATTGGCAAGGGCGGCAAGGGCGGCTCCAGCCTGTTCCCTGTAAGTTCCGCCTGTGACTGCGGCGAAGGAAAGGGAATATGCGGTTGTGGCGTTATAGTATGAAACTCCAACCACATCCCCGGTCACATTCCGAATTTCGTTCTTTTCAATATTTCGGGTTTCGGTAAAGCTCTGTGCAAGGCCAACGGCCTCCGTGGTTAAGCCAAACTGAAGCCCTGTCGTTCCGATTGTGGTAGCGGCCATAGATTATTGTCCTTTCTTTTATGTCAAATTTTATTTATGGATGCCCAAGAAGCCTGTTTTTAATGATCTCCCAAGCGGCGGCAAGCACCCCAAAGACAATAGTTGAAACAAGCCAAACCCTGCCTTTGATTCCTTGGGCTTCCTGCTCAATCCTATCCATCTTGCTTTTATGGTCGGTCAAAAGCTCAAGAATATAGGCTTGCCTAGTTTCCATTCTTGCAACTGCTTCCCTTACGGAAATGAGAACATCATGATCATCTTGGCTCATACTTCACAATCCTCTGCCCCTTCGCAGATTCTAACACATTCAGAGCCGTCAGAATCTATGAATCTTTCTATGTAGCCCTCGGCCTCAAGGTAGTCCAAGGCCGCCATAAAGTCGCTATAAGTGTAGGCACTCACTCACAGATTCTCCGGCACGGGCGGGGCGATGAAGGTCACGCTGTCGGCCTCGTCATTAGTCGTGGCGGCGAGGATCAGAGCCTTGCAACGCAGATATTCATTTCGGCAGGCGGTGATGTAGTTCTTGATGGCCTCGCACCTAGCGGGTTCGTAGATGCCAGCGATGGCGTTAAGTTGTGTTTTTTCGTCTAGGCCAGCGTTTTGAATAGCATCAGAACAAATGCTACGATTGTTTTGGATGCACCAATCTTTTGCCTCGCTCAATGAGCGCAAATCAATAACACCATTTGCAGAGGATATTTTCATGCTTTCCTCAACATTGTCCACGGGCCAGCACCCGTAGTTGTTCTCATGGCGATAAAAGACTGCGATGATGTATAGGAAGCCGCAAGAGAACTGCTTTGCCCGTTTTGTATCCCAATATAGCAAAATCCCTCACCTTTTAATCCGTGAGTTGCATCCTTTAACCCAAAGGATGTAAGGCCAGATCCAATATTTGAATAAACACCGTATGTCTGGTGGCTGTTGTAAGTTCCTGCAAATCTAATTCCAATATAAAAAAATCCAGAAGCACTCCAAGTAGAGGAAAGGCTAATCTCCATAGTGCTTGCCGCCACGGAGATTGTTTCCGTGTTCACTCTTGTTTTGGGGAATAGCGGGATTTTTTGATCGCACGAATATAGGGCAAACTCAACATTTTGAGTTGATGCCCAAGCCTGTGTGAAAAAACCAATTCTGTTAAATTCAAATGTATCTGGATAATAAAACAAAACAAAATTAGCATCACTCCCAAGCCAATTACCGCCTACTGCCGCATTTGTGACTTGATACTGCCCATACGCACCCAAGGTGGTAAATCCAGTATAAAAGCCTTGGCCCTTCAAAAGCGGGCTTTTTAGGAAAGTTGCATCTCCACGCAGTAGGCCACTTTCCTCCCCCGCCGCTGGCGCAGGCACTAATCCTGCCGTGCCTGCCACGGAACTGGTCGCCCCGACCATGTTGGCCACGCTCGCCCCGCCGCCGAAGAAGCCGCCCATGTTAGCCCTCGAGAATGGTAAGGGCCGCGCCTGTCACGGCCCCCAGCCAGTAGATTGCGCCCGTCGGGCAAAACGCATCAAATGTCAGGCCAGCCCCAGCGGCGAGCTGAATGCCTTGGGTGGTGGTGGGTGAAAAGCCGATTCCGATAGTGACGGTTCCCGCCGAGATGTTTTGGGCAAGCAGGTATTTGCGATTTGCGTTAGTGACGGCTGAGGTGATCTGCGCTGTATTCGCCGTGGTGACGGAGCCAAAGCGGGTGGTCAGTGCGCCAGAAGGTAATCCGCCAACCGTTACCGTGCCGGAGATGGGGAGTGGGTTTGATTGTTTTACAGTATTATATGCCTGCGACACAGGATCATAAAAACCTAGCTGAACTCCCAAGTAAGGCTCTTGGCCACTTCCGTCATTCCCCGCTATGACTCCTTCAAGATTTGTAAAAGAATCTGAAAAAACATTTGCCGTCACCGTCCCCGCGATGGTCTGGGTGGAGGGGAAGTTTAGAACCGATACGCTTCCTGTTACTGCGCCAAATGTGGTTGTTTGGGTTCCGCCAATGGAAACAGATATTCCGCTAACTGCGGAGCTAATATCGGCAATAGCTTGAGAGCCTAGCGATACAACCGTATGGGCGGGGATATGCGCTCCGCCAGTAATAATGGTGGAAAGGGTTGCGGCTGTCTGGTTGCCGTCAAGGATGGGAAGTGCCATTTGATTCTACCTCTTTTGTTAAATTGTCCCAATATAGAAGCTGTTTAGGGCTTCGCTGAAGTCATAATCCCTTAAGCCATCGGAAAGCTCATCCGGGGTGGCAAAGACATTAAGAGTCAAGCCTCTTTGCCAAGCGTCTTTATTTGCCCTTATGCTTGGAGTCTGGCTTGTAATCCTTGCCATATATATCTTTGTATTAAGGATTTTGTCTTGTATTTTTAGGGCAAGAGTCGGCGTTTCCTCATAGAAGGCATCAAAGATTTCACAATATTTTGCATCAAAATTTTCTTGGCTTACCTTGGCCGCAGTGTCGGAATAATTGACCGAAACATCAATATCATAAACCCCCGTATATCTGCCTAAAAGCTGGTTACTGATTGAGGCTTGAATTGTTGCGTAAGGAAAAAGCCTTTTCCCTATTCTGTTTTGTTTATAAACATTCAGCCCGGAAACGCCGGAAAGAAGGGATGCTATGGCATCCTCAACATTATATTGGATGCTTTGGCTCATTGTTTTGCCGTGGCCGAAATGTCTAGGCTGATGGTTTTTGCCCAAGTCCTGTTTCTGGAAATGATTTGCGGGTTTTCACTTGTGACTTTTGCCAAATAAACAGAGATGCTGGTGACATTTGTCATATAGCTAGGCAAATCTGGGGATCGGTAAAGTTCGGCCATGATGCTTTGAAATTTCGCATCAAAGGCGGCTCGGCTTGTTGAGTCGGCTCTTGCTGTGTAGGTAAGGGTTGCTGGTATGCTAAAAAGCCCCGTGAACGGCCCAAGAAGCTCTGCTCCTAGCTGGGCTTGGGCAACTAGGCTTGGAAGAAGTCTGGCGGTGCTTCTTTCGCTTGTATATTGATTCAGGCCAGTCACCCCGGAGGTGGCATTGAGAAGCCCTTTCTCAACCTCCCTCTCAATCGAGGCCATTAGGTCGTTATCTCTGCCAACTCAATCGTATAGGAAAGGCCGTCCGCCCCAAGGCTGAATCCGGCAATCATCCTTTCCTCGCCGCTGATTGTGCAAAGACCTCCGATTGTGGGGGCTGAAATGGCCGAGGCGCAAACCACCATACTTTGAGTGATTCTGAAAACCTCTCCCCCAACATCCAATTCGCTTGCGGTTGCCAAGTCCGTGACGCTTGCCGAAATCGTGTTGGAGCCAAGCCCCGTCACGCTTTGGTAAAGGTCTGCAACCATATAATCCAAATCACGCCCGAAAAAAGTTGTGGAAATAGCACCCGCCACAAATCCACCCTTAGTGTCAATCCATTCTTATAAGCCCCTCAAATTCAAAGATATTGTCAGTTTCCCATTCATTTTTCTGCCCCCAAAATCGGCTTTCTTTTCCCCTTCTGGTTGCCGAGGCGAGAATAATCGGGGTCGAATTGATTGCCCAAAACTGGTCGGCATCCCTTATGGCTTTTGCCATCTGCTCAACTGATGGGGCGGTATAAACGGCAAGCCCTTGGATTTGAAAATTGGGTGGGCATAAAATAATGATATTGTCTTTACCAAGCTCTTTTACCGCCAGTTGGATAAGTTCGATTGGATTTCTAGGGTAGCCTTGGGAAATTCCAAAGGGGGCAATTAGATTATATTTGTTCGGAAGCCCAATGGCTTTTTCAGAATCCAGCCTGTCTAGGATAATGTTTGTTTTGTCCGCCCCTTTGATTGCAGGATGGCTATAAACAAAATCTGTCCATGTTTTTCGGCTTTTTCGATAGTCGGCATATTTCTCCGGCCAAACCTCCAAATCCAAAATCTCCGCATCCCAAGGAGTTGCCCCTAATGGCTTAGCATAGGAAACCAAATCAAAAACTCCATGATACTGCTCAAAGCAATCAAATAAAACTTCATGCCCTTGGTCGGCCAAGTATTTGCAAGCAGGAAGGCATCGAAGCACATCCCCAAGCCTTTGCCTATATCTAATAATTTTAGGTTGAATCATCCAATACGCTCCTGTCTTGGACATGGTGAAAGTATTTATTTAGGCGAACCGGGCCGTGCGTTTTGTTTAGCTCCTCCCATTGTTGAGTTAGTCCGGCATAGCCATAAAATTGTTCCTTAAACTCAACTTGAGGCCGCAAAGAAAAGGCGTAATGTTCGAAGACCAATCCGATTTCCTCGGTGATTCCCCTTGGGATTCTTATTGGCTGATGATTTAGTAGGGGAGGCTCATGGCTGGTAAATTCTATGCCTTCGCCCCATTTCCACGCTCGATACCACTCATAGGGATAAGAACCAAATCCACCCCTGCTTACCACAACTTTTTTCCCTATGTAATATTTACAATGAAACTGCGCCGCCGTTCCGGGTGTTCGGTCTATTAAAAGACGATATAGCGTCTCCATTTGTTCGGGAGTCCAAAATTCATCTGCATCTTGTTCCATCACAACTCCGCAATCCACTCCTTGCAAGGCGGTTTTAACCATCTCAATTTTGCCATCCCAAGGCTTGTTTCTCCATTGAACCGATATCTTCGGATGATGAAGATTCTTTAGATATTCATGCGTTCCGTCTATGGAAACAAACTCCTTGTGCCATTTTGCCGGAACTTCCTTGCACCATCTTGTGCAGTTTTTGGGGTTGGAAACACCCTCGACAATTCTCCATTGCCAAGGGATTTGTAGCCTTTGGAATATCTCTAGCTTTTTGGAAATATAAGGCTCTCCGTTCAATACGATTGTGAAGATGGTCAGCATATATCCCCCCATTCTTCTTTTGAAACTGCCACATCCAAAGAGCCATCCTTGCGGAGTGTATCAAAAACTGCATCCGTTCTTTTGATCGGCAATAGATGAAGGGCGTAGGCGAGAAAAGATTCTGGGTGAAAGATTCCGCCTCTTATAATATATTCATCTAGCTTCTTAGCCCTTGTGAAATAAGCCTCCATCCAAGAAGTCCGGCCAAAGGCGAATCTATCATTCAATCCCCAATAGTTGCAGAACTTTGGGATATAAACTGCGTCATCTTTCGGGACTTCTGGGAATGCCCTAAAAACCAAATCCGGCCTTAGTCTTACAACGCAATCGGATTCAAACCCGCTTTTCTTGTAAATTTCCCATGCTCTGTTCATCGCCCATAGTTGCCTCAATACGCTTTGGATGCCGTGACAACCACGCCCGATTTGCCAAGCATATTCTTTCTTTTCTTCAATATAGGGTTGCTCCTCGATCACAACCACATTCGGCCTTAATAAAAAAGCCTTGTCCGAGTCCTCATCCTTGGCGGCGTGAATCACCCAAAAGGCATCTGGGTAAAATGAGCGAAGTTGTTCGTGTGTTTTTTCTAGGCTTCGCATTTGCCCAGAGACAAGGACGGCGGTTTTCAAGATGCCTTTAACTCTCCTACCAAAGCCTTAAATTTTTTGTGGCCGTCAGATTCCAAAATATAGGAATCGTCAATCTTTGCCCCATCGTATTTTTCAAGATGTCCTTCTTTGCGTAAGGTCGCTAGCGGAGTTCCCTCGATCTCCGCCGTGCCGGAAAGCTGATGGGAGTCGAAGGGAAGCGACTGGATAAATTTGATTGTATCTTGCCGCTGTTCTGTGGTTTCGCCCGGTAGCCCGACCGTGAAGGTTCCGTGAACGCTCATCCCGATTTCCTTAAGATGCCTAACAACTCTTTTGCCCTCCTCCAAATCCAAGTGTTTGTTTACAATATGATCGACAACATATTGGTTGCCTGACTCAAAGCCCAGTTTCACCCCGAAGCACCCAGAATCTTTCATTATCTTCCAAGTCTCAATCGGAATCGTGTCCGCCCTGCACATGGCCGACCAAGGAAGCCCGATTTGCGCCATCACCTCACACATTTCTAGGGTGTGCTTGTTTCCAAGATTGAAAGTGTCATCATCAAAATAAATTGATTTGAAGGGGAATCTTTTGAGCAAATAGCCAAGGAAATTTCGCATATAGTCTTTGGTATAATATCGGACGCTCCGCTTGCCCTTTCCGTCTGGGTCGTTGCCAGTCATCGCGGCAGGCCAAACGCAAAAGATGCATTTGAATGGGCAACCCCTCGAAGCCCAAACTTGAGCGTGGGGAAAAATCTGTCCCCTTGGCTGATGGTCGCAATAATGGCTCCAACATTCCATCGGATATTCTGGGAAGGGTGCTTCGTTCATCTCGAATTGGGAAAGAAGAAGCGGCTCGATTACTCCACCATTCTCGACTGCTTTCAAAATCCCCTTCTCGTACTCGCCCTTTACAACCGCAAAAACCCCTTCTTTTTCGATGATTTGCTGGGGGCTGGTTTCCGAAATTGTGCCTGTTAGGATTATTTTGCAATCCGGCAATAGCCTTTTAATTTCTTTGATAACAAGGCGGTCGTGTTGCCAGCTTGGGGTAGCGGTTTCAATGACGATAAATTCCGGTCTCTTACTGGTCAAAAAGTTAAAATAAGATTGGTAGGATTCCCTTAAGGCAATCGAATCCCTTAATTCTGTTTCGTGTCCCTTGTTCCTTGCATAGCTGGTTGCGTAGCCCATGAAAAATGGCATCGGGATATATTCTCCAAATCGAAAATTGTCCGGCCTGTTAAATTGGGCTGGATAGGTGTGCGGCCAGCGAGAACCAGCCCTAACCCCGCAAATATTGTTTTCCCACCAAGGAGGATTTGAAAAAAGAATCATTTTCTGAATATGGCCGACCCATTCCTATAAGACCGATCTTCCCAAACACAATCAAAATTTGAATCTTTTAGCCAATGATAATTATGATAATTTTTGATGTCGTTAATATCATCTAGGGCAATAAGCCCGCCCTCCCTTACCTTGGGAAGCCAAACCTCCAAATCCGCCTTGCCCGAAAAAACTCCTCCATCCAATAGCAGAAAATCAATCTTGTCCTTTATCGTTATGTTCCCAAAGACATATTTTGAGGCCACATAAAATTCCTGTTTATGCCATCCTAGAATTGTTTCAATGGAATAAGCATTTAGGTTTGTGTTGGTATTATTGTAGAACTCAATCACCTCATCCTCGCTCATCCATTTCATCGGATGGCTGGAAAGCTCGTTAATGGCAAGCCCGCCTTGCCTACAATCAAGATTATATTTGTGTCGGCCTATCCTGTCTGGGTGAACCTCTAAGCTGAAAAGCTCCCTTGTCTTGAAGCATTGCGTGGAGCCGTCCCCGGTTCCTCCGCCAATCTCTATCCCAAGGGCAAGCCCTTTTGAGTATTGGGCGATTGCCTGCCCAAAGGGATCGTTCTTTGTTATTTCCTGCATTTGGATTTTTGAAGCCTTGCTGTGTATTTGATGGCTTTCACAACCACATAATTGATGACGGCCTCCCTATCGTGGGCAAGCAATTCCATCCCAATTTCAAACAAATCTTTACCTGCTTTTTCGTCATACTCAATATCAACAAGGACATACTTGGTCTTGTCGGGGCGGCTTTTGCCAAACTTAATTATACCAAGCCCCTTGGTAGATTCTCCCGCCTTGGCTTTTCTAATTCCAATTTGCGGCTTTTCTTTTTTCATAGATGGTTTTCCCTTTTTCGTAAAACTCTGGCTTATTGTGATGTTTAATTAGATCATCCGGTTTGCCGCCTGTAAATAAAGGATTTTCGTGTTTGAATTGAATATGTTTTGCATCAATCACAACCCCATCACCATAAGCTCTTTCTGTAAATTCATTGTCGGAATAAATGCCGTCACTAGCTTGGTAGTCGGGATGAAACATGAACCCGCCTTGTTGCTCAAGCCTATTTTTCGTTAAAATCGCCATACAAAGGAGTTTATCTGTTCTAAGCCCATCAGATATTCCCAAGACTTTAGAATCGTTTGTAGCCCCAATAGCGTTTGAAATTAGGGCATCCCAATGTCTCGGCGGACTCCAATCATCGCTCATTTGAATTAAAATCTCTCCCTTGGCCTGTTTTGCCCCGTAGTTCCAAGCGTTAATAATCCCTCCGGGGTTCGCCCTGATTGCCTGATGAGGGGTGTAATCTTGGGGATCATCGTGATCTACCACGAAAATCCATTCTATCTCCAAGGGCTTTTCTGCCATTGAAAGCCATTGCCACCTTCTTTGCCAAGCAATTTGCGGCCTTCCCCTTGTGGCATGAATGATTGAGATTTTTGGGGCTGGCCTAGCTTTCTTCATCTTTTGAGCCTCGCCTAGCTCATTGACCGAAATGCTGGCTGTCTCATACAAATCCATCGCTTGCCATTGGTAGATGGCTTCATTCAAATTCCAATAATGTTGCTTTGGCCTTGGGAGCGTCATGCAGGAACGCATCACTCCCCAGCATTTTAACCATTTGCCTTTGCTTGCGTATTCTTGCCCTGCCCAAAAATAAGCCTCCCTTCGGTCTGGTTGAAGTGTGATGGCTTCCCCAAGCCATTTTAGCCTTTCATGCTCCGGGGCGATCCTACCCAAGTTTGTCAGCACATCATATCGAAGCGTATCCTCTAGGCTTTCAAAAATAAGGGCTTTCTTGCTTGTCTCATAACATTCTGGGTATTTGCCCGACAAGAACTGCTCTTGGGCTTTGTAATAAAGGGCGTTTGGGGCTGGCTCAATCACATCCTCTAGGATTCTGAAATTGCGCTCCGCCGAAGCTGGCTTGTATCCGTGGGGCTTGTGGATGCGGACAATCTTATCAATCCCAACCAGCTTTGTTGGATCGTTGGCAACTAGAGTTTCATGGACTCGGTTTTTCCATCTGCCCTTGCCCTTTCGCAAGGCCATCTCTCTAAGGGGATTAAGGGAGGCGTTTTCCACCCAATAGCGAAACGCGATTAAATCCGCCCCCTTTTCATTGGCTTGGTCAATCGCCGCATCCACAATCTCTGGGGCATCCTTCGCCATTTCATCATCGGCATCCACCCAGAAAGACCAATCGCAAGAGCAAGCATCCAAGGCCGTGTTTCTGGCCGTTGCGAAGTCGTCTATATGAGGCCAATCAGTTTTTTGATTCTGATAGTGAACGACTTTAGCCCCAAGGCTTTTGGCAATCTCCTCGGTCTTGTCCGGTTCCTTGCTTCCCCTTGCGATACATACAACTGTTTCAGCGGCAAGTGGGGCAAAGGAACGAATACATCTTTCAATATACGCCTCTTCATTTCCGGCGATCAGGTAGATAGAGACAGGATTTCGCATGGAGGATTTCAGATTTAGGATTTAATGCTAAGGGCTTGTCAATGCTTCTTGGGCATCCTTAGCGGCGGACATATCGGAATATTCCGGCAAATCTTCATAAGTTATAGGCTTCTGGCAACCAGAAAGAATCAGTGCCAAGGCAATCCACTTCACGGCAAGCTCAATCCGCTTCCAATGGATATCTTGTATAATGAATAAACTGAAGACTCCAAGCCATTTATATTGGGCGTTATAATGGCACAAAACGCGCATACGATTGGGTTGGCCAAGCCAAGGACTCCATCCCATCTTCCGTTAAGTTGCATTCTGTTTAGGGAGGCCGTTCCGACACTTGCTGGCGTTCCAGAGGTTGTTGTTCCTGTTGTTATGATTTTGTAATTAAGAATTTCGCCGGATTTTGCATTTGCACCTAAAAATGTGAATGTAGTAGATGAGTTTAATGGGTTTGTTCCATTTGTGGAATATCCGGTTGCGGTTGCCGAATTTCTATGAAAAGTACCCATCGCGGTATTTGTGCCATTGGACCCAATACAAATTTGATTCGCTGACCATGCCGATGTTGATTGAACGCCAAAAACATGAGGGAAAGAGCCGTAGGCACTTCCGTCTCCTCTGGCACAAATTAAGAGGGTAATATCTTGGTTTAGGGACGTAAGCGCGGACGATCCATATTGTGCGCCAGAAAGAGAAAATCCATCAGAAAGCCAAGAGCCTCCTGACATTGTGGCGTTTGATGTTTGAAGACCGCCCAACGAGTAGACCGTTGTTCCTGTCCCGATATTTTGGGATGATCTGAAAGTCCATGAAACCATGGAGTTCCACAATCCAAGGTTCTTTATTCCCCTAACATATCGTGACTGGGAAAC
>OGVY01000103.1_pt1 | contig 14155 bp, 14 predicted proteins | sample 1575871 | NCBI WGS metagenome assembly OGVY01 (sample SAMN07581536, study PRJEB24739) | freshwater metagenome
AACCCGACATAACAGCAGAACAGGACGCACGCGCACTGGATTGGCAGGATCGCGGACACCTGTTGACAAACCTGTCAAACGTATTGGATTCGCTGGAAGAAAGCACAGCGCCAAACGCGATGCACGCCAAGGTCGCGGTGGTAGAAAAGATCATTGACATCGTTACAAACATGGAGGCATGAAGCTGACATCGATAAAAGACATAAAGCCGAACCCGAACAATCCGCGAGTAATCAAGGATGAGAAGTTCGCTAAACTGGTGCAGTCGCTAAAAGAACTGCCAGAGATGGCAACTGTGCGGCCTGTTGTAGTCAATAGCGATATGATCGTACTGGGCGGCAACATGAGGCTCAAGGCGATGAAGGAGGCAGGATGGAAAGAAGTACCGGTTGAGATTGTGGACTGGGATGAAGATAAGCAGCGGCAGTTCATCATCAAAGACAACGTCGGCTTCGGTGAGTGGGATTGGGAGATGCTGGCCAACGAGTGGGATGCAGAGCAGTTGGAGGAGTGGGGGCTTGACATTCCCGCCTTTGACGACCCGAAGGAATTGGAAGCGGAGGAGGATGACTACGAGATGCCTGACCAAATCACGACCAACATTGTGCTGGGCGACCTGTTTGAGATTGGGCCGCATCGTTTGCTTTGCGGGGATAGTACGGATTCCGATGCGGTTGCAAGGCTTATGGATGGCGAAAAAGCAAACATGGTTTTTACTGACCCGCCTTACGCTTTGTTTGGTAATAGCACAGGTGCTGCGGTTGCAGATGACAAAATGATAAGGCCTTTTTTCTTATTGATAGGGACATCAATAATGAAGGCGACAAAAAAATTCGCTCACTTCTATTCTTGCTTGGATTGGAAAAGTTGGGCTGCGGTTTTGGAAACATATCAAAAGGCTGGGCTAACAGTCAAAAACATGATAGTTTGGGACAAAGGAAGCGGGGCTTTGGGTCAAGCGTACAGGAGCCAACACGAATTAATAATGTTTGGTTTATGCGGAAATAACGGGATAAACATTACAGGGACCAATGGTGTTGAATCAAAATACCAAATAAAGGACACGAATCTTTGGACGGTAAAAAGAGAAAACAAGCAAGGAATGCACGCAGCATTGAAGCCTCAAGAGTTAATCCAAAAGGCCGTTCAAAATTCAAGTTTTGCAGATGAACTTGTCCTGGATTTATTCCTTGGAAGCGGCTCCACAATGGTAGCAGCACACCAACTAAAACGCAAGTGCTACGGGATGGAACTCGACCCCAAGTACTGCCAAGTCATCGTTGACCGTATGATTAAACTCGATCCAAGCCTTGAAGTCAAGCGCAATGGGCAACCATACAAAACAATTGAATAACAATTGAAAGGCAACCCTGACATAGCGCAACACGGCTTTCAAAAAGGCGAAAGCGGCAACCCGAATGGAAGGCCGCGCAAGTACGTCACGACGCTGGCTGCAAACGGCTACAAGCGCAGCGAAATCAACGACACAATCCAAGCTATGATGGCCATGACGATTGAGGAACTGAAAGGCGTTTATGAGAACCCAAGCGCGACAATCCTCGAAAAGACGATAGCAGGGGCGATGCGCAAGTCGCTGGAGAAAGGCACACTCTATTCGCTGGAAACATTGCTATCGCGTGTCTACGGACTGCCCAAGCAAGAAATCACCGCAGACGTAAAAATCGAGCAACCTCTCTTCAATGACTGAACTGATACACGGCGACTGCATCGAGGTCTTGCGTTCTATGCCTGATTGCAGCGTCGATGCTGTCGTCACTGATCCGCCGTATGGTCTGTCCTTCATGGGCAAGAAGTGGGACTACGATGTGCCGGGCGTTGAGGTGTGGGCGGAGTGCCTTCGGGTGTTGAAGCCGGGCGGGCATTTGCTGGCCTTTGCAGGAACAAGGACACAACACCGAATGGCGGTAAGGATTGAGGATGCAGGCTTTGAGATTCGGGATATGATTGCGTACGTATATGGCAGCGGATTCCCAAAAAACCACGACATAGGAAAAAAACTTTGCCACTGTGATAGACCGGAACCAAACAACCACTATATTTGTGGTCATGGAACCGAATCGCAGACCCAACGCGACGTGCGACAAATGCGGCAAACCGATATATCGCAGGCCGTCGACAATGCAGCGCAATGCAGGGAAGTTTTGCAGTCGAGCGTGTCGGAACACGACGCATCGCTCATTCGGGCTGAGGGGTCCGAACCCGAAACTGCAGGGGGAAAACAATCCGGCATGGAAGGGCGGCGTAACGCAATTCAAGAGGAAGGGCAATTACACCGGGGTGTTGTACGTAAGGGCGCCATATTGGGCATTGCCAATGGCACGCAAAGACGGCTACATCATGCAGCATCGGCTCGTCATGGCTCAGATGTGCGGACGTTTGTTGACACGGATAGAAGTGGTACACCATTTAGATCACAATCCATCGAACAACAGCCCAGAGAACTTGGAACTGTGGCCGTGCAACATCAGTCACAAAAAAGCCGAGTGGGGGAAGATTGCGCTGTTTGCGGCAAACCGATTGGACCGTTTGTAGCCAAAGGCTGGGGTACTGCCCTCAAGCCTGCCCTTGAGCCTATCACCGTAGCGCGCAAGCCTTTGGTTGGCACGGTTGCGGAGAACGTACTGCGACACGGCACAGGTGCGATAAATGTGGATGGGTGCAGGGTGGAAGGCGGCCGCTGGCCTGCCAACTTCATCCACGATGGCAGCGAGGAAGTGGTGGGGCTGTTTCCTAATGCTGGTGGTGGCTTCGGCAAACGAGGAAAGTTAAACGGAGGCGCAACGAAGTGGGGCTTTGATGGTCACGGTCAGGAGGTCGGCTACGGCGACTCCGGCTCCGCTGCACGCTTCTTCTACTGCGCCAAGGCGAGCAAAGCGGATAGGGATGCGGGGTGTGAGGGTATGCAGGAGCGGGAAAGTGCAAGTACATCAAACGGAGGCAAGGCTGGAAAAGTAATGACAGTCGGTGCCGCAAGCCTGCGAGGAGAACCGAAAGCGCCACCTAAATCCCGCAACCACCACCCAACCGTCAAGCCCACCGACCTCATGCGCTACCTATGCCGCCTCGTGACACCTCCCAACGGCGTAGTACTCGATCCGTTCATGGGTTCAGGAAGCACAGGCAAAGCGGCGGCACTCGAAGGCTTTGGATTTATCGGCATCGAGCGGGAGGCCGAATATGTAGCAATAGCACAGGCACGCATCAAGCACGTCACCAATGACTGACGCAATCACGGAAGCCGTTGGACTTTAAGCACACCACAGCAATCAAACGCATCCGGCGGATGACTGCACGCAAGAAAGTCATCCAAGGCGGGACAAGTGCTGGAAAAACCTACGCCATCCTTGCAGTCCTGATTCACATCGCTGCAAAGGCCAAGACCGAGATCAGCGTCGTGTCTGAATCCATACCACACCTGCGTCGTGGCGCGATGAAGGACTTCGTCAAGGTCATGCAGTGGACAAACCGCTTCGTCATCGACCGCTGGAACAAAACGCTCCTGACCTACACCTTCGCCAATGGCAGCACGATTGAGTTTTTTTCAGCTGAGCAAGAGGCGAAACTACGAGGCGCACGTCGGCAGGTCCTGTACATCAACGAGGCCAACAACATCGACTTCGAGAGCTACCACCAGCTGGCCATCAGGACCAGCGACAGCATATACATCGACTTCAACCCGGTGTCGGAATTTTGGGCGCACACGGAGGTCATGGCGGAGGACGACAGCGAGCTGTTGGTGCTGACGTACAAAGACAACGAAGCGCTGCCGGCAACGATACGCGATGACATCGAAGCGGCGAAGGTCAAGGCGGCGACATCGACATACTGGGCGAATTGGTGGAAGGTCTACGGCATGGGCGAGGTCGGCTCATTGCAGGGCGTGGTCTTTGATGATTGGCAGCAGGTAGACGGTATTGACTTTGCGGGTGATAAGCTGGTAGCTATCGGCTTGGACTGGGGCTACACCAACGATCCAACGGCGGTGGTCGCTGTCTACAAGAGGGGCGGCGCTATCCTCCTGCATGAACTGCTCTACTCATCAGGCCTGACCAACCAAGACATCGCTGACCACTTGCGCAAGCTGGGCATCGGCAGGTCGTGGCCTATCATCGCTGACAGTGCTGAACCCAAGAGCATCGAGGAGGTGCATCGCTTGGGCTTCAACATTCACCCGGCTACGAAGGGCGCGGATAGCATCAGGAACAGCATCGACATCCTGAAGCGCCAGCCGCTACTGGTCACGCGTGAATCGACGAACCTCATCAAGGAACTGCGCAACTACACTTGGGACACGGACAGGACTGGCGCATCGTTGGGAGTGCCGATTGACAGGTACAACCACGCCATTGACGCGGTTAGGTACGTCGCGCTCAACAAGCTAAGCGCAAATGCAGGTGGACGCTATGTAATTATGTAACTTTGCACCATGCACGCAGTCAAACACTTCTATCAGATGATCCTTGCCAAGCCGACGGCGTGGGAGGGGCATGGCAACTTTGCGATACATTTAACCGAGGCACTTAAGCCGAAGGTGACTGTCGACCTTGGCGTTGACTACGGATTCTCGACCTTTTGCTTTGCGGTGCTTGGATTTGGCAAGGTGTACGGCATTGATTCATTTGAGGGCGACGAACATGCAGGCAGGCGCAGCACCTACGACCACGTCATGGGTTTGCGCGAACACTTCCGGGCGACGTTGAATATGAAGAACCTATACTTCATTAAAGGCTACTTCGACGACGTGGCCAAGCGCTGGGAAAAGAAGATCGACATCCTGCACATTGACGGCCTACATACCTACGAGGCGGTGAAGAACGACTACACGACGTGGCTGCCATTCCTCAACCCTGACGGCGTCGTTTTGTTTCACGACACGATCAGCTTCCCCCACGACGTTGGCAAGTTCTTCGCGGAATTGGAGGGGTATAAGCATAACTTTGAACACTCCCACGGTCTTGGCGTGTGGACGCAAAGCGAGGCGACGTTTGAGAAAATACAAAAGCTGCTATCATGAGCCTCCTCCACAAAATCACCGTAGACCAGTTTCAGCGCATTGTGTCTATCGAGGCCAATAGCATCTACACGACCAGCGACAAAAAGATCGGCGTCATCGCCGTTCTTGACAACCTGCCGATCGAGCAGGTCAAGAAGATGACAATCGCGGAGGTCAACAAGCGCTACGGTGAGATCAACGCTGCGAGCAAATCGCTATCGTCGCTGGCTGCCAAGCGTCACGCCAAGGTCGCCGGAAAGTGGTATCAATTCGAGTGGTTTATTGACGAAATCAGCGCGGGGCAGCTCGTGGAGCTTTATTCCTACGACATGACCAGCGAGCAGGGGGTGATTGACAACTTGCACCTGATATTGGCGACGCTTTCACGCGAGTGCAGGTTGTGGAAGTGGTGGCCGAAGGCATACGACGGCAAGGGGCACAAGCAGCGCGCAGAGGCGATGTTGCAGATGAACATGGGTGACGTTTGGGGATATGCCGCTTTTTTTTTGCAGCTTTCAGAGCCTTTGTTGACGATTATGCGGAAGTCTTTGACGGATCAGGCGACGACGACGACAACGGCCAAGGCCTAAAGAAGCCGAACTACGGCTGGGTTGGCGTGGTCTACCGCATGGCCGGAAAAGATCCGCTGCGCATGGAGCAGGTCTTCAATATGCCGGCGCGGGAGTTCATGAACGCGCTCTTGCTGATGAAGGCGATGCCGTAGTGCATAGATTTTCGCGCTGCGATATTTACCTGCATGAAGTTTAGCACGGAGATAGAAGGCGACGTACTGGGCGTCGGCACGGACGTCACCAAGGAGTTCAGCCTGTCGCAATCGCCTGACGTGAACGCTGCGCTAATTCGTTGGATGCAGGATGTTATCAAGCTGACGGTTGAAGGTATTGAGCGCGTTGATGCCAAGGCTACGCTTAACCTACGCCAGTCGGTAGGCTTCGCAGAGTTGCCTGTCGAGCAGAAGGTCGCACAGGTCGCGATGGAAATGGCCAGCTACTGGAAGTTCGTCGAGTACGGCGTCAATGGGGTGCGCGTCAACAGGGGTGCGCCTTTCAGCTTTCGGAGCATCTACCCAAGTGCATCGCACGTCGCAGCGATCCGCAAGTGGGCGATAGACAAAGCACTCGGTATCCCTGCTGAAGAGATCGACGCGGCGGCGTACAACATCGCCAAGTCAATAAAACGCAGAGGCATCAAGGGGCGGCCATTCCTCAACCCGGTGCTAAGCGACGCGAAGATGGATGAGCTGGTCAGCAGCATTGCGCAGGTCGTCGGCAAGGAAATATCACTCTCAATCAACGTATGAGCATAACAATAATATCCGCGCTACCTTCGCTGCTTCCTGTCGGGAACAGCGACGTCGTGGTTGTGTCGAGCAACAACACAGCATCAGCTAACTTCCGCTATGTGTGCGACGTGTCGGGGTCGCTTTCCTCCGCGCGCTTGAAGTGCGACAAGCTGCCGACGACGAACAACGGCTTTTTCGGTGTGTCAAAGGTCGTGGAAACGCTGATAGCGCCGAAGATACCGCAGCTGACCAGCGGCTGGCAGGATGGCGGCTATGCAGTCAACACGAACCTGACCTTCCGCGAGGAGTTTGGCTCACCTCCTACGGTGGCGACAGGCGGCACTGCATCAGCGTCGCTGATCGCGTGGCAGGCGACGTTCAGGCAGCAGGACTATGCGGCATATTCGCCGAGTAGCTATCAGGCCAGCACTGTTTCAGGGATTACAGTCACGGTCAGCAACAAGCCGACATCGTACACGATGGCAAGCGGTCAACATGACTTCATTGGCTTTCTGATTAAAGCTGGCAGCACTCCTGTTGCACAGGTGCAATACAACGACATCACAGGTGCAAGTGCGCGTGTTTTTACTGTCACAGGCAGCAGCAACATCAGCAACTACTTTAACATGGGGGCGCTTGGACTTTACAACCTGACGGCAGGGCAGACAAGTGATGGGAAGTTGGGTTCATTGTCTTTCCCGCCAAACGGCGCAACATACACGGTTCGCTTGATATTGGATAACGCCGCTGATGACAAAGACCGCACCACAACATACACCATCACGATTGACAACTGCCAGCGATACAACGACCTGCGTGTTTTCTTCCGGAACATGTACGGCGGCATTGACAGCTACACCTTTACACGGATGAACAGGCAGCGCGTTAATGTGGATCGCAAGACCTACGGCTACAACGCCAGCGTCTACGGCGATGATGTGTATGATAAGCAGTGGTCGGTGACGTACCGCGACACCTACACGCTGAACAGCGACTGGCTAACCGATGCGGAGTTCAGCTGGCTGCAAGAGATGATATACGCTCCCGAGTGCTGGATTCAGCTTGGCACGCAGCTCGTGCCGGTGGTAGTCAAGACGGACACCTACAACGTCCGCAAGCGTGTTGTTGACAAGTTGCAGCAGATCAGCGTTGATGTTCAAGTTGGCTACGAAAACACGGCGCTATGAACATAAAGTTTGTATGCTACCCGGACGCCGATAACAAGCTGGCATCAGGTGTCGACCTCGATCTAATGGAGGACTTCGACATCCAGCTGACGTACACGATTCAAGACGCGCAGGACATCACGCGCCGCAGCGGAACGTACTCGAAGACAATCACGCTGCCAAGCACCACGCGCAACGACAACGCCTTTAGACACGCTTACAACGTGCAGAGCTTTGTCGGCGGCTTCACGCCGAACAAGCGCATCGACTGCGCAGTCTGGAGCGATGGCGTGCAGATATTCAGCGGATCGATGCAGCTTATGGCGATGAGGGTCACGCGGGGAGTGCCGACCTACGAAATCAGCATCTACGGAGAGAGCGTCAGCCTGTTCAGCGTCATGGATGAAACGCTGCTTGCGTCTACGGCAGGCGTTGACACCTACGACCATGAGTTCAACAACCTTGACGTCATCGTCGCTGGAAACGCCAACAGCGCGACCAGTGGCTATTGCTACGCCTACATCGACGCAGAGGGTAACGCCGATGTCAATGGCACTGTACCAACTGGCACGCTGGCGCCTATCCTCAACCTGTACGGATACATTGCGCCTAACCTTGTGCCGATCTACCAGTGGCGGCCGTGCTATTTTGCCAAGATGCTCGTCGACAAAATCTTCGCACAGCACGGCTATCGGTATGAATCTAACTTCCTATCCAGCAGCGGCAATGTCTTCAGCAAGCTGGTCGTGCCTTGGGCGAATGACTGGGTGCTGACCGCTAACAGCGACATCAGCGGCAACGTAAGCGGGAGCACGACGCTGACAGTTGCGACCGGCGGAACAAACGTCACTTTCCCGACCAACAACACCGCGCCGTTCACTTTATCCAGCGGCATCGTTGTCAGTGCAGACACCTACTTCCGCAACGACGACACTGTCGCGCATGGCATTGAGTTGAATTTTGATGCGATTGCTTCAGGCACGCCAAGCGTTGCCAACGTGTTGCGTTATGAAATTAAGTACATAAATCCAACCGGCCCTGTTTATACGGCGCAACGTTCGTTGTTTGGCGAAATGCAACACAACTGGCGAACTACCATCTACCTGCAACCGCAGCAGAGTTTCTACATCGTATGCACACGTCTTGCTACGATGACAGGCGGTGCGACCATTACCAACCGCAGGTTAACTCTCAAAGGCACAACGATGGGGCGGTTCAATACCATTAGCATGCAGAAGGGTTTGCCGATGGACGTGAGGCAGATTGACTTTTTGCAAGACTTGCAGAAGATGTTTAATTTATACTTCTACCAGTCGCCACTTGATCCCAAGCTCATCTACATTGAGCCGTTCACGTCATTCTATGCGAGCAGTGTTTTGGACTGGTCGCAGAAGTCGGATGAAAGCGCAGAGATGACCGTGCTGATGGGCGACCCCAGCAGCAAGAAGCGCTATGTCTTCAAGTACGCCGATGGCGGCGACGCACTTGGCAAGCTGTATCAGAGCGAGTTCAAGGAAGGCTATGGCTCGCGGATTTACGACAGCGACAACTACAACAGGAGCGGAGATCAGGTTATTGACTTGAAGGCTAAGACGCTCATCCCTGCGCAGTACACGACGAACCTAATTGCCGGGCGTGGCTTCGACACCGATGGCAACGGCAACCCGCGCAGCTTGCAGCTGGGCTATCGGTTGGCATTGCATAGCGGCTACGTTCAGCCGAACAACACAGGGCTGAATCCAACCTTTCTGTTTTATTATGGCCAAGTTTACAGCAACAGCGTGCCATCGTCTGTCATCAATGTCGCTTCTGCCATCAGCTTAGCAACGCACCTGCAGAACCCATACAACACCAGCGCCACTGGCAACTTCGACCTGTCGTTCGGCATCCCGCGGCGTATCTTCTACCGCACTTACGACGTCAGCGGCAACCCGATGAGCTACAACAACAACAACCTATTCAACAACTTTTGGAACGGCTACATCTACGAATTGACCAGCAAGCAGGCGATGACCGTTGAGTGTACGATGCTATTGACCTCTACCGACATCGCGACCCTTGACTTCCGCAAGTTGATTTATTGGAAGGGCATCAACTGGCGGCTGTTGGAGATTAAGGACTACGCCGTTGGCCAGTCTAAGTTATGCAGGGTAACGATGCGCAGGGTATTGCCTATCGACGCCTTTGTGCCTACAACACTTGACCCGACTTTCAGCGATGACCCGACGGCAAAGACTGATGGCGAGATCAACGCCAGCATCTACGCACCTGTGACGATGCTTGATTTGAATGAAGGCAAGACAGTTGCTATTCCCTTGTTACCCGACGACCCAACAAGCTAAACTATGGCAGAAGTAGACAAAGAGATCACCGTCAAGGTCAGGGCGGAGGACGACACCCAGAAAGCGACGCAGTCAGCGAAGGCGCGCCTCCGCGACCTGCAAAAGCAGATGCTTGACCTCGAAGCGGCGGGGCAGAAGAACACCGACCAGTTCCGGCGGATGGCTGCCGAAGCCGGATCGCTGAAGGACGCTATCGGCGACACGAGCGCACAGGTCAAGGTGCTGGCGTCGGATACGCGGACGCTGGATACGTTCACATCTGCAATCCAAGGCATCGCAGGCGGCTTCGCTGTTGCGCAAGGTGCGGCGGCGCTGTTCGGCGAGGAGAGTGAGGATGTGCAGAAGGCGATGATGAAGGTACAGGCGGCGCTGGCGTTGGTCAATGGCGCTACGGCTGTCGCCAACGCGCTGAACAAGGACTCCGCGCTCATGGTCAACTTAAACGCAGCGGCGCAGCGTGCCTATGCGCTGGCAGTGGGCACCAGCACAGGGGCGCTGAAGGCGTTTAGGATTGCATTGGTTACGACTGGCATTGGTGCGGTTGTGGTTGCGTTAGGATTTGCGATTGAAGCTTTGATGCGATTTACGAGCAAGACCGATGACCAAAATGAGGCGCAAAAGGACTTAAATAAGTCACTATTTGAATCGGTCAACATGCTTGACCTTTACGAGCGCAAGTTGAAGGCAGAAGGCGCGACTGAAGAGCAGATCGCTAAGATTAGAATGGCGCGATTTGAGCGTGACCTGCAAACGTCATTGTCATTCCTTGCGGTGTTGAGGGTGCAAATGAAGCAGAACTCAACGCAAGCGCAGCGCGACCTGGAATTGCAATACATGCAAGAGATTGAGTTGCTAAAAGTCAAGATTGCCGAGGAGAATAAAATCATCCAAGATGCAAGAGCGGCAAGGGCATTGCAGGCGAAGGCAGACTTTGAAAAGCGGAAGAAGGAAAATGAGATGGAGCAAAAGGAAATTGACGGCATCATTGCCGACAGCAGGCAGGTGTTGTTAGAAAATAGCCTATCGGCCAACGAGCGCGAGTTGGAGCAGATTGACGCCAGCTATGAGGAGCGCCTTGCCAAGGTCAAGGGCAACGAGGAGGCGACAAACCTGTTATTGACGCAACTGCGCGCTGAACGTCTTGCCAAGATTCAAGAGCAGCAAGATGCAGCGGATCAGGCGCAGTTAGACGCGCAGAGGGCGCAACTGGACTATCAGATACAAATTGAAGATGAGCTATACGCCGAGCGCGAAAAGCTACGGCAAGAGGACTTGCAGCGCGAGAAGGCGTACAATGAGGCGCGTGTTCAGTTCTACAACACCGCATCGGGTAGTATTGTTGAGATTATGCGATCACTGGGAGGCAAGAGCAAGGCGGTGATGTTGGCGGCGCTGGCGTTGGAGAAAGGCATGGCAATAGCGCAAGTTGTCATCAACCTGCAGAAAGAACTGGCAGGCATCAACGCCAACGCAGCGCTGAACCCTGCCAACGCTTTGACAGCTGGTGCTGCTGGCGTGACGCAGGCGCTAAGCCTTAGCACGATGGCGAAGATTAACGCTGGCCTACGCATCGCCGCTATTGCGGCAACGAGCATCGGGCAGGTCAGCAGCATCACTGGCGGAGGCGGAGGCGGCGGGGGCGGCACGGCTGTCACAGGCGGCGGAGGTGGAGGCATGGCAGCGCCACAGGGCAACGCGCTCAACCCGAATAGCCAGCTGATTAACCCGAACACCGGGCAGCCTCAAGGGCAGCCACTACGTGCCTACGTTGTCGAATCCGACGTGAGTGGGATACAAAACAGGCTGCGCACGATCCGGCAATTTGCACAGTTAGGTAACTGATGATATTTAAGGCTATGGAACTACCAGTTTACCTGATGACCATTGACGAAGTTGACGAAGGCGTCAGCTACGTCGCACTCGTTGAATCGCCTGCCATTGAGCGGCCATTTCAGGCGTTCAGCAAGGAAAAGATGCGGTTTACCGAAACAGGCGAGAAGCGCGTGCTGACAGGACCGTTGATGCTGGCAGATACGCCGATCATCCGCCGCGACAAAACGAGGGGCGAGTACTTCGTGATCTTTCAAAAGGACACCATCCGCAAGATGGTGCAGAAGTATTTCAAGCAGGGCAACCAGCATAATGTCAACGCTGAACACAGCACCGCCATTGATGGCGTTTATATGTTTGAAAGCTACCTGATTGACAGGGAACGCGGCATCAACCCACCCAAGGGCTACGAGGATGCGAAGGATGGCAGCTGGTTTGGGTCGTTCAAGGTCGAGAACGACAAAGTGTGGGAGGAGCGCGACCAGTTCACCGGGTTCAGCATCGAAGGATACTTCGGCATGCAGCCAACGGACACGGAGATAGAGGTGGCGATGGCGGAGTTTGCCGAAGCCTTTGAAAGTTTTTTGCATACTATCAAAACCAATGATATTTAACCATATGAACCTATCAGATCGAATTTCAGAATTAACCCGCGTGCTGCGTAGCTTTTCCGCTGCGCCGGCACCAGCCGCTGCGCCGTTGGCGTTCAGCGACTACAAGCTTGAAGATGGCACGACGATCCGCGTCGATGGCGAGTTAGCCGTTGGAACGCTCGTCTACGTCGTGACCGAAGAGGGACTGCTGCCTGCTCCAGATGGCGCACATAACATCCCTGAAGTTGGAGTGGTGACGACCGAGGGAGGCAAGATCGTCGAGATCGGCGACGCTGCACCGGCACCAGCTGCACCTGAAGCTGTTGAGGCGCAAGAGGTAGAGATTGAAGTAGCACCCGAAGGCGAAGATATGCCTGCTGATCCGCACGAGGAGAGGATGCAAGCTATGGAGGCGGCTATCGCTGCCTTGGCTGCCAAGGTCGAGGAACTGATGGCGAAGATGGGCGGCGAGGTTGAAGCTAACGCCGCAAGGTTCAGCACCATTGACACGGCGTTGTCAGCGTTGGCGCAGATGCCGACGGCTGCACCCAAGAAAAGAGCAAGTGACGCGGTTGTAGAGTCGGTGAAGATGAGCCGCGCCAGCAGACTTGCAGAAGTACAAGAAACCCTAAAAACCCTAAAAAAATAAACTATGTCATTTTCAATCGCAACCATCACCGGGTACGTCGAGCAGAACAAACTGCCTCTGATAACCCAAACAGTATTTGACGCAAAGACGCAGTCGTTATTGCAGAAGCGCGTAGGCATTAAGTCGCAGGAAGCCTTAAACATCATGGACACTGACGCTGTGTTCCAAGATGCAACTGCTTGTGCGTGGAACGCCGACGGCACTACCACGTTTAGCCAGCGCACAATCACTGTGGCTCGCGTAAAGGTGCAGGAGGAGTTGTGTCCTCGCTCACTCGAAACAGCTTGGCTGGCATCGCAGCTAACGCAAGGCAGCAACTACGAAGGCGTGCCTTTCGAGCAGGCTTTCGCAACGCAGAAGGCTAAGCGCATCGCCGAAGGCATTGAGCGCGCTATCTGGCAGTCAGTGCCATCGGTTGCCGCTGCCAGTGCTTCCGTATCAGGAACATCAGGCTGGGCAGTTGGTGCAACGTCGCCATCAGGTGACGCGCAGTTGAACCGCACAGGTGGTGGTGGATTATTGTGGCTCACTCGCTACGGTGCAGGTGCTTCCAGCGTTGTGACCGCACAGCTTGGCGCTAACTTCAGCGACTCAACGATTGTCAGCGGCTTTGAAACAGCCTACAACAACCTGCCCACTCGCGTCATCAGCAACAACGACTTGGTCGCTTTCTGCGGCTGGGACTTGTATCGTATGCTCGTGCATAAGTTGGTGACTGTCAACTTGTATCAGGGTGACCTCGGTCAAGTTGCAGGCGGTGAGATGTTCTACCCCGGCACGAATATGAAGGTCGTTGCGGTGAACGGACTGAACAACACGCAGCGCATTTTTGCTGGATCGCTTTCAAATCTTTTCTACGGCACGGACTTACTCTCCGACGAAGATCAATTCCGTATTTGGGCATCTTACGACAACGACAGTGTTAGATTCCAAGCTGCGTACAAGTACGGCGTGCAGATTGCCTTCCCTGCTGACATCAGCTTGGTCTTGGGCAACAACGCCACGACTCCAGCGCTGAAGACCGCGTAAGTTAGTGGGGAGGGGCAACCCTCCTCGCTTCTTTTCTTTTGTCAATAACTAAACGAAATAGATATGCCTTGCGCCTTAACAACTGGATATAAATTAGGATGTCGCGACAATGTGGGCGGCATCACGGAGATTAGGCTTGCGCCATTCACGGCGGTTACAAGTATAGTCACTAACGCGTCGTCGCAGGTGACGGCGATAACTGGAAGCGTTGGCAGCGGCACAACAGGTG
>OGVY01000104.1_pt1 | contig 14148 bp, 23 predicted proteins | sample 1575871 | NCBI WGS metagenome assembly OGVY01 (sample SAMN07581536, study PRJEB24739) | freshwater metagenome
CAGGCATGAGTTTAGTTTATGGCAAGAGGAAAGGGAGGGAATGAAATGACTTCCAAAGAAGAACAAATCCTCATTAACGGGATACTGATTGTAGCTCTGATATTTTCAATCTTTATTACTGGCTACTGGGCAGGAAGGATGTTTGCGTATGCAATCCGATAAGAATTACTTAATATACCAAGTCCTAGACAGAGCGCGTCTTGTCCCCTGCACTCGGGAACAGGCAATCGAAAGAGCTGAGGAAGGCAAAAAACTAATAGCAAAAATTGACTCTCTTCGCCAAGATTACACAGGCAAATTCCAACCAAAACAGTACATACCAATATACCAAGGAGATAAATAATGGAAAACCAACTAACAACAACCAACCTCAATCCGGTCGAGCAAATGCGACTCTCAACAGATGTTGCAGGTGCTTGCAAAGAGATAGTATCACGGACTGCCCAAAAAATCCAGGGTAGGAAATACGTGAGAGTCGAGGGATGGATGGCTATTGCAACGGCACATGGATGCACTCTGAGTACATGTGATGTAAGACAAATCGAAGGCGGAATCTCAGCCAGAGGACTCGTAAGACGTATCTCAGATGGAGTTCTTTTGGGAGAGGCAGAGGGATTTGTTGGGGACGACGAAAAAACATGGTCAGTCAGGACTCTCCATGCAAGACGGGCTATGGCACAAACTCGAGCTATGTCGAGAGCGGCTCGTTCAGTTTTTGCTCACGTCGTAGTTTTAATGGATGCAGGACTTGAAACTACTCCGGAGGAAGAAATGGACAATCTTCACGAAGAGAAAGATATTACTCCTCCTCCTCCAGAGAGTCCAAAGAAAAAGGGGAAGATTAAAAAACATAAAATAAAAAAACAACAGACAGAAGCTACAATACCAAAACCAACAGAATTAAGCTTAAGAGATGAAATTGATCTCTTTATTAAAGATCATAAAAAGAAAAAAAAGCAATCTGGATATAATGCTAACTACTATATTAATAAATATAAAAGAGAGCAGCATTGCCAAACACTTATTCCTGCTACTGAAGAAAGCAAAAAAGAATTTATTACTAATGCGGTTCGTAAATACAATAAACAAAGCAAGAAAAATATCCAAAGATATTTAGATAATCAGAGACCTTTGATAGAATTACTATTCAATCATCCTGAAGCAAGTGATAAGTTAAAAAAAATAATAGCCAAACACCCGTATTTTATTAAAGAATCAAGAAAAAACGAAACAAAAGAACAAAAGAGACAACGAAAAGAAGAACAATACCAAAAACAAAGAGAGAAAAAGAAAGCTAAGATGCTGGGTAAATTACCAGCCTGGACATTAAACCATAAAGCCCAGTCTTTTCAGGGAAGCTTTCCTTTGTCGAATCATATAAAACAGCTGAAGCAAAAATCATAAGAGGTATATGATAATAAATATGGTGTATCTCTAGATATAATTCTGGAAATATATTATGTATAAAGTTATTATTCGCACCATAATTTACCAGTGGTTAATTCTTTGCGTAGGTATTTCTATAGGCTTTATAGGAAATGCTGAATGGATTGGCTATAAGTCTTTGTTAGTATCTAAATCTATAGACAATATTTTTTTTCCAATAAATATAACTCCAGAAATTCAACAAAACATCAAAAATATAGGCCAACAAAAACTTAGAACAAAACTTGGCAACCCAAAATATTTTACTATTTTAGACGATTTTTTGTATGATAATGAAGTTTACTGGGCTGAATACGAATTTATAGACGAGTATGGCAAAAAAATAAAACAAATTAATAAGGTACGCATCTATTGGAAGCCCTGGGAATATTATTACCATTTGGATGATTCTTTACGAGCCAGCAAAAACTAGTTCAAGTAACGGGCCTTGACAAGACGATAATGGTAGTGTAGAATCGATAGCGTCATGGGACTTAACACTACTTTGGAGACTACGATGGAAATCGCTAAGGAAAAGAAAACGTCTTATTGTCGATCTAAGGCTGATGAGTTTTTTGCGTCTTTCCCTAAAGACAAAATTGTATCATACAAGGAATATTGGGAAAGTGTCAAGCCTCAAGATGATGCTGATCGGTTTCGCAGATATTTGTTTGCTTACTGCTCTGTTCATACAACATGGAAAGGTAATTGCTCTGGTTATCAAGCCATTAAAAACTTTGACGAATGGATTGACGATCAAGATACTCTAAGACAAAAACTGGCTACGTCAGGCGTAGGTCTGCACAACAATCGTACCAAATATATTTGGGATTTTAGTCAGCAGTTTTGGCAGAACCCTAGAGATTTTTATCTTACCACTAAAAAATATCACGTTAAAAAACGAGATGCTATTGTAAATAGAATTATGGGTCTTGGTATGGCTAAAGTTAGTTTTGCTCTTGAAATGATTCACCCTAATGAGTGTAGGGTATTGTGTGGAGACATACATCAATTGAGGTTGTACAATATGGATCATCTGACTTATAATAAGAGTAAGCAGGGCATAGATAAATATAAGAGAATGGAGCAGCATTGGAGTGTGAATTGTGGCAAGTTAAATGTTCCTTCGTATATTGCTCGGTCTATTTATTGGGATAATCTTCAAAAGAAAGAAGATTCTCGCTATTGGTCATATGTGCTGGAGGATTAGTCTATGAGTCAAAACGGCAAGGGTAGCAAGCCTCGTCCTAAAACGGTGGATCAAGAAACATGGGCAAAAAACTACGAGAGGATTTTTAAGCATGGGAAGCGTAACAAATCTAAAACAAAATAAAACATTTTTCATTCCTTGTGATTGTCGTAGTGAAATTCTTATGATAGAATATGATCATGAGATGAGAATGGCTGATTTTGCTATTTATGAACATCAAGTAGCATATAAATCAAAGATGTCATTATGGCAGAGATTACGATACTGCTGGCAGGTTTTACTACATAAAAAGCCTTATGCTGACCAAATAATGTTAGATAATAATCAACTATTAGACTTGAAAGAGTTTTTGCAAGGACTAGACTTAAATAGTTAGTGGTGTATATAAAAACTATCGACTAAAATGTACAGGAGGTTTTATGCTTACTAATCAGATGAATATTTATGTTGCTGATGAACTGGCATATAAAGTAAAACATCTTCACAAGGCTTTGGCTCAAGCAGAAAAAATTATCCATACTTTAGAAACAGAAAATAATAGACTAAAAGACGTTCTTATAAACCTAGCGTCAGAAAATAATGAAGGTTTAGTGCTCGATAGTGAGGCTATTTGTGTCTAGCACACACTCTTGTAAAAGAGGTAAACAACTTACATTTACACAAATTCATAATAATCAATTTTTGATTGAAGGCTCTGCCGATAATATTAAAATTGTTGGTGAAAACGAATATAGTATTAGTTATATAGATTTTGAAAATGGTCCGTTAATTCATATCGGCCATAGATTTTTAGGCAGAGGGCAGATAGTTGGTATAGAATTAATAGATCCTATTAGTCCAGAAAACATAATAGTAAAAATCACATTAGAAAATAAGGATAATGTATGATTAATGAACTCATCCCAGTATTAGGATTGTATCAAACCCTATTAATATGTGGTTTTAACCCACAACTTAGTTATGAAATATCTAACCAAATCCAAAAATAGAACACTATTTGGTGTTTGTGGGGGCATAGCAGAATGGTTAAATCTTAATGTGTCAATAGTAAGATTATTGTTTGTGATAGGAGCCATAATTACAGGAAGTATGGTATTTTGGATATACTTATTATTAGCATTGGTGTTACCAAATCCAGAATAACTAAAGTTAGGACAAATATAGATGGACCTACAAGCATCCCTAACTATTTTGTTAATTATTCTGTTTGGACAACAACATCATGCCAACGAACACGTTATAGAATCAGCGCCAGCCATTAAAGAAAACAATCAGTATAGTCTAGACTTGGTTAAAATACCAAAACAGAGAAATTTTGAAACGTACGATATTTATAATGATGTTTTAAGTCATTCATTAGAAAAACCTTTTGGGGATAATCACGGTAGATATACTAACGTTCATGAAACGGCTCACGGTATACATAGTCAATTAAGAAAAATATATAAACCATTATTTAAAAAATCAGTCAATGGTTTTTATTGTTTAAATGGTCAATGTGCTATCATTGAAGATCCGAATATCAAAATACGTCATGTGCAAAAATATATTCCTGATATTTTAAAATCTAGTAGATATAAGTTGTACTTAGTAGAACAACTACAATATTGGGATGATGTTCCCACATATATTCTAGATGAATGGAACTGTTATGTGTTAGGGGCAGAGTGTGCGGTTGATGATGCTAAAAAGAAAAGAGATTTAGAAAAAACCAATGCTGTTTCTGGTGCTATAGAATTTAGTATTTATGCTACAGCATTAGCTATGGCCGTTAAAAATCATGATCCATTATTCTGGGAAACTAATAGTCAGTTTAAGGCTTTTATCAAATATAACCTACTACGCTCAGAAAGAGCGTTTAGTGCGGGGGCGGGGATTCCTGAGTTTGCTAATAAAGAACAGGATAGGCTGCAAAAGGCTCTTTTAAATCATCCAGACGCAGAGCCTATCAGAGAGTTTTTAAAAACCGAGTTTGATGGAATTTTTGTTGACTAACCTAACTGCTGACGAGCAGAGCAAAAAATTTTCAAGTTAGCCGTTGACAGTGACGATAACCTATTGTATAATGAAAGAGTTGATGACGGGTTTGATCAGTCGAGCGACTGAGCCTGTGGTTAACAAAGTATTTTTTGGAAAAGTTTGGAGGTTGATTATGGCTGAAGTAACTACTACGGAAAAGCAGACTAGGATTCGTTGTTCTGATGAACTGTTTCTTGAGGCAGTTTTTAGCAGCAAGACTTATGCTGAGATTGCTAGCAAGACAGGTCAAAAGGTTGCTAGTACAATGGCTCGATATGCTAGAACCAAGAAGGCTCTTGCTGAGAAGGGTATTGATCTTCCAGAAATGGAAAGAGCCAAGCCTGTTAAGACTATCGATAATGTTGAGGCTATGGCCGAAACTGTTCGTCGTTTGAAGGCCGCTCATAATAACGGCTGATCAGGTAAAATCAATAAGATTCATCATCAATCATATTTAGTCAAGGACACAACCTCCAAGTTTAAATCCTGTGAACTAATATGGTTGGTGGTGAACTTATATTTGTAGAATACCAGCATGAAGTTTTCTATGACAATTAGAACATACCACTATACACTTAGATATTTCTTTTTGAATAGCTTTTATGGAATGTGAACTATTTTGCATCCTAGAAATATTGCTCTCTTTTTGTTTGGGATCTTTGTGATGAAAATCTAAACAGATTGAACAAGTTTCTCCACAAAATTTGCATCCTTTGGTTTCTTTATACTGATTAATAAATTTTTTGTTTTGATCTTTGTATTTAGGATTGTTTCGTTTACTTTTTTCAAGATATATTTGTTTATTAGTTTCATAATGAATCTTGTGATAATAAGCTTGACATTCTTTACATCTACTTTGTAATCTTCCTATTTTTTTATTTTTGAACCCAAAACAGGATTTAGACTTTTCGATTTGACAAACCGAACATTTTTTGTTATCATCCATTGAACACCTCGCAGTGATGAAATTGGTATACATAAGGGATTTAAAATCCCTCGGCATTTAGCCATGTGGGTTCGAGTCCCACCTGCGAGATTATACACCACTTAATGAGAAACTAATGAAATTTGAAGAATGGCTCCATCAAGACGAAGGATTCGGCCCAAGAATAGACCGAATGATAGATGATGTAAAAGTTGCGGTTGAACAAGAACGTACAGACGATATTATAAAGTGGCTCATGGCAGCGTATACTATGGGTCATGGTCAAGGATACGATACAGGATATTCGGATGGTTATTATGACTGTGAAGAAAGCAAGGAAATACTATGAGTAAAAATACTATAGAGCTAAATGCGATTGGGTCTAAGGTTAAGTTGGAAGATGATGTTTATGGAATTATTACGGCTATTCATATTACTGATAATAACTCTATAAATTATGAGGTTGGTTGGTGGAATGGTCGATCTTATACTAAGGAAGTATGTAGTCCACAACAAATTACGGTTACTGTAGCAGAGAAACTAAGGATAGGATTTGCTTGATATGTCATATTACTTTGGCATAGGAAAGGCTAAACAGGGATCGGAATATATTCCTAGACCTGGGGAAGTATTTATGTATGAAACAGATCCCATTCAACAAACATGGGAAACTCGTATTGGGGACGGAAAAACTCCAGCTCAAGATCTTCCAGCTTTTACTAGTTATGATATTTATCAAAGGGTAGCAAAATTAGAAGAAGAAATACGTGATCTCAAATCTAAAATAGGATAATTATGAATTATACAAATAACAGATTGTGTCGTGCTAATGTTCCCTTTGATTGTCATAAATCTCTTTTCCAATCATTTGAACTCGTAACAGTACGAGAATATATTGACCATGATGGTGGTACATATTTAGATGAAATAAATACAGCAGCAGAGTATCTTGATGCTGCTAATGCTTATGATGATCCGTTTTATCGGATATATGGAGTATATAAAAATTCTATGCCAAGAAAAATGACTTTTATTGCTGACTTTTTTAATATAGATGATGCCAGAAATTTTTTGCATGATCTTACTGGCGAAAGAATAGATATTATCTCATACTAAAATGATTAATAACGACTATTTAGTAGATGATAGTTATTCTGACTCTGGCGGGTATTGTGATTTTCTGCCAATTAAAGGCTATCCAGACTTAGGCTTTAAGAGTTTTAAGCGTAAAGACAAAGCAGAACAAGCATTGAAATATCAGAAAAAATTAGCCCGCTTTGATCTTGCTCCAATACCTCTCACTGATCTTTGTAAAATACCGTATTATTTTGATTCAAAAATCTTAGCAGTTTGGACTCCATCAGAAACAACTACCGGATGGGGATTTGTAACTGAAAAAGCTAGTATGTTGGAATCAGAAACCATAAATATTGACTGTATAAAACTAGGGAGACACCTATATACGGCCCCATATCTGCTCAAGATACAAAAACTAGTAGAAGATATAAAAGAAAAAACAGGATTAAAATTCTGGGATTGTCATGAACACAATGTTGGTTATATTAAAAGAGGACGCAGAAAGCTATTTGTTTGTATAGATACTGGCAAAGAAAGTTTTCATCCCCATAGCAATGCTTGGGGCGGCTCCACTCCTGGCCCTAAGTGTTGTTATTGTAACAGGTATCAGTGTAAATGTTCGGAGTATTAAAATATGCCATATATAGATGAAGAAGAAAGATTTGAGCTAGATGAATGTATTGATAATATAGTCAAATGTATTGTAGATACAAAAATTGGATTAAGAAATCCTAGAGATTTTAGTAATTTCTTAGGACGTATCAACTACTGTTTTTCTCGCGTTATAATGGGCGTGATGAAAGAAGTGTCTTATAAGAATATTGCTATGGCTACTGGTGTATTAGAAAATATAAAGCAAGAACTTTATAGACGTGTCGCTTGTAAATACGAGGACCAAAAAATATTGTCGAATGGAGATATACCAGAATATAGAAAACTAGGCTAGGTGTTTTATGGAAAAAAATATTAATGATGTATATAAAGAAATAATTAAGCTTAGTAAAGAAATACGTCAAGCCGATAGCCAAGATCAAAAAGAAATTTCTGATATTAAGAAATTAATCAAGAATATGGATAAAAAAATTCATGAAATTATGATTAAAATTCAAGAATTTGAAATTATTATGGATGCTGCTGAAATGCTTGAAGAACATATGGAGGATGAAGAAGATAAGTATAATACTGAATGGAGTCCTTATAATGATGACGATTATGAATCTGAAGATTATGAAGATTATGATGGACCAGAAGAAGATGAGAGCTGAATGGCTAGCTTAGCATTATTTGCATCTTTAGCTTTTATAGTAGTTCTTTTAATCGGACCAGTATCTTATTTACTCTCTAAAATTCCATATATCCCAACATGGGTAATATATTGTTTAGCAATAACTAACATCCTTATAGGATTGTGGTGGCTATTGTTACCTATTCTTAATATTAGATACATTGGATTAATAGATATATTGATAGGATGGAAACTGTGTGCCGTTGGAGACAAGAAAAAATAGTTAACCTAAGTTTAATTTTAGTATGAAAAAGAAAAAATGCTCTAAATGTAAAAAGACAAGATTGGTTAAATTCTTTCATAAGAGAAAAAGATCAAAAGACGGACTATACACATACTGCAAAAAATGCAAATCAGAGGATGATAAAAAGTATTGCCAAAAATATAACGATCAAATATTAAAAAAACATAAGCAATATTACTTAAAAAATAAAGATAGAATAAGAGAGCAGAAAAAAGAATATCAAGCTAGAACTAAAGCAAAAAGAAGAATCTATAAAAGAGAATATGAACAAAAGCGCAAACAAACAGATTTTCTATATAAATTAACTCAAAACTATAAAAATAGAATATGCAAAGCATTAAAGGGAGTTGGTAAAAAAAGTAAATCGACGCAAGAATTGCTTGGTTGCTCTGTCGAATGTTTTGCTTTACATATAGAACGTCAATTTAAAAAAGGAATGACTTGGACAAATCAAGGACTATGGCATATAGATCATATCATCCCCTTATCATCTGCTAATACTTTGGAAGAAAGGGCAAAACTTTTTCATTATACCAACTGTCAGCCGTTGTGGGCGTTGGAAAATTTAAGCAAGAGCGACAAGATAATTCCTAACGCTTGACAACGACCGTATCCGATGATAGAATGAGCGAATCACAGGTAAACACACTTTTGGAGAATTAACATGAAGTTGGCTGACCACACTATTGAAATTCATTCTCGCGGCATCAAGTCTGCGAATCAATTTACTATTCAACAAAGTTCTAAAATGTTCCGTCTTTTGTCAGACTCTTTGTACTCTGACAAAGTTCAGGCTGTTATTAGAGAATTGTCATGCAATGCTGTTGATGCTCACATTGCTGCGGGAAATAAAAACCCCTTTAAAGTAACACTTCCGACGCAAGCCAATCCTTCTTTTACCGTTCGTGACTTTGGTACAGGGTTGAGTCAGGAAGATATGGAGGAATTGTATACCACATACGGAGCAAGTAATAAGAACGACAGTAATGATTTTATCGGCTGTCTAGGTTTGGGTAGCAAGAGTCCGTTTGCCTATTCAAATAGTTTTAGTACTACCTCATATCATAATGGCAAAAAGCTTTCGTATATTGCCGCTATGAATTCTGAAGGCGTCCCTAGTCTGAATCTTATAGACATTACTGATACTAGCGAACCTAATGGTCTTGAGATTAGTTTTGCTGTTAAGCAGTATGATTTTAGTGAGTTTAGCAATAAGAGCAAGAGAATTTTTCACTACTTTAAGATGAAGCCTATCATTGAGGGTGGGGTGTGCGATACTCTGAAAGATCATTCTTATTCTCATACTAATACTGTTATTGAAGGCAAGGGCTGGAAGATCGGGCGGGTATCATCTAATCATTATCAATATCCTAGTCATCATTATGGTCCCGGTTCTGGCGTTGTGGCTATCATGGGTAATATTGCATATCCAGTTGATGCCACTAAAATTATTGGCGATGAAAAAGAAACCAATAGTAACGATGCTATTCAGAGATGGAATCGTGCATTTAAGAAAGCCGACGTTGACAACTGGAAGAATCTGGTCAGGGAAATTCTAAACTCTGGTCTATATCTTGAAATCCAGTTCGGTATTGGTGAACTAGAAATAGATATTAGTCGAGAAGGTTTGCAATATACAAAGAATGTTATCAATGTATTGCGTGACAGAACTCAGGATATTTATCTGACGCTCAAGGAAGATATGAGCAAAAAACTTGAGGCTTGTACTAATCTTGTTGACGCATATCAGACATATTATAATCTGAGCGATCTTGCTGGTGGCTGGACTGCTGGTGCGTCTTGGACTGACACTGATGGCAAGACCCATGAATTGACCAGCGGTAAAGACCTTGAGTATACTTTCAAGAAAAACAAGCAGTTGTATGTGTTCAACTTTAGAACTGCTGGCTATCGTTCTAGGCGTATGGTTTATCTGACCAATCAGATTCATTACCAAACCATACAAGGTGTTGGTGAGTATTATTGGAGCGGAGCCAAGAAAAACGGCAAGATGGCATTTTTCAGATGTGATGTTAAGGGTGCTGAAACCGCTAAGAAAATCGTGACTAAGTATTGCAATTCTAATGATTGTTTTGCATATCTTATGATCGATAGCGATAATCCAGAAGATTCGTCCGAAGGTTTTGATAAATTGATCAAAGACATTGGTGGCGAATCTAATGTTCTAAATGTTTCTGATTATCGTAGTCTACTGAGTGGTGGAACTCGTAAGAGCAGAGGCTCAACAGGAACTATTAGTAAGGATGAGATTTTTGCTATCTCTAATCTTGGAGCAGACAAAGGCTGTGAAAATCTTGGTGGTAATGATCTTAATGATTCAACATATCTAAAAGAACTGTCTAATGATCTTATAGAGTATATTGAAGATGAGGACAATGAGATTGTGTACGTCCCCATTCTTCGATATGGTTCTATAGACGGCTATCCAGAAATTAGAAATATTGTGTCTCTAAGCCAAAATGCCGATACATCACTTGGTAAAAATCTGTTTGATAGTCAGAAGATTTTTGCGATCAAGCAAAGCGCTGTAGATAAACTGAAGAAGGAAGGTATCAATCTTGTAAACTTTAATGAGTGGTTCAAGAAATGGGCCGATAAGATTGTTAATAAACTCATAGACAAAGTAGCAGTTTATGGCGATATTATCGGATATGTTACGGGCGAATTTAATTGTCAGGACAAAACCTTTGGAGATGGATATTATTACTATCACTGTAAGTATAGTGATCGTAAAATTGTGTACCATATCTTCAACTTGTTTGGTCTAGACTATCGTAAGCATATTAAAAATAGCGATTTCTGCGATGCTGTTGATCAGTGGATGATGATGGAGTTTTTCTCTACAACTATTCATCGTGATAGATTTGATATTAACAGGTTTAAGAAAGAGGATTACTACGCTCATATTGCTACAATCTTAAATAAGTATGGCATGAACGGTATTGATCCTTCACAAATCAAAGATAGTCATACTGATCTCCAAAGGGTTAAGTGTGTGCTAGATAATCTGTATGGTGGAGATAATCCGATTACAACATCAAACAAGAATACAAAAATGAGTTCAGATATTATTGCTCAAATGCCCAAGATGAACGATATTCGTAAAAATCTTAAAGACGGGGTTGACAGCAATCCGATACTCAAGTATATTGTAGGGACGGTTGATGTTGATGGCGAACTGCGTAAACTGTCTGGTAGCAATCCTATTAAGGTGCATCAGAATAGTTATAACGGTTTGCCAGTGTGGTTCACTAACATTAGCGATGACAACATTGAAAAGCTAAAGAGTATTGTAGGTAGTGCGTTTTAATTTCACAGGAAAATAGGAGTTTACAAATGAGTGTTCCTTTTATGTGGGTTGATGGTAATTTGACAGTGATCCTTAATAATAAGGCTCATCAGGTTCTTCCAGATCATATTAATTACCGACTGATTCTTGAGGCTCTTCCAACTGCTTCTAATGATGAATTGGCACAGTTGGTTGATCTTGAAAAAGCTGTTGAGAGTTTTAGTCAGGGTATGGTCGAAGTCAAGAATGGCAAGGTTCTTTACCAAGGTGAAGAAGTTCATGGTAGTATCAGTAAGCGTATTCTGGAGTTTATGAAGAAGGGACTTCCGTTCCAGCCACTTGTGAACTTTCTGAATAATCTTATGGAAAATCCTAGTATGCAAAGTCAGACTGAACTGTATGATTTCTTGGAGCATGAACTACTGCCAATTACTGAGGATGGATGCTTTCTTGCATACAAGGCTGTGCGTAGTGATTACATGGATAAGTATGCTGGTACTTTTGACAATCATGTGGGTAATGTATGCGAAATGCCACGATCAAGAGTTGATGATAATCGTAGTGTAGGATGCTCTAAGGGTCTTCATGCTGGTGCATTGAACTATGTCGCTAGTTATGGCAATGCAGACAGTGGTGATCGTATTGTGATTGTTAAAATTCATCCTAAAGATGTGGTAAGTGTTCCAAGTGACTGTAATCATGAAAAGCTGAGAACTTGCCGATATGAAGTAGTCGGAGAGTATCAGGGCGAACTTCTTAAGCCTCTTTATAAGGCAGACTTTAGTGAGGATGCTTATTATGAGGACGAAGAGGATCTGTATGATGAGTATGATGATGCTTACTGGGGTCAATATGATGACGAGGACGATGAAGACGATGAGGATTATGATCCTGACCAGGATTATTGATTGACAAGGAATGTTGGTCGCCGTAAAACGCGACCGGAAGAAGATGGTCCGCTGGGCGGATACTAGTTAAAGTGTGGTTCGATTCCACAACCATCTTTTTTAATAGGATGTTGATTCTGATAGGTTATGTTATCTATCCCAGCATCTCTATAATTTTGTAGGTAGAGGCACAGGAAAAGGAAGTATTATGTTTAGTGATAAGTTGGCTTTTAATCCGTTTGATAAGAATAACGATAATGCCGGTAAGCGTCATGTAAATTCATGGGATAGATCTCAAAAGCAGTTTTTGGATTCTTTTAAGCAAAACCATATTTTTGTTTACAATGGTAATCCTCGTAAAAAGATTAGTAGTATGAGCCATACGTCTAATTTGCAAGAAGCATTAGACGCAAATACGAATAATCATTCCGATGTTTACTTTTATGTTAATGGTGGTCGTAAACTTTATGCTATTAAGCAATTGACTTGCTGTTTTTGTGATATGGATGCTGGGCGTGATGAGCAAGGTAGTTATTTTAAGCCTAGCGTAGTTATGCAGAAGAAGCAGGTTTTTCTAAAGAAAATAAATGAGTTTCCTGTTAAGCCTAGTTGGGTAGTAGATACTCGTAACGGCTATCAGTGTTACTGGATTTTTGATGATGCTAGTCGAAAGATTGTTGGTCATAATAAGACCTTCTGGAATGGTCTACAGAAGAAGTTGGTAAATTACTTCGATGGTGATCCACGAGCGATCAAGCCCAACCAGATTTATCGAGTTCCTTATACTTGGTGGCGTAAGGAATGGGAAAAGAAGGCTCCGTATTTTACGAGTCTGCTTCCCGGTTGTACTGGTCAACCCATTAATGTGGCAGATCTTAAAGCGGCTCTTACTGGCCAACCAGCAACTCTACAAATTGTTCCTGAAAAGTGTAGTGACGAATGGTATAAGGGATATGCTCAGGCTTATAAGCAGAGCGATATTACTGGGGTTCCTGTGTTGGCTAGTGTCGCTACGGACATTTTGAATAGTCTTCAGAATGGACAGTGCCATAAAACCTATGGTACAAAGATGCTCAAGAATATCGAGCGTGTCTACGGCGATCCGATGCAAGTGATGCCTGTGAGCGATGACGATACAGATGCTCTCCAGACGCTTCCAAAGGATGCTGGCGACGAGGATATAAACCTTGATGGGTCACAGACACAACTTTTAAAAACCGTTGTGGAGTTCCTTAATCAAGTCAGTACCCCTCTCTACTTTAGCAATAATAGATTCCTCTCTAATGCTGCTAAAGAGTTAGCTAATAAGATTAGCGATAAGTTTTGTATCGGATAAGACTCCTTATCAAGCAAGTGTCGTATAATGGTATTACCTCAGATTTCCAATCTGATGACGAGAGTTCGATTCTCTCCACTTGCTTTTCAAATAAATGGAACACAATAATGCATCAAAACGAGGATGAAGAAAATTATGATGATGACGAATCATACTATGATAGTCAAGATAAATATAAGCATTATTTTAAGTTTGATCCAGCAGCATGGGACGCTTGGGGCAAATGGTTGTATGACGCTATGAAAGAAATAGTTGAAACCAACCCAAGCGTCTGGTATACTCCAACTTACATTGAAGGATGGCCGACCAAAAAGTTTCCTGTGAATAGTTACTTTCCCAATACTGGTAAAGACAACACAACTTTCCAGTATTTGGGGAATAACTATGACGGTCAAGCTATTTGGAAAAAGAAATATCGTGACTGGGAAAC
>OGVY01000105.1_pt1 | contig 14102 bp, 14 predicted proteins | sample 1575871 | NCBI WGS metagenome assembly OGVY01 (sample SAMN07581536, study PRJEB24739) | freshwater metagenome
GCTTAGCGATACCAGTCACGATAAATATAGCAGTGTCAGAGTTCTCCAAGTTTATCATCATATAGCTCAGCTCAAGTGGTGTATTAGACACCAGGAGCTTAGACGCCTGTGGGTTACTAAGAGGATAGTATTTTTGTAGTCTGTTCAGATCTATACTCTTAAAACTAAAAGAACTCATAGAGTATCTCCAGTTCTTAAGTATTAGAATCAGTTTAACTAGATCTTAAAGAATATAAGAGTCCATGCACCACAATGTACAATTCGAAAAAAACACCTAGATTTTGCTCGAGGTATAATGCTATGTTTGTAAGTCCTTTTCAGGAACAGGCGGGTCCAAAAGTCGATCTAGATGCTAGAGTAGTTTTTGTCGCAGATCTTTTCGCCTCAGATTATGTGGGAGGTGCTGAGCTTACGACCGAGGCTCTTATTGAAAAGTCTCCCTTTAAAATTCAGAGAGTTAGATCCAGCGAGCTAACCGTCGAGCTCATGGAAAAGCTTCACGATCGCTTCTGGATCTTTGGTAACTTTTCACAGATGAATCTCAATTTGATTCCCACGATCGTGGCAAATCTAAACTACGCAATCCTCGAGTACGACTATAAGTACTGCAAGTTTAGATCTCCTCAGAAGCATGAGCTAGCTGAGAATAAGCTCTGCGACTGTCATGACAATATCCATGGAAAGCTGGTCTCAGCTTTTTACTATGGGGCAAAGAGTCTTTGGTGGATGTCAGAGCAACAGATGGATCACTATCACAAGCTGTTTCCGTTCCTCAGTGAGCGTCAGAACACCGTACTAAGTTCAGTTTTCGATGATAGATTCTTTCTTGCCCTTAAGATTCTTAGAAAGAAGTGGGGAGGCGAGGAAAACGTAGAAAATAGAAAGAAGTGGATTGTCCTCGGCTCTGATTCATGGGTCAAAGGGTATGATCTTGCTCTAGAGCACTGTAAGGCACATCTTCTTGATTACGAAGTTGTTTGGAATGTTCCTTACGAACAGATGCTAGAAAAGTTGGCACAATCAGCCGGCCTTGTCTATCTACCAGCTGGATGGGATACATGCCCACGCCTAGTAATTGAAGCCAAGCTTTTAGGCTGTAAGCTCGTGCTCAATGATAATGTCCAGCACAAGGACGAAGAGTGGTTTGCCACTGACAACACGCTACACATTGAAGAATATCTTTATGCAGCTCGTGATCTCTTTTGGAATGGTATTAAGGCAAATATGGAGTGGAAGCCTACAATTAGTGGTTACACTACTACGAAGGACTGCATCAAGGCTCAGTATCCATGGCGCGAGTCAATCAAGTCTATGCTCGGTTTCTGCGATGAGGTTGTGGTTGTCGATGGTGGTTCCAAGGATGGAACGCTGGAGGAGCTCTACAAGTGGGCCGAGGCGGAACCTAAGCTCCAAGTGCATTTGGTCGAGAGAAACTGGAACGACCCTAGATTTGCAGTATTTGATGGGGCCCAGAAGGCCGAGGCGCGAAAGCGGTGCACCGGTCAGTTTTTGTGGCAGATGGACGCCGATGAGATTGTAGTTGAGTCTGATTGGGAAAAAATATCACAGCTCTGCAAGGATTTCCCTAAAGAGGTCGACCTTATTTCTCTTCCTGTTGTCGAGTTTTGGGGTGGTCATGACAAGGTCCGCGTAGATGTCAATCCATGGAAATGGAGATTGTCTAGAAACCTTCCTCACATTACACATGGAATTCCAGGCCCTCTTCGAAGGAGTGATGTTGAGGGACGCCTGTACGCTTCCGTAGGAACAGATGGTTGCGACTATGTTCATGCTGAGACAGGCCTATTAATTCCTCACGCTTCTTTCTATACTGAGGAAGTTCATCACGCGCGAATGGCAGCTCTATCAGGAAACGCACAGGCGCTTCAAGCCTATAGCGACTGGTTTAGAAGAATCATCGACGCGCTTCCAGGCGTACAACATTACTCTTGGTATGATCTTCCTCGTAAGATTCGCACATATAGAGACTACTGGTCTCAGCACTGGCAGAGCCTCTACGACATCACTCAAGAGGACACGGCTGACAATAATATGTTCTTTGATAAGCCGTGGTCGGATGTCACAGATGAGGAAATAGAGGCACTGGCAGGCCGTCTCAAGAGAGAGCTCGGCGGCCATGTGTTTCACAGCAAGGTCGACTGGAGTCGACCCACTCCCTTTATGACACTGTCCCAGGGAGCTCTATCAATGGAATCTTTTAGATGAACAATTTTGTCTTTGTGACGCCGGCGTATCAGTGCCAAGACAAAATACTTCAAACTATTAAGTCAGTCTATTCACAGTCGTATTCTCGGTGGAGAATGGTCATATATGATGACATGTCTACAGACAATACGGCGCAGGTCGTTAGAGATATTTCTAGTCGCCTAGGACTAGGAGAGAAACTTCAAGTAGTTTCTAGAACTGAAAAGTTTGGTGAAGTTCGAAATACTCTGGATGCGATCGAGTCTATAGAAGACAATGAGATTGTCTGCAGACTTGATGCAGGCGATTGGCTTGTAGATAATGATTGCTTGCACATACTCGATGAGGTCTATAGACAATTAGATCCTGCCGTCGCCTGGACTGCTCATCGGTGGTCTTATACAGGGAAAAATATATCAGGTCCTCTATCACAAAATTGCAAAAATGTGTATGCACACCCATGGGTTAGCAGTCACCTTAAGACATTTAGAAGATCTTCAATGAGAGAAATAAATCCAAAAAACTATCTTGATGAAGATGGCAACTATATTATGATTGCATGTGATCAAGCTGTTTTTCTTCCTATGATGCAAAAGTCTCTTGAAGATGATAGGGCGCTTGTATTTGTTCCAATGGTAATGTACCATTATGATATCGATCTGCAGAATCCAAATTTGTTCACAAGCCATAGATCTGTGAAGCAAAAAGCCTCTGCCGAGTGGATAAGAGAAAGAGGATACATTCGTTGAAAATACACTTTGAGAATGTAGACTTTAGCTCTAGGTCCGGACCCAATGGATTTGGACTTAAGTTAGCGAGACAGCTGGCACAGATGGGGCATGAGATAGTTGGTCACGGACAGCAGAGTGCCACACTGACATTCATACAGGGTGCGAACTCATTTAGGCCCAATGTGCTTCGCCTTGATGGAATTTACTTCAACTCCGCCCAGAATTGGGAAATGATGAATGAGCCTATTAGAAAGAGCTATGAGTACTGCAGCGCAGTAATTGTACAAAGCGAATTTGATAGGAATTTGACGCAAAAGTACTTTGGGAATAAAGACTTCGTGTATACCATTCACAACGGTACCGACTTGGAGCTTATTTCCAATATACCTCCAGCATTTTTAGGCGCAGGAATTACAAGAGACAAAGTCTGGATGTGCGCCTCGGCATGGCGCCCTCACAAGCGCCTGAACGATAACATAAGACTTTTTCAAGAGCACGCAAAATCTGATGATATACTCATAGTTGCCGGCTCTTCTGCAACGACTGATATAAGAGATCCTAGAATTAAGTTTGTAGGAGATCTCTCTTGGAATCAATTAATATCATGTATGAAATCATCAGGCAAGTTTATACATCTGGCCTGGTTAGATCATTGCCCAAACGTGGTCGTTGATGCAAATGCGTGTGGGTGTCAGGTAATCTGTAGCTCTTCAGGCGGAACCAAGGAAATTGCAGGTGTAGACTCCTTGATGGTTCTGGAAGATGAGTGGGATTATAGCCCCGTGTTACTTTATGAGCCCCCTTCTATCAGTTCTTTTGAGCTGGTAAAAAACACTACTAGTAATAAGAGCGTGTCTATAGTTGAATCTGCTCTAAAGTATTCTAGCGTCTTGGAGAGTGTCATATGAGTTTTTTACAAAGCGCCATATCTTCTTTTGATCAAATGGATTTTTCAAAGAGATCTTTGTGCACAGAAGTTTGGTCAGAAGTCGCTGATAAAGTGCAAAGAAATAAGCTGACGCAAAATGGAATAGGCGATCCCTTAGAGAGAGATAGAATTATAGAACAGCTCAAGGTTCGCCCCGCACTTCTTGTTCACATCGTTGACTGTCTGTCAAAAGACATTGGAGCAATCAATGGAATTGCTGAGGTAGGCACCGCACAAGGGTTGCAGTCTATACTTTTTGCAAAAGCATTTCCAGGCGCAACAGTTTTTACTTGTGATGTGAAGGATGACAGAGACTCTCTGTTCTCATCAGTTTCTAATCTGCATTTTGTCAATGGAGACTCTAGGCAGATGAGCAAACTATTATCTGAAAGAGAAAAAGTTGATTTTTGCTGGATCGATGGAGCCCATGATCATTATTCAGTGGTCAATGACTTTGCAGCTTTGGTGCTTCGAACGCACTCAAAGACTGTCTGGGCATTTGACGACTATGATAAGAGATTTGGGTGCTTCTATGATATAAGCACGCTAATTCAGCACTTTAGAGAGCATATCATAATTGATTTAGGCCTTACGGCCAGTGGAAACCCAAATAGAATTGTCTTAGCGAGAGGATTCGAGTGATGAATATTGGCATTGACAGTTTGGATTTTAGAGATCTCAAGTATAATTCTCGTGGCGAGACAATCACTTCTGTTGATAAAACAGGAGAGTATCTGCTAAAGATTCAAGTTGTAAGAAATTCAAGAAAAATTAGAGATATCGACGGAGAGTTCAAGATAATGCAGCTCTTAAATGAGAGAGGCTGCGTCTCTTGTCCAACAGCACATGCAATAGGAACTCTTGAAAGACAGTATCTAATTGAAAGAGGAGTAGAAATAAAGAGTGAGGACCAGAGCTTCAGGTACACCATACAGGATTATGTTCCGTCCAAGGACATTTACTCTATGTCCGATCTCGTCTTTTCAATTATCGAGCAGAAAAAGCTGGGAATCTATCAAGGTGACATAAAGCCTGAAAACGTGAGATTTGATCCTGAGACAGGCGTCTGTTTTCTGATCGATTATGATCAAGCCCTAGATCTAACATCAGAGCAGTCCGCGATGTCTAATCTAGACTTTTTCAATTTTTGTGATATCCACGACAAGAATCACTATGGTTTTGGCAATTGGCTAAGACACTATTCAAACTATGACAGGCAAAATTTCAGTTCTCTTTTTGTAGATGGAGCTTTGGATCTGTCAATGACATCAGTTTTTAGAATGCAAAAGACCACAAATACAACTACTGGATTTTATCACACAGTAAAGACACCTGATGTTTTCATCAATGGTTCACGTGGAATTTCTGATAGAGCTGCAGTGATGGATGCTATCGAGTTTTCACAAGGCGAAAAAGTTTTAGATGTAGGTTGCAATGCTGGTCTTTTGTGCGAATATTTGAGCGACAGAGGGTGCTCTGCCTATGGTGTCGACAACGATCCCCATATTATCATTGCGGCCAAGATGATATCAAATGTGACAGGAAGAAATATAAAGTATGCCTGTGCCGATCTTGATTTTGTAGAAAGCATAGGGCAATTTGACACTGTCATGCTCTTTTCAGTCTTCCACCATACAAGAAACCCGGGTAAAAATGCAAAAAAGATTGCAAGTGCGTGCAAGAGAATAATCATTGAAACACGCCTGACAGAAAATGGCAAGCAGCCTGTCAATGGTCAGTGGGTTGACACGACGAAGTGGTCATTTGAGACGCTAGGACAGCTAACAGCATTCCTCGAGTCAACTTTCACAGGGTTTAGGTACACTAAAAATTTGGGTGGTGCAGACAAGGGCAGATATATTCTAGAGCTCGTCAAGCAATGAGAGACATCGCAATTAAGAGAGTCATTTCTTTTTTGCTGGAAAGAAAAGTGCCTCTTCGCAAGATGAAGGCACTAGACTTTTTTGCAAGAGAAGGTGATTGGCAAACCGCCTACTATGCTCCACTAGTCGAAGAAATACACGCATGGGAAATTAATCCTGAGTTTGAAGAAAATCTTAGAAAAAATCTACCGTCCAATGCTCACATTGCGATTGGTGATTCTCACGCTATGTCGAAGAAAACCCACGAAAGATTTGACATGGTAGTTTTGGATAATCCTCTTGGCTGTTATTCCAGTAATTACTGTGAGCACTTTGACGCTCTTGAGTGCGCAACTTTGCTTCTAAGAGATTCAGGAGTCATAGTTCTCAACGTGAAGACAAGACCATATAATCTAGATAGATTTCCTGAATGGAAGAGAAGAAGAGATGAGTTCTACGAAATTGATGCATCAAATCTGGAGCTCGATTTTGTCGACCAGTTTTACAAAAAGAAGTTTTCTAGCTTAGGGTTTGATCTAGAGTTTTCAAAGCTGGTCGAAAGACCTCAGGAAGAGCACCTGTATGAGTATGTTGCGTCTATTAGGAGAAAGAACAATGAAGCTAATTGAAAACATTGTGTCAAGTGAAGTGACTCCTGTACGCTCTGCTGCAATGTACTATAAGACCGAACCGTTTTTCAAAGACACCAGCAATTACTCACATACGAACAATTGGGAAATTGTCAAGTCGATCGAAATTTTGACGTCGATGGGGTTTTCTATAGATCTGATCGATAGAGACAACAGTAGCTGGACTCCAAAAAAGAAATATGACCTCTTTCTTGGACTTGGAGTTGGCAATAGTGGCAAAAATTTTGCAAGATATGCAAAGCTGTCAGGTGCATCAGCACGCGTTCTACTTTCAATGGGACCTCAGCCTGACATATCAAATGAGCTTGTCGTTGGTAGATATAGAATGTTTCATGAAAGAACAGGACACTATGCACCGCCCATGAGGACGGTTACTGACGTCATTGGCGACAAGTTTTTAGAAATAATGTCGCAAACAGACTACATCTTGAACATTGGCGAGCCTGACAATCAAAGCTATAAGAGCTATGAAAAGTATGGAAAGAAGATGTTGAATTTCTTTCCGGCAATAAGTCCTAAAGTTTCATTTTCAAACGAGTGGAAAGAGACAAGGGGTCGAAAAAAGTTTCTCTGTTTTGCTGGAAATGGTTTCATTTGCAAAGGAGTAGATCTAGTCACTGAGGCTTTCTTAAGAAATCCTGACATGGAGCTTCACATATGCGGACCTGCTGAAAGTTCATATTTCGAATATTATGGTCCAAAGATATTGGCTTCCAAAAATATTAAGTACTATGGATTTATAGAGCCAGGAGGCGAAAATTTCAACAGCCTGGCATCGCAGTGCTCTTATGTAGTGTTTCATTCTTCTGCCGAGGGATGTTGCACATCGGTTGCAACTGCAATGAGAGCTGGATTGGTACCAATTGTCAATCCTTGGACCGGTATCAATGTCGAAAATTGTGGAATCGTAATGCAAGAGACAGGAGATGTTATTGAGGTGATTGAGGGCTCGATAAAAGAGGCCTCTTCATTTTCTGATTCTCAATACAATCACCTTCTTCATGCTACATTAGATAAGTCTAAGCTTTTCTGTCAACAATCTTACATTGACAGCTACACTGAGGCAATTAGTCAAATCGTCAAAGGTATCTAATGAGAATTAATCTCGTGACAACTCAGCCTCATGCAGCAGCATCTATGTTTTATGCTGAGGCGATGAAGTCTATAAGTGGGCTGTCACTGTACGATTCCAATGTTTCATCTTATGATGTGATCCTTGTAATGACGTACGATCATGAGCTTATTCCACAAATAAGAGCGATTAATTCCAAAGCAAAAATTGGCATGATCGATCCTAGGAGCTATAAGGTCACAAATAATGCACAGCTGTGTGACTTTCTAATAGTCGATTCCATTGAAATGGAGGACTATTGGTCTATCTTAAGAAAGCCCATTCTGAGGTACTCAGAGTACCCTAACATACCGCTAATCAAAAAGCAGCATGCTGTTCGTGACTCAGTTAGAATTGGATATCACGGAAATCTGATACATCTAGACTGCATGCAGGAGTCTGTGACTCCTGCTATTTCTTCATTGGCAAAGCTCTATAATATAGAATTGCTGGTTATGACAGGTGGTACACCTCCTAGTGGGTCTGAGCGCTGGATTCCACAAGGCGTTACAATTAAGCATGTTCCATGGAGCATGAACAATTATCTAGATTACCTGAGCACGTGCGACATAGGCATTGTTCCAAATAACATCATTCACTCTAGTGATGAGAAGAATAGTGCGGCGCTAAATAGAAGCTACAATTACAGTCTGGATGACTTTTCAATCAGATTTAAGATGCCATCAAATCCAGGTAGATTCATTATCTTTGGAAAACTCGGAATCCCTGTTGTTGCCGATTTCTACCCATCAGCGCTTCAATACTTGAGAGAAGACCTGAGCACAGGTTTTGTCGCATGCAATGCTTCAGGTTGGGAAAAGTGTCTGGAAAAGCTTATAGTTGACGTGGAGCTTCGACAGCGGATGGGTGATGGATTACAAAGTTTGGTCGAGACTAATTTTAACTTTTCTCTTCAGAACCAAAAATTGTTAGACTTTCTACAGAGTCTTTGAAAGGAAGCGCCATATGGCCTCAGTATTAGTGACAGGAATTGCAGGGTTTCTAGGAAAAAATCTTGCCAAAACTCTCTTGAATAGAGGCCATGATGTTATTGGCACTGCCCATTCTGAAGTTAGCGTGAGAGATTTCGAAATTTCAGTCTCAGGCTCTAGTAGGATTCCTGTTTATTCTTTTGATATTGCCGATTGTCAGCATTCGATAAAGAGGATATTGAAGAATCATCGCATCGATTATGTTGTGCACTCTGCTGCCCTAAAGCACGTTGGCATATGCGAAAATAATCCTACTCGCGCAATCGATGTGAATATCATAGGTTCTCGAAATTTGATCACTTCATGCCTCGAAGGCAATGTAAAAAACGTGATAGGCATTAGCACGGATAAGTCTATCAATCCCTCGTGCGTTTATGGAATGACAAAAAAGCTCATGGAAGAGATGCTCATCGAAAGTGGGTATTCTGTATTTCAGGGAGTTAATTTTCTTTTTTCTACAGGAAGTGTCCTCGACATATGGGACAAACTGATGAAGGAGAATAAGGAGATTTTGGTTAACTCTAGCGCAAGAAGATATTTTTGCATAGTTGACGATGTCTCGAACAAGATTGCCGATTCTCTCGACGCCAAGGGTAGATTTACTGTAGATAAGTGCTATTTGATAAGCATTCAAGACCTTCAAGTTGCTTTTTCCAAGTACCACAACTATTGGAATGTCAATTCATATAAGCCACTTGGGGTCGAGAAAAATGATGAGGATCTTCCCCTTGGAGGTATCAAGGTCGAAAATCCGGACTCTGAATTTGTACTAAATCTCTTGAGGCAGCATTACGCGAATAGGAACAGGGCGTGAGAATTCTTGCCATAGGAGCCCATGCGGACGACATAGAATTAGGATTAGGGGGAACGCTTTCGAAATATGCCGCCTCTGGAAATGAGGTGCATTCACTTCTTGTAACACACAGCGCATATAGCGACTTTACAGGAAAAGTGCTCAGAAGTAGCGAGGTGGCTTTACAAGAAGCCAAAAATGCGGCTGTCGTATTGGGTATATCTGACGTGCAGTGTCTGGGCTATGAGACCAAGAAGGTAACGTACACTGTCGACCTAATTGAGGACATCAATCGTCAGATTGACAGAATACGACCGGATATCATTTACACACATTGGGATGGCGACATCAACCAAGATCATAGCGCCATTGCACAGGCAACCATTGTCGCAGGAAGAAATGCACCTAGGATCTTAATGTACAGAAGCAACTGGTACAAGTCTTATAAGCATTTCGAAAATAGCATTTATGTTGACATATCTGAGCACATAGATCAAAAGATAAAGTCTATTGAGGCGCACGTCACTGAAGTTTCAAGAAGAGGCTCAGGGTGGGTCGAGTTCTTTAAGAGTCACTGTATGATAAATGGACAAGAAGTTGGCGTCAAATATGCTGAGTCTTTTCAGCCTGTCAAGTGGCTTCTATGAGAGTGACTATACACCAACCAGAGCATTTCCCATATATGGGATTTTTTCAAAAGGTTTCATCCGCCGATCACTTTATTGTGCTCGACAATGTGAAGTTTAGAAAGAACTATTTTCAGAATAGGAACAAAATAAGAAATCGATCTGGACATGATGAATGGATTACTGTTCCTGTAGAGAGTGACTCTGATTCAAAGGCCATCAATGAGGTGCGCACCGCAAGAGATCCCTCATGGAGACGAAAAGTTCTTAAGAAAATACAAGAGAACTTAGGGTTCGACGCCACCGAAATATATGAGGGAGAATCTCTCATAGAAATCAATATGCGATCTATTGCATGGTCTATGAATCGTCTAGGAATAGATAGGCCAATAACACACGCCAGCCATCTAAGAGCTTCAGGTACAAAATCTGAGCTATTGGCAAATATCGTGCGCAAAGTGGGAGGAACAACATACATCAGTGGACCTTCTGGTAGAGAGTATCTAGACTTGAGTTACTTCGAGGGAATTGCTGTAGAATTTTTTGAGCCGCAGGTGGAGAATCACTACTCTAGTCTTTACAATATTTTGACACGAGGTCAAGTATGAAGCTAGTAACAGGAGCTAGTGGAATGCTAGGCGTTGCTCTAGTCAATCATTTAGCAGAAGTGGGAGAAGCATATCTTCCCTTGAGCTCAAAGGATCTGGATCTTAGAGACTATGACGCCACAAAGCAGGTGTTTGCGTCTCATAAGCCTAATACAGTGTTTCACCTAGCTGCAAAAGTAGGCGGCGTGAGAGCCAATATGGACGCGCCAGGAGATTTTTACAGGGACAATATACTGATAAACACCAGCGTAATGGACGCATGTTTACTTGCAGATACAGGGAAAATAGTGTCGGTGCTTTCAACATGCGTTTATCCTGATGAAAAGTGGGTGAAATACCCTCTCACAGAAGAGCAGCTTCATGTTGGTCCTCCCCATGATTCGAATTTTGGATATGCCTTTTCGAAAAGAATGCTGGAAGTTCAGTCAAGAGCATACAGAAGACAGCACGGGCTCAAGTCTGTGTGTGTAATCCCAAATAATCTTTTTGGTGAACACGACAATTTTGCAGAAGGTCAAAGTCACGTCATTCCTGCACTTATTAGAAAAGTATGGGAAGCAAAAATTCGAAATCAGAGTTCGATAACTGTTTGGGGAGATGGAAAGCCGCTAAGAGAGTTTACATATTCAAAAGACGTAGCGAAAATTCTTAGAGTTATTGAGCTCGAATATGACGATGAGACGCCTGTTAATATTGGTTGCACACAGGAAAGATCGATTGAGAGCATCGTAAAGATGATATGCGATCTTTTAGAATATGATGGAAAAATTGTCTATGATGTGTCCATGCCCACAGGACAGAATAGAAAGCCGTCTTCGAATTCTTTGCTTTTGTCGAGCACATCGTGGAAAGATGTCGACTATACTCCTTTTGAGATTGCGCTGAGTAATACTTGTGAGTGGTTTCGATTACAATATCCGAAGGTCAGAGGAATTGAGTGACGAAAACAGCACTAATTACAGGCGTAACTGGTCAAGATGGCGCCTATCTCTCTAGGTTTCTTTTGCAGAAGAACTATAGAGTAGTGGGTGTTAAAAGGCGCACATCGCTCATAAACACAGATAGAGTGGATCCTCTATATGATCACCCTAATTTCAGCATGGTTTATGGAAATCTGCACGATGCGTCATCTCTGTACAGAGTGATCTCAGAGGTTCAGCCTGATGAGGTGTACAATCTAGCCGCACAATCCCATGTGAAGGTTTCTTTTGAGGTTCCAGAGGAGACTGTTGATTCCATATCACTGGGGACGCTTCGATTGCTAGAGGCATGTCGACTTCTTTGTCCAAAGTCTAGGTTCTATCAGGCCTCATCATCTGAAATGTATGGTGACAATCCTGCTGTTCCACAGGATGAAGAAACAAAAATGACTCCCGCATCTCCTTATGCATGTGCAAAGCTGTTTTCTCATAACCTGGTGAGAAATTACAGAATTGGATACGGCATGCACGCGTCTTCAGGAATTCTATTCAATCACGAGTCTCCTCTTAGAGGAGAGACTTTTGTCACAAGAAAGATTACACAGGCCGCTGCAAGAATTAAGTTGGGTCTACAGGAAAAGCTAGAATTAGGGAACTTGGATGCAAAGAGAGACTGGGGTTTTGCAGGTGACTACGTCGAGGCGATGTGGTTGATGCTACAGCAGGATATCTCTGATGATTATGTGATATCAACTGGCGAGACTAGGACAGTCAGAGAATTTCTAGAAAAGACATTCAGCATTGCCGGGTTGTCGATTGATCAGCATGTGGTTATAAACTCAAGGCTTTTTAGACCTCATGAGGTACCTCACCTGGAAGGTGATTCATCAAAGGCAAGAAGAAAATTAGGCTGGAAACCAAAGGTTAGCTTTGATGATCTGGTCGAGATGATGTACCAGTCCGACCTTGCGGATCAAACCACACTTCAGAGACACCAGAGGGCCCGCTGAGGAGGTTTTTATGTCTATAGGTATTATCGGTCAAGGCTTTGTAGGGGGAAGTCTTACAACCGTTCTGAGTGAACGGGGAGAACATGTTTTTGTCTTTGATAAGACAGGAAAGACTGCGCAGGGAGGCATTGACACAACTTATGCTAATGGAAAGAGACCAACCAGCATAGCTCAGTTCGTGGAGATGTGTGAGCAGTCTGATAGATTTACTGGCATATTTTTTGTGTGTGTTCCAACGCCTATGTACGAGGACGGTACCGCCGACACCTCGATCGTCGAGGGAGTTTTAGCACAAATACAGGCTGCAGATGGTAATCCAAGAGTCTCTAGAATTGCCGTTGTAAAGTCAACCGTGCCGCCTGGATCGACTGCAGATTGGAATAAGAAGTATTCAGAAAAGGGCCTAACGGTTGTCTTTAATCCTGAGTTTTTAACTGAGGCAAATGCTTTGAATGATATGAGAGAGCAGAACAGGATTATTCTAGGCGGCCCGCGACCACATATCAATCGAGTAAAGCAGCTTTTTCAAAAGTCATTTCCTAAGACACCAATCATCAAAACGGGCTCTACGACGGCAGAGATGGTAAAGTATCTAACAAACTGCTATCTTGCAGTCAAGGTTTCTTTTGCCAATGAGGTTTCTCAAATTTGCGAAAAGCTCGATGAGAATGGATATAATATCGACTACGACAAAGTTGTAGAATATTCAAAGTTTGATAAGAGGCTGGGCGATACACACTGGGCAGTCCCCGGGCCTGTGCCTACGCACGACGGAAGATATGTCAGGGGATTTGGTGGACACTGTTTCCCCAAAGACATTAACGCAATGATCAGCTTGTCCAAGTCTCTAGGAGTAAATCCTACAGTCTTAAGCGCTGCGTGGGAAAAGAATTTGGAAGTAAGACCTGAAGAAGATAGAGATTGGAATCTGCAGATAGGAAGAGCTGTTAGTAAAAAGGAGCGAACATGAAGAAGATCTTAGTGACGGGCGGCTTAGGATTTGTAGGGTCTCATTTAGTCGAGGCCCTGTTAGCTAATCCGGATAATCAGGTGACTGTAATCGATAGTTTAGTTTCTGACAGCGCATCCAGATCGAACATGCGTGCTGGTGTAAAGTATTGGATCGACGATATTCGAAACATTAATATGTCGAAGTATGCACGTGAAAGCTTTGACACAATATATCATCTTGCGGCGTTGGCAAGAATTCAACCAAGCTTTGAAGATCCCCTGACCTATCTTTCTGTTGACATGATGGGAACAGCTTGCGTTCTAGAGTTCGCAAGAAACTGTGGCGCAAATGTCGTATATGCTGGCAGCAGTTCTGCTTATGCAGGCCCGATGCTGAATCCATATGCATATGCAAAGTATACCGGAGAGCAAATTTGTGAAATGTACTCGAAGGTTTATGGGCTTAGCACTGTAACCGCAAGATTTTTCAATGTGTATGGAAACAGACAGCCAATCTCAGGTCCTTATGCTACAGTAATAGGCGTTTTCGAAGGACTCAAGCAAAAGGGCTTGCCTTTGACTATTACCAGCGATGGCGAACAACGCCGCGACTTTACACATGTCTTTGATATTGCAGCTGGCATGATAGCACTATCGAAGGGAAAGTGGGAAGGACAAGTTTTTAACTTAGGGACAGGTATCGTGACTGGGAAAC
>OGVY01000106.1_pt1 | contig 14017 bp, 13 predicted proteins | sample 1575871 | NCBI WGS metagenome assembly OGVY01 (sample SAMN07581536, study PRJEB24739) | freshwater metagenome
AGAACAACCAGCACCAGATTATTGGAGCCGGAAGGACCAGTGGCGGAAGTATTTTCCTCAAAGCAGGAGGAGATCAACGTCTCAATACCTTTCGGAACCAAGTGGGCAATGGAGTAGCCAATTCGTCCCAGTGCCAAATCCAAGCTCGAGTTCAGGGCACTTACGTGGAAGCTGCTTTTCGATGCCAAAACCTTTTTAACGATTACGGTCAAGCTAAAGCAGCCAATGGAGAAATCCGCTGTCAAACGGACCAGTACTCTTGGGAGAATTAGGTTCGATTCGCCGTTGCATCCTTTTTTCGATTTCGCTACATTGGTTGGAAAGCGGGTTGGTACATTGAACACACTTAAACAGTTTACTTTTGGATTCTGCGTTTTATTAGCTTCTTTGGTCCATGCGAGAGATTTGAACTACGCAGACATGGAAGTCATTTTTCGAGCCTCCAAAACCCCCGTAGCTGAAAAAATCCTAGGAACTTGGGTGGGGCGTTGCATTCATTACGCAGATCCTTACCGACTTTGGCCTGCTTTTTTTCGATTTAAACGACTCTCAGGGACCAAAGGATTTACCGAGTACAGCCAATCTCATACTTGGTTTAATGAACAAACGGATAAGTACGATCATTATTCTTTGAAAGACGTCGCTGAAGATGCTCAATGTAAAAAGTGGATAGAAAACGAGCAGTGGCGGTCCGTTTTTTACGAAGAAGGTTCCCTCGTCAATACTTACCAGTATCCTGGCTATTTAGTTAGGAGAGAAACGCGTCTTTACCAAGACGGAATTCACCAGCACATTGTAGTAGCTTATTCTCGTGGAGATAAACCAGCCGATTATCCTGCGAGTTATTGCTTTTTTAATACCAAAATTGACTAATTTGGCTCAGGCCAAGTGTGGGGAGGCAGTGTCTTGAAAAACAAACTGGGTCTTTTTTTCGTCCTTCTAACCACAGTGTCTTTTTCTCAAGTAAAGTCCTACCGATGGACTTACCAAGAAGACAAGAATTCTAATCTCAAAAAGGTCATTGCAATCATTAATGAGAAATCTGGACTTGAGTTGACTGAGGCCGATTTCAAACTTACGGAAGAGCGATCTTTAGCAACAAGCCACTTTCAAATGTTTAGCCAAGTTTCAGGGGATTATCCCATTCGAGGGCAACTCATTCGAATTTGGAGTCGACTCGATAACCGAGAGACTATTCAAGTCGAAGCCCACGTCGATAAGCCTGTATCCTCTCATATTCTTCGATTTTGGAAAAAAGCCCCTGAGTTAAGTTCTGAAACCACACTGAAACTTGTCAGAAGGTCTGTGAAGGAGTTTTCAGAAGATCCTGAAGTGCGAGAGGTTCGATGGATCGATGAATGGCTCAACGGCCAATTTGTGAGGACAGTTCAAGTAAAGTCTCGACGAGGGCTTCATAAAATCACGCTTTCTCACCAAGCTCGAAAAATCATTGAGAGAAAATACGAAACTTTTCCTTTCTCTGATTCGCACTTTAGCTTACCCGCGCAGGTTTATCCGATTTGGGAAGAGTATGAAAACATTCCCGCTAATCTCGAAGGGAGAATTTCCTCGGAACTTAAATACTTAAATAATCAAGTGAGGCAGGCAGGGGAGAATCCCTATTCAACTCTCCAAAAAGAAATGCGCTATTTTGAGCACAAGTATGACCCTATTAAAGGTCTTACGGAAGAGGGGAGAAAAGAGGGGTTTTGGGCAATGAGTTATGTGAAAACTCAAGCCAGACAAATATTTGAGACTCTTCCCCTTGCTCCGAATCAGCTTTCTTCTGGAGTTCGTTTGGAAGGAAAATATGCCACTGTCAATTTCCATCCCTCCGTTCTTTCTTTGCAAGGAGTCCAATTCCCCCTGACTCGATCATCTCAGTTTCGACCGAATTGGGTGATGGTAGATCCAAGCGATGAATCCATGGAGATGATTCCCGACTCAGGAATTTTAGGAAGGCCCATCCTTTCGAAAAGCGAAGTTCTCAACCGGCCTGCTCGAAGACTTCCTGATCATTCAGTCGTGGATTACATCAATGATGGTTTTGATGAAATTCAAGTTTATTGGGCAGTCACTCAACTTTTTGATTCGCTAAGACCCATGGGCTTTACAGATCCAGAACTCTCAACAAGACCCTTTCACGCTTACTTGTACGACACAGATATTTCGATGAAAGACAATGCATACTACACTGACGATACAATTAATTTCACCACTTATTCTGGAAAATCTCACAACATGGCTAGAGATAATTCGACCATTTGGCATGAATTGGGTCATGGAGTGATGGATCGTCTGATGGGTGATCATTTAGTTTTGGCAGATACCGGAGGTCTCAGCGAAGGGATTGCAGACTTTGTAGCCGAGCTTGTTATGAAAGAGGTGACGAAAGGAAAGGAATTTCCCGGATCGTCGGAGCTTCGAATTCGAAACCGCACAGGATTTTTCTTAACCAATGAATCCCATGATGATGGAGAAGCTTATGGAGGGACTTTGTATGACATCCTGGAAGAAGCAATGAGAAAAGAGGGGCTTTTAGGGCTTAAAAAAGTGACTGATCTCACTTTGGAGGCAATGAGACTCACTCGAAACCATCCAGGTCTTACGGCTTCTCAGTGGTTCCAACATATTTTGTTTGCTGATGAGTTAGGAAATCCTCCAATGAGAAAGCCTGGAGAACTGAGAAACATGATCCTGGCCTCTCTCCAAGGAAGAAACTTTAGCTGGAATGAAAACGAAACAGCTCAATACTCGCTCTTTCAAAATGGGCAGGAGATCACGTCTTCGAGCCTCGGTTCTCGTTCTTTGCCCCTCTCAGTGAAGCTATCGGCGAAGGATACTCAAGAGTTTCCTATGACTATTAAACTCAAAAACAGCAAGACATATCAATTTCGGTTTCCTGTCACAGTAAAAGTTCAGCTCCGCAAAGGTCCCATTCAAGGAGCCATTCAGTGGGAAAAGGAAAGTGATGAGCCTTTAGAGTACATCCTTCAGAATGAAGATGATGAACTCCATCTACCACTTTCGGTAAAGGGCACTTGTGATGAAGTGAATCGTCCTGATGGAAGTTGTGTAGATTACGCTTACGTCCAAATTTGGAATCAAGGCGAGACAGAGGAGCCCCAAGCCAAAAAACGATTTTACGTACGAGTCATTCCAGAATAGGCATAGGATTTGCTCTTTCTCTTTTGGAGAAGGAGAAAAACCATGTCACTTACCGCTGAAAAAGAACTGCAGAATATTGGAAAAACTGCTGGTTGCGCAGATCACGATCACGATCTGATTCACGAGCTCAGCAAGCGATTGGACGGAGTCTGGCGCTACGATCAATATCTCACCAACGCCAAAGGTCATCCAAAAATAGAAAGCTTCTGGAGAAAAATTAAAGCGCAAGAGGAAACCAATGTTGAAATGCTTAAAGAACTCATTGGAGATGAAGTGAAAAAGGATTGTTTTTAAGCGACCCTTCTTGCAGTTTTCAAGATGGCTCTAGAAGTAAAGATTCAGCTTCGCAAGAAAGGTGAGCTCCAGGGAATTCTCTGCGTTCCCAACCCAGCTGAAGGCCTTGTGATTTTTGCCCATGGAAGTGGAAGCAGTCGTTTGAGTCCCCGAAATCAATGGGTGGCAAAAGAACTCCAGAAGAAAAATTATGCGACGCTAGCTCTAGATTTGCTGATGGAGGAGGAGGCTGAAAAAGCCTCCCCTGTTTTTGACTGTGAGCTTCAAGCAACCCGACTGATGGAAGTGGCTCTTTGGGTTGAAAACCAGGCTCAGCTTCGGGGCCTTGCAATGGCTCTGTTTGGGGCCAGCACGGGCTCGGCATCAGCTCTGATGGCAGCAGCTGAGTGCCCCCACCGATTTCAAGCAGTCATTTCACGGGGAGGCCGACCCGATCTAGCCAAAACTCTCATCAAAAAAGTACGAGCTCCCACTCTTTTTATAGTGGGACAAAAAGATGAGCTCGTGCTCAGACTGAATCGGCTAGCTTACGAGGAGCTTACTTGCAAAAAAAGTTTGGAAATTATCAAGGGAGCCACGCATCTTTTTGAAGAGCCTGGAGCCCTAGAGCAGGTAACAAGACTTACAGTCGATTGGCTCGATGAAAATATCAAAGCCCCGTCCCTTCCTTTTTTCTCAAGAAGAACAGCTGCAGAGCAGCTCGCTAAAAGAATGAAGGGCAGAAAGTTTGTGGATCCAATCGTTGTGGCTATTCCCAGAGGGGGAGTGGTAACCGGATTCACTTTAGCAAAGGAACTCCAATCTGAACTCGCCTTGATTCAAGCACGAAAGTTGAGACACCCGCAATCTCCAGAATGGGCCGTGGGGGCCATTTGTGAAAATGAGGAGCCGGTTTTGACTGGGGAAGGGGTTCGGCTCCAAAATGAAAGCCCAACCAGTCTTAAAGAGGAAATCAAAAAAGAAAAAAGAGAAATTGAGCGGCGAAGCATCAAATTTAAAAGATTTACTAGCGCTGGAAAAATTTCAAATAGGACTGTGATTTTAACTGATGACGGGATTGCTACGGGCTCTACTATTCTTGCAGCAGCAAAATGGATCCGACGGCAAAAGCCAGGAGATCTTATCATTGCGATTCCTCTTGCACCCCAAGATTCCTTAAGGCACTTACAAGAAATAGCAGACGAAGTGGTTTGTCTTGCAAGCCCGACCCCCTTTTTTTCTGTAGGCGAGTTTTATAGGGAATTTCCGCAAGTGGAGGATGAGGAGTGTGGAAGATTGTTGGAAACCTTTTCTAAGTACGGCTATTCCAAAGCACATTTCTAAAACTCTTAAGCTTTAAGTAGCTTTTCGGAAAAAGAAGCCGAACTGCAAAGCTTACCACTTGTCTTTGATTGAGAACAAAAAGAGTCTGTGGCCGCAGGAGATTCCACAAGCAGTGGCGTGCTCTAGCAAAATCTCCCTCGCTTAAGGAATGAGTACCACACCATAAAGTATTTATTAAAAGATACTTTGTCACGGTGCTTCGGTATTTCTCTGGAAGATAGTCACGAAGGTAACTGAGCAAATGAGCTGCGTTCCCAAAGTGAAAGCTCGATCCCTTGGATGTCCAGTTACCCTTGGTCGTGAAACGATAGACACTCATAGTTTCTGGAAACATTTTCACATCTCCATAAAGGGAGTTGAGAATGGTCACACACCAGTCATCAGTAAAAATATCTGAGAAAAAGAAAGGAAATTCGGAAATGAGCTTTCTTCTGAAGAGAATCGATGAACTATGAGGAAAACAAGCATCTAACAGATCGTAAGTATTATATTGGGACTTAATTTCATTTGGAATGGGGCCCTCCAAAATCCCACTCGGTTCTTTTTTTACCATCACTCGATGGCTGGAACAGGAGTAATCAGAGTGCGTTTCCAAAAAGTCGATTTGTCTTTGAATTTTAAGAGGATCTGTCCAGAAGTCATCCCCGTCACAAATGGCAACGTATTCGCCTGTAGCTGAACGAAAAGCGCGCATGAAATTTTTAACAAGGCCTTCATTAGTGGGATTACGTAGAACTCGAAAAACTCCAGGGTGAACGGCTGCAAAGGAATCGACAATCGAGAGGGTTAAATCAGTCGAAGCATCGTCAGAAACAATGATTTCGAGTGAAAAAGTGGTTTTCTGGTTTAAGATCCCACTCAGACAATCGGTAATATAATTTTCAACATTGTAGGTGCGAACAAGAATGCTCAGTTTGGGAGGGGTCATTGAGTCACCAAATGATAAGTGCATAGACTTCCCCAGCACAGCACTCTTCCTAAGTTAGAGAGTAATAGGACCCGATGCGCTTCTCTTGAGAAGCCTTTTTCAAGATTTCGATGTTGTGGAACGCTCACCAGGAAAGTGATCCCCCAACCCATTCCCAGCAAAAGTAGCGGGACTAAATCCATCAGAAAAATATTCAAAAACATTTCTAAGGTAAGAGTGGTTCCTAAAAGCAGAGTCGTTTTTTGAACATGCTTTCGATGATACTCCTTAAAAACGGCTTCTGGAACATCGGCAAAAAGAGGATAGTGCACAACTTGGACAAAGCAGATTGCTCCGAAATTAAATGCACACAGAGCTAGTTGAAGGCTTTGCAGATTCACAATTTCATTTTCTCATGGGAACATGACAAATGGAAAGCAGCTCTTTAAGATAAAAAAATGCAATTAAAAAAAGCTATTATGCTGTTGGCTATGGGTGCTTGTTTAACTCCTTGGGTAACTTCAACGATGGCTTTGGTGATGGGAATTGCTCTAGCAATGACTTTAGGAAATCCGTTCTTAGAGAAAACTCAAAAAGCCACTTCTCAACTCTTGGCCATTGCCATTGTAGGCCTGGGGTGCGGAATGAATCTTCATACCGTAGCTCGAGTGGGAGTAGAGGGCTTAGGTTATACGATTACTGGAATTATTCTTACTTTGGCTTTGGGTTTTGTTTTGGGGAAGCTCTTAAAAGTACCCAAAGACACTTCGCTTCTTATCAGCACGGGCACCGCGATTTGTGGAGGAAGTGCCATTGCTGCTGTAGCATCCGCTATTCGGCCTAAAAATGAAGAAGTGACTGTTTCTCTGGCTACTGTGTTTTGCTTGAATGCTATTGGACTTTTCTTGTTTCCCCCGCTGGGGCATTGGTTTGGATTAGATCAAAACCAATTTGGTCTTTGGAGCGCACTGGCCATTCACGATACGAGCTCAGTTGTCGGTTCCACACTGCAATATGGAGAGCTTGCTTTGAAAGTGGGAACGACTGTGAAATTAGCAAGAGCCCTTTGGATCGTCCCCTTAACTCTTCTCATCGCTTGGAAATACTCAAAAGAGAAACCCGGTAAAATGAAAAAACCCTGGTTCATTTTGGGGTTTTTGGGAACCGCAACTCTGATGACTTATATTCCAGAGCTCAACGAATTGGGACACGGAATTGAGTGGGTTTCGAAAAGGCTCATGGTCCTCACTTTGTTTTTGATTGGGGCTAATTTGAATCAGAAGACTTTAAAAGCGGTGGGACTCAAACCCATTCTGATGGGATTTGTATTGTGGATCTTTGTTGGGAGCGCTGTTCTTGTTGAGATTTTAGCGGGGATAATTCGGTGATGAATTGGACGATCGCAATCCTTAGCCTAATGGCTGGGGGCTATCTTGTTTGGGGGTTTTACGTCCCCATCTTCTTTGATGAAGTCGGTTGGAAAATTATCACGTCGCGGTATTTTTTGGATGGGGGCTATTCTATCAATCTGTTCCCGTTTTGTGGGGCCAGCAGTTTACTTACGCCGTTCCCTAAAATATTGCTGCCGGCTGCTTTTCTCGATGCTTTTTTGTACCAAAACCTTAGCGAATTACTTAAATTCCGGTGGTTGGGATTGTTAAATCTAGTTCTTTTTATTTTTGCCTTATTTTATTTAGTGAAAAAAGTCTCGGAAGGGCAACCTTCAAGTAACTACAAAAAGCTTTCGGTATTCTGCCTCGGTTTTCTCATGGCGGGCACTTTACCGTTCGGTTTGCATATCAATCGTCCAGAACAGGGGCTTGTCACTCTACTGGCATTAATGATGATTATACCTTTAGTGAAAAAAGACACGAACGCTTTTAGGGGATTTCTGATCCTTAGTTTTTGTGTAATCGCAAACTTGTTTTTCTTTTCCCATGCAAAAGCACTTTTCTTTTCTCCCATCCTTTTCCTGGTCATTTGGGCGCTCAGAGTAAATAAATGGGTTCGGCTGGCTCTGTCTGGTTACGTTTTCTGTTGTAGTTATGCTAGCTTTAAATTTTACTCGAACAGGTCACTTTGTCCTGAAAGTCCTAAAATTGCCAAATTTGTTGCAGGACACATGCTATCCCCAGAAGAATTTTTTAAGGATCCCGTAAAAGGGTTAGAAAAAATAGCTTCCAATCTTTTCCATTTCAAAACCTATATTTATAACATTTTGTTCTTAAAGGGAGAGAACCTCTGGCTTCCAGAACCAAGCATGTGGCCAAATGAGATGAAGTGGATTAACGGATCATTGAAAGTTATCCTTTATGGATGGTTAGGGCTTATTGCTTGGGACTGGATAAAAAATTGTAGAAACATCAGGAATTACTACACTCAAATTTCCTATGCACTAATAATAGGTCTTTTAAGTCTCAGTGGTTTGATGGCTCGGAAAACTACTTATGAGTCAAATCTTGTTCTGTTGTGCATTCTCTTGCTTGGGGTTCTCGTGATGGGACAAAAAAGAAAAAAAATATCGCGACTTGAAGAGAAATTAAGAAGTGGAGCTTTGAGTGGTTTAGTTATAGCCGCTCTGGTTAGCGGTCTTTTCAATCTCATGTTTTTTGGCTCCTTTTTTCAAACTGAATGGAAGAAGGGGGGGAAAGTAGAAGGCCTTTCTGAGGGATACTCTGGTTTCAATCTGAAACCTGTTCAGAAGAGAATAGAAGCTTTGGCTCGCAAATGTGGAATCGAAAACTCCCCATCCACAAAGCATTTGGTGATTGATGCGCTCACTTATACCTCTTTTTGGAAAACAAAAGAGCCTTTTTTTATGTCAGTAGTTGATTGGGACGGTCTTAAGAGAGAGAGAAAGTTTTTAAAAGATTACCAATCCGATGGACTCATTCTTCAGTGTAGATATCTCAATGAGGCATTCTTAAAAGAGGTGATTCGCGAAGGAGATTTTTGTTGTATGCCTGGGTTTGGTTCGGTTAAGCAGCAAGGGCAACCGAATTTGTAGGCTGAGAAACTAGATTCATTTTAAAGTCTAATATCGAGTCAATGATAAACCACTGCTCTTCCTCAGTCATCGAGTTGTAGAAGGGCAACCTCACTAAATGATCGCTCATTTTTTCTGAAATAGGACACTGACCTTTTCTTCCTCCTAGTTTGATGCCCATGGGGGAACAGTGAAGAGCTTGATAATGAAAAACAGCATTGATTCCTTTGCCTTTTAGATGACTGATAAAACGTGTTCTTTCTTCTAAAGAAGGAAATACTAAATAAAACATGTGGTAGCTTTGTTCCACATGACTGGGAACATGGGGAAGTTGGACTCCTTGTGTGTTTGCCCAGTCTTGAATGCCTTCCTGATAAGTGGACCAAATCTGTTTTCTTTTCGCTACAATGCTAGGCCAAATTTCTAATTGAGCCCAAAGATAGGCCGCTAAAATATCGGAAGGTAGGAAACTGGAACCCATATCTACCCAGCCGTACTTATCAATTTGCCCTCTAAAGAACTGACTGCGATTAGTGCCTTTCTCTCGAATAATTTCAGCTCGCTCCACTAATTTGGGATCGTTGATGAGCAAAGCTCCGCCTTCACCACAGTTGATGTTCTTGGTTTCATGAAAGCTCAACGTTCCAAAGTGGCCAAAGCTTCCCAAACTTTTTCCCTTATACTTCCCAAAAATGCCTTGGGCATTGTCTTCGATGACATAAAGCCCATGTTTCTTTGCAATGCTCATAATCGAGTCCATTTCACAGGCCACACCTGCATAGTGAACCGGAACAATGGCTTTGGTTTTTGGAGTGATGAGTTGTTCAATTTGGGTTTCGTCTAAATTGAGAGTATCGGGCCTGACATCACAAAAAATAGGCTTTGCTCCGCGCAATACAAAAGCATTTACAGTTGAAGTGAAAGTGTAAGAGGGAACAATCACTTCATCGCCGGGCTGAATATCACAGAGAATCGCGGCCATTTCGAGAGCGTGAGTGCAGGAAGTTGTGAGCAGTGCTTTTTTGACACCGAACTCCTTTTCAAAAAACTCATGACAATGCTTCGTGTAAACCCCATCCCCTGACGCGTGGCCCAATCGAATGGCATCTGCTATGTAAATAAGCTCTTTGCCGGTGAGAGCGGGTCGGTTGAAGGGAATTATTCCGTTTTTAGACATGGTAAAGCCCTCCTGGCTTAGTCTTTTCTAATGGCTTTTTCGGAAGGAAAAGGAAGAAGCTTGAATCATTTAGGGCTGCGAGCAGTGCGTGGTAAACTTTCAGTTTCAATATGACTTTTTTACCCTGGCAAAAACTAACCGGAGTTTTCCTCCTTTCTTTGATTTTGTCGATCACCCTTCAAATCTATATTGGAAACGCAAATATTTACTTCAGTCGAGAAGCTTCGGGTAATTCCTACTGGGTAGACCAACATGAGGGGGTTCTCAGAAACCAACTTCCAAATGGGAAAACTTGGGACGGTATTGGGATGAATGGCGTCAATATTAGAATTGGTGTTGTATATTTTGCCGATTGGATTTCTAAATTCATTCGGTGGCCCATCATGAAAACTTATCGCTGGATAGACAACTGCTTTTTAGTGGCCACTTTTTTCTTTTTGTACTTCGTTTTGGAACTTTGGTTAGGGTCTAACAGAGCTTTCATTGGTGTTTTTTATTATGCCTTTTCTCAAATCACTTCCTATTTTCCTCTTCACTGGCATCCTTGGGATCGCCCTAGTCATTTTCTATGGCTTTTGAGCTTGTTTTTGCTTTTTAAAAAGCGCGACATCCTTTTATGGCTCATTGTAATGCTAGGGATGCTCATCAAGTATGATCTCATTATGATTTCGGGAGTTTATTTTTTGGCTAACATTTCAAAAACAAATTGGAGGAAACCGCTCGTGGTTTCCTGCCTTTTATTTTTCTCCTGTGCTAGTTTGCTTTGGTTGCTCATACAGATTTTTCCGGGCGGATTTCCAGATACGGCTAAAGGCGAGAGTCATTTTTCAAAACTCATTGCTTTCAATATCCAGAAATTCCTTGAAGTTCCTCTAGCCTATCCTCCTCTCCTAGTTTTTTCCTTACCACTTCTTTTGGGGTTTTGGGGTTGGAAAAAAGCATCTCAGTTTGAAAAATCTGGATACCTGATTGGAAGCTTCGCTTTACCGGGTTATTTCTGCACGAGCTATTTTGGAGAGACCAGAGCAGAAATGCCCCTTCTTTTAATGATTCTTCCCTGTGCCTTGAGGGCAATCAATCAGTCCTCCACTTCTCATCTAAACCATTGACTCAGAGTCACATGTTAGGCCTTATTAGGGCCAGTTATACTTAAGAAGCCTGCTTCCTTTTTTATGCCACCTACAATCCCCTTACATTTTAATCACGATAAGGTCTCAGTTGTGGTCCCTGTTTATAATTCAGAAGCTACGCTTTCTGAGCTCGTTTCTAGGCTCTTTCAAACTTTGGGTAAACTCAGTCAATTTGAAATCATTTTGATTAATGATGGCAGTCAGGATTCTAGTTGGGCAGTTATCAAAAAACTGGCAACCGAGAATAGTTTTGTAAGAGGTATCGATTTAGGAAAAAACTATGGCCAGCACAATGCGCTTCTAGCAGGAATCAGAGCTGCACGATATCCCGTGATAGTGACTTTAGATGATGATCTGCAAAATCCGCCCGAGGAAATTCCAAAACTTCTCTTGTCTCTAAAACCAGAAGTTGATTTAGTCTATGGGGCAAGACCCAAAGAGCAGCATGGCTGGTCCAGGAACTTAGCTTCTCGAATTGTTAAACTCTCACTGACTTACTTTTTGGGAGCTAAAACAGCTAGTAAATCGAGTGCTTTTAGAGCGTTTAGAACCCAACTCAGAGAAGGTTTTCAGGATTATCAATGTGATTTCATTTCGATTGACGTGCTCCTTTCCTGGGTCACAAACCGATTTCAATTTGTGTTGGTAGAGCACCAATCAAGAAAAGAAGGAAAGTCCAATTACAGTCCCTGGAAACTCTACCGTCACGCTCTGAACATGTTAACGGGCTTTACGACATTGCCTCTGCAATTAGCCACTGCGATTGGATTGGTGTTTACAGTTTTTGGAGGCTGCATTTTCTCTTACGTTCTTTTTAATTATTTCTGGAGTGGGAACAGAGTTCCCGGATTTGCCTTTTTAGCATCTATGGTAGCGATTTTTTCGGGGGCCACTTTGTTTTCGATTGGCATTTTAGGAGAGTATCTAGCAAGGATGTACGCGAGGACCATTCAGAGACCGCCGTACAGTGTGCGGGCAGTAGTAGAATCTATTCCACAATTCAAATCAGACGTAGCTTAGCACCCATGAAAGATCATGCGAAAAACAATCAAATAAATAGCAAATATTTGGAATGGGATTCCGGTTTTTTGGGGTTTCCGGTCTGGGAGATGTCCCTACCCGAAAAAGTCGATGAGAGCCAAATTAAAAAAATACTGGAAGAGAAGCGAAGAGCTGGTGTGAAATTAATTTATGCCCATCTTTCTGGAGCGGAGAAGTCCTCAGAAGTCATTGAGAGAGAGGGGGGACTTCTTGTTGACAGAAAGCTAACTTTTTCAAAAACTATTGAGTTACCTTCTCCTTTTTTAGAGCTTCCGGACACAGAGATAAAAAGGCTTGCCAGTGAAACTAGTACGACGAAAGTCTACGAGCAAAAACTCATTGAGCTTGCTTGGGAAGCTGGCCACTTCTCGCGTTTTCGATTGGATCCCCAATTCCCTGAGCTCAAATTTAAGGAGCTTTATCGCACTTGGCTGCTGCGCAGTCTGGCAGGAGAAATGGCCAAGGTGGTATTGGTTAAAGAGAACCCTAGCGGTATTCCAGTGGGGTTTGTAACTATAAATCTTGTTGGATCAATCGGCGTTATTGGCTTGATTGCGGTAGATTCCTCATGCCGAGGGCAGGGGATTGGTAGCCAGTTAGTCAGAGGGGCACTGGTCGAAATGTACAAGCTAGGAGCCAAGAATGCTCAGGTTATCACTCAACGTGAGAATCAGGGAGCATGCCTTCTCTATCATCGCACCGGATTTAGCATACTAAGTGAAGTGGTGAGATACCATTTCTGGTTGTGATGCTTCCGTTGAAAGAGTTTTCCGGTTGTTCAATAAAAAAGATAAGCCCGATGATCTGATATTGTTTTGTATCAAATAGGCTACTTTTGAAATTGCATGAGGGTAGATGGATAAAGGTAAATCGATTGATTTGCATATTAAAAGAAATGCTCACTCAATCCTAATCGTTGGGCGTTAATTAATGAATTCAATCTGTTCCATTTAGAGAACCAAAATTATAATATAGCTCTACAAATTCTTCTATTCCTTTGACGTGCAATAAAGGGAGGATTTCAGGCAATGACTACCTCACATATTAGTTTTCCTTCAGATGTTTTTACCAGGCTCGCCCAAGCCGAGGCAGGCTTTTGGTGGTTCCAGTCGAGAAATGAACTCATTCTTTGGAGTATTAGTAAGTTTTCACCTGCTTTTAAGAATCTTTTGGAAATCGGTTGTGGCACTGGCTTTGTTCTCCAGGAGATAGGAAAAAATTATCCTAAAGCACATTTAACGGGGGCAGAGTATTACGAAGAAGGCCTTGTGCATGCGAGAAAAAGAGTTCCACAAGCGCAATTTGAACAACTAGATGCTACTCAAATGAGCCAAAGAGAAGAGTTTGATGTGATAGGCGCTTTCGATGTTATTGAGCACATTAAAGATGACGACCTTGTCCTAAGCAATTTGAACCGAGCTTTGAAATCAGGGGGAAGGCTTTTCATCACGGTTCCTCAGCACCGTTGGCTTTGGTCAATCATAGATGAAAAAGCGGGCCACTTCAGGAGATATTCTTTACAGGAGCTAAAAAAGAAAGTTGAGAAAGCTGGATTTAAAGTTGAATATTCCACTTCTTTTGTTTCGTTTTTGGTACCCCTCATGTGGCTATCTCGACTCAAAGCAACTAGTCCCCATTGTGATCCCCTGGCGGAATTCAAAATTTCACCTTTTTTAAACGGGTTGCTTAAGTTAGTAATGAAAGCGGAGCTTTTTCTTATTCAACTCGGCCTCTGTTTTCCTTTTGGAGGCTCCCGACTTCTCGTCGCGAAAGCAACAGCAAGACCAACACATTAACCGCGCCGCATTAACCCCATCAAAAACGCTTTAAAACACCCAAAATCGTGCTAGTTTGACCTCTTTCGTTGTTTAAACCATCGGGGGAGGGGAAACGTGAAAAACTACATTAACGGTCAATGGACCGATTCTTTGGGCAAAGAAACAGCCCCAGTCATTAATCCCGCAACTGAACTAGTATCGTGACTGGGAAAC
>OGVY01000107.1_pt1 | contig 13977 bp, 17 predicted proteins | sample 1575871 | NCBI WGS metagenome assembly OGVY01 (sample SAMN07581536, study PRJEB24739) | freshwater metagenome
TTTACAATGGTCTGCATTCTCAGCCCATACATAGAGCCAAAATGAAGTACCATTCAGCATCTCAATTTGAGATTTTAATGTAGAAAGATTCCCAACCAGTTTGCCTATCGTCACATCACCTTTTAGTTTCTTTGCAATGACTGTAGAGCCATGCATTGTGATATCTGACGCAGATTTGCTAATGGAAACTTCCATCATTGCATCACCAAGGTTTACAAAAGTTCCTTTATGCAATGATTCGGCAATGTTGTTCTTTTTAAATTGTGCAAACGGCGAAAGTGTGTATGCATTATAGTCTACATATTTTTGTTCTAAGTTTTTTAGATATTGAAGTTCAAATCCTCGTTGCCAATCTTTCATTTTTCTTTATTCTCTTTCCATAATTTAATTGCCTGTTTCAACTGTTGCATTTGCTCCAAACGAATGTGATCCATAATACCCCATTCATCTTTGTTCTTAGACAAGTCCCATAATTTATCATGATGTTTTTGTAGCACATCAATTACTACATCATACTCTTGCTCGACTTGCATTTTTAGCATTCTTTACTTTGCGTTGTAGAATCATGCGTTTGCGTTTTGCTCTCTCTGTTTCAAATGATGATGCGGCTTGCGTAAACAACTTACCTTCAAGATGATCATACTCATGCAATGCAACTCTGGCGCTCATACCAATAAAGGTTGAAGTGTCTGTAGTGCCTTCCCAAGTCTGATATCTGATGCGAATTGAATCCGATCGCTTCACACTTAAAAACAATAATGGAAAACTCAAACAACCTTCTTTCATTGAAATGAGTTTTTCAGATTCAAACACAATTCTGGGATTGAACAATACGATAGGATCGCTATCGTTTCTCATAGCAAATACGCGATACGGAAATCCTACCTGATTTGCTGACAATCCAAGTCCATCATGTCGCGCCATCGTATTATATAGGCTTTCTGCGAACTCTTTTGGATCGTATGGTGGGTTTAAAAAATCAAATAGTTTGCATTCTTCCAAAAGCATTGGAGAAGTTTCTGGTATAAGTTTCATTTCAATCATATTTAATATTCTCCATAACATAATTTTCTGCATGATCTTCTGCATTCTGAAGATTATCAAAATAAATCTCTTCTACAGTTTCAAAATACACATTGTGCATTACCACTCTGTATCCATTATCTCTTTTAATGACTTGTGATAATTTAATTTTATCGTCTGAATAGTATTCGCTAATTAATATTGTCATTTTACAATCCTCGAAAAGTTGTTCACCTTATCAAACCGAATCACATTTGCAAATTTGTCTTGTAGAATGTCACCTTTATGCGATATAACAAATAAATTGGTATTCTCAAGCATTGAAAGAATCTTCATCAAGTCTTCAGTTCCATTTGCATCAAGTGACGAATCAAAAATTTCATCAAGTATGAGAATGTTTGTATTTGTAGAATTTTTCAATTTTGCTACGGCGCGCCAAGTCAACATGAGTGCCATGTCAATGCGCTGTTTCTCACCTTCAGAAAATGATGCATAACTAAAATCATCACGATGTCTTGACTTGATAGTTTCTTTGAACGATTCATCAAGAGTAAAATTCACAAAGAAGTCTAGCGTAGACAAATACTTGTTAACAAGTTTGTTAATGACAGGCAAATATTGTCTGACAATTTTAGTCTTGATGCCAGTATCTTTTAACATTGTTGCCGCAGTGTTATAATAATTCAATTCATCATTAAGATGTGATATATGCGTCTTTATCTCACTTAACTGTTCTTTTATGCTAGTTAATTCTGTTTCGTCTTTTTCAGATATCGTTGATGCATTGCGAATTTCTTCTATCTGCTTGTTCAACTTGATAATCTGCTTATTCATTTCTATAATAGAAGAATTATTACCGGCAATCTTTACTTGTAATTTGTTGATCTTCTTTTGCGTTTCATTAATGTCATCAAGTTTAGATTGTTCTGCATTCAGTTTTTCTATTAATTGACTAAGTGCATTGTCGCATTCACCTACCTTGTGAGTAAGCGTGTCAATTTGTTCCTTCTTAAACCCCAAGGCAATTGCTTGCCTACAGGTTGGGCAATTGTCATTGTGTTGAAAAAAACTGATATCTTTTTGAAATTTGGATACATTGCTTTCAATTTGTGATTCAAGTTTCGAAAGTTTCTTGACCTTATTCTCAACCTCAATCTTACTTGCCACAACGGCATTGAGTTCCTCAACTGTGACCGTTGTGTTAGCAACTTCGTCATATAAGGTTTGTATAGCCCGCTGATTACTCTGTATCTCTTCAACATATTCTGCAATCCTATTCTCGTTGTTTTGTTTGAGTTGATCGATATGTTCTTTCTTAAGATCATATCTTTGTTCAGTCAAACCCATTTCATGTTTATTTTCGGCAATGCTTTCTTTAATTATTTGAACTTTGTTTTTTACAATGCCGTTCATGCGAGAAAAGATTTGAATGTCTAGCAAGTCTTCGATGATTGCTCTACGATCACTTGCAGACAATTGCATAAATGGTGTAAATGATGCACTACCTAGAATCACAATTTGCGTGAATGACTTATAGTTCAACTTGAGAATAAACTTCTCAAGGTAGTCTTGATAGTCTTTGATCGCGGCATCCTGTGACATGAGATTACCATTACAATAAATCTCAAAGATGTTTGGTTTGATGCCACGCACTACTTTATAAGATTTTCTACCAATGTCAAACTCTACTTCAACGACAGTATCTTTACTGTTGATTGAGTTTACAAGTTGCGATTTGTTGATGTTGCGAAAAGGTTTACCAAACAAACAAAAACACAATGCATCAAGCATTGTAGACTTACCAGAACCATTCGTACCGACAATCAAAGCGTTTGATTCGCCGTTTAGATTGAGTTCTGTAAATAAGTTTCCTGTGCTAAGTAGATTTTTCCAACGAAGTTTACGAAATAAAATCATTCAATATTTTCCGATGACAATGCTTCCAAATAAAGTTCGCGCATGATTGTCTTCAATTTCTCTGGTTGAATTTGAAGATTTTGTTGATCGATATAGTTAGACAAAATAGTTAAAGTATCTTCTGCTTGATCAACAACATCTTCTTCATTATTCACCGCCTCAGACATATCATCCACAATGCTCACATCAATAGGATTGACCTTGTAAATTTCATCCATCATTTGATCAAATATATTTGGATTCGATTTTTGTACAACCACTATCTTTATGTATGCGTTGCGAAACTTTTCGTAATTAATTTTCATTTCATTTGCATCGTTATAGGTAATCTTGTAGAACATACGATGCGGATTAGGAACAAACTCAAATTCTTTAGTTATGGTATCAAATACACCAAATCCTTTTTGGTCTTTGTAATCAGACCAAAACATTTCATATGGTGTGCCTAGATAATTAATTTTACCATCCGGTGAACATGATTTAGAATGATAGTGTCCGCTATAGACTTGATCATATTCTTTTAGGAACTTGTCTTCATATCCATCATGACTAATTTGGCCGCGAGCCATATGATATCCAAGCAATTCAAAATGTCCAACACAATATGGCGATGTACTTTTTGAAATGAATTCGCGAATTTCTTGTTCGTTCTCATTACAAATCCATGGTATCATATCAAAGACTGCATCACCTAGTTTTAAAGTGCCATGCTTATCCCACAGTGTGATGTTGTTGTAATCATTCAAAAGCAAACGCGGCGAACTTACAGATAAACTATGTCGCCAAAAAATGTCATGATTACCAACTAATGCATGAAGATGAATGTTTCTTTTTTTACACTCATCAAAAAAGTATCTACGGCTTTCTGCAAGAGAAAGAAAATTGATATACTTTCTGCGATCAAATAGATCACCCAATTGAATGATAGTTTCAATTTCATGTTCTTCAAGATATGGAAAAAATACGCCACTATAAAACTTCTCATAATATTCATGGAAGTGTTTTGCATCATTTCTTATACCAAAGTGTGTATCGCCAAGTAAAATTATTTTCATCGTTTAGTTGTAGTTTTCCATTGCGTAGGTGAAGGTCTGATATTTTCTTTAAGTACCTTGTCAATTATAGCATGAATATTCTTCAAATGCAAGATGGATGCTTCTCTTAAATCATATGGAGTTTTCTTGTTTTGAACAGTCTTAATCCACTGATCAAGTTGCACTGGCACTGGCGTTTGCATCATCTTCTCCTTTCTTCTTTTTCCTTGCAGTAGTTTTCTTTCGCTTGTTGTCTTCAAATGTTTCAATGAAATCACGAATAAAATATTCGCTATAACTTTCGTGCATCATGCCTTGCATGTGTGATGCAACAATATCTTCTCCATTGTTTTCAATCAAAGCATTGACAATTTCATTTTCCATACTTTTATACTTGATGTACATATGCTTCTTTTCTTTTTGTATTCTACGAAGAAAGGCATAGTAGATAATTTGAGTAAAATACGCAAAAGGATTTCTAGACTTCTCTGGATCAAAATTATCGATGTACAATAAGCAATTTTCGACACCATCGGAGATCATATCTTCTTTAAAGGTATAATTTGCAAAGTTAGGTTTTCGGGCAAGGTGCGTTGCAATTTTAAAAAGGCATGAACCAATATAGTCTGGTACCCTAGGACGTTCCTTCTTTTTGTCCATTGATTCTTCTACTGACTTTTTATAGGCAATCATCTCTAGGAGAAATTGCTCATTATTTACATAGTGATTTGTTCCCATAATATCCTCTTATTTCGTTGACAAACTCTTGACATGTTGTTATAATTACGGTGTTGCCTTTCAATGCATAGTATTAGGTTTTGTCCTTCTAAGTAATTCCTGCATTGCATCATGCGCTTCAGTAATTTCATCTGAAGTTTCTTCCCTATCTTTCTGTTCTAAAATCTCGGTGTAGTTCTTCATCATCATTTCGTTAGGTTCTGCACAAGCAACAATGGAATTCTTATAAACCCTAATTGAATGTGCGTAATCAAAAGATGGATCCCACTTCATAACTGACATGTTCATCATAGCCATATCAGGACGTATCATAAAAACAATTTTCAAAGGCGAATTAACATCGATATAAGAAACTGTTTCTTTAGTAATATTTCCTATGATTGTTTCTCCGTTCGATAATTTCAGTACCTTGCATATTTTGGTATTTGGTGATACCCCTCGTTCTTCTTGCATGTTTAGCCTTTTAGGTTGAATGAGTAGATTTTATATTCAAACTTCTCTTCATTATATATTTTCATTCGTTCAACGAAATGTTCAAGGGTGAAATTCTTTCTACTCTTGTAAGTAAGATCATCCGCGATATCAAATAGCGTTGCCTTTTCTTTATTTTCTCCTAGTCGTAATACTCTACCAATAGACTGTAATGTGCGAATCTTACTTTTACTTGGAGAGGCAAAAACAATATTATGCAGTCGCTTAATATTTATACCTGTGGAGAATGTCCCGTATGAAGCAATGATGATTGCATTTTCTTCTTTTTCAGTTACTTCACGGACCATTTCACGCTCTTCCGCTTCTACGCCGCCATGCACAAAAAAGACTTTTCTATCACCTGCTTTATTCGATATCATTTCATAAAGAGGTTGACCATGTTTATGAACAAATTGATATAATACGAGTGTATTATTTTTTAGGGAAATTGTCAAGTTTGTAATAAATTTGTTCCGTTCTTGTGACGATATGAGAAATTCAATTTCCTCTTGGTACTTTGACTTCTTATTGGCTTCACATGATGTTTCACTATGCTTGAGAATAAGTGCTTTGATTTTAAAATCTGCAAGTTTTTTACTATCAATCAGTTCTTTGGTTGTTGTTACATTTTTTACTCGACCAAACAAACCTTCAAGCACCAATCGATGTGTTTGTGTTCCATCAAGTGTACCAGTTAACCCGAAGCGATATCCGCAATCGGTTAGATTTGTCATAATCTTTGTAAGTGATTGTGCCTTGAACAAGTGTGCTTCATCACCAATGACAAGATCGTATTGTGCAAACCACTCCTGAGGTAGTTTGTAAATGCTCTGCCAAGTAGATATGACAATAGGTTTCTTTGTTATCTTTTCTGACCCGCCTGTAATAGTGTGGCAGTATGTGTCGCTATCAAAACCATAATCTTTAAAGTCTTTGTACATTTGTGAGACAAGTGAGATTGTCGGCACAATGATAAGCGTTTTACATTTAAGAAATCTTGTGATAAGATATACAATGAGAGACTTACCTGATGCAGTAGGTGATAATAAAAGTCCTCTACGATTTCGTATTGCATATACGAATGCGTTTAACTGATAGTCTCTTGCTTCAAAAGGTAAATTAAGTGTTTTTGCAAATTCTTCTGCTTCATTTAATGAGAATTCGTCTGCTAGATCAATTGATGTATCGTATTGTATTTTATAATCGCGTTCGCCACAGAAATTTTCAAGATAAGGCAAAAGTCCATAGTAGATGTTATGGTTTTGCATATTAAACAGGCGAATCTTTCCATCCCAGACTTTATTTTTAAATGCAGGCATGAACTTGTAACCGGGAACATAGAAAGTAAAATACTCGCTAATCTCCATTGCTTCACCTCTATCGCAATGAATCTTAACGTAGACTTCATTTACTTTTGAAACTGTAATTGTATTATGCGACACCTTGCGTAAACTTTCTCCATTCGATTGCATTCTTTATCTGAAAGTTTCTCTGATTGAGATTTTTGATCACCTCTTCAAGGAAGTCTAGTTTTTCCTTTTGCATGACGATTCTCATATTCTTCTCAATGATATCTTTGTCAGAATCAATGTACATATCGATTTCATTTTTCATTAGTCTTTTGAGAAATGGCTCCCACCCAAGGGACTCTAATTCTTCCTCAGACAACTTACCGTTGTAATATTCGTACTTTTTCAAAAACAATTCTTTAGACTGAAACTCAAGACCTTTGAGTTTGCGTCTTTCTTCAAAATAAATTTTGAGGTACTTACTATGTAGTTCTGGAATTTTAAGTGATGCGATTGCAAGTTCAGTAGAATCTACTGGTGCATCTTTACGCCACTCTTCCATCAACTGATCTAAAGTCATTACTCTCCTCCATATGGATCCAATTAAATATCATAATATCATAAATGAGAGAGAATGTCAAATATATTCTACGGTGTAGTGCGTATAAAGAAAGATGATTGTACCAGTTAAAAATTCTTGACTATCTACGCTACTGAATGTCACGCCTGTAAGAGTAGATGGAAAAATATCTCTAAAGGTAAACTTGATGAGCGGATTGTTTGCGTTTGATTTCACCAGCAATGATGCATCGGAAGTAATGCTATTTGATCTACCTGCTTCTCTGGTAAGTGTTCCAAGTTTATTCAGTCCTTCTGGATTTCCTAAGTTTGTAATCCAATCATAGATTTCTTTCCATGATCGCATTTCTTCATCCATGATGTATGTCAGAGTGAGTTCTGAAAAGTTTAACGTATTGTTTGGCAAATTGACTAGAACATATGGGTTTGGTACTTGTGCACCATTGAGTGAAATATCAGGCAATGTAATTGATTGAAGAAAAAACTTGACATGAGGAAGTCTATCAATAACAAACTCATATTTGTTATTTGAAAGAAAACTTTTATTTGTTGGACCTGAAGAGTAAGTTGTCATATAATATCTCCTTCGTATATTTATAAGACAAAAAAAGAGGGACCCGAAGGTCCCTCTTAACGTCCGTTCTGAGACGGCTCAATTGATTACATTAGGTTAGCAATCGCGAATCTACGATAGTAGATGTTTTTCTTAGAAAAAGAAATTACACCGTCTGCATCTGAAGTTGCGAATGGGTTCGCTACCATGCCGTAACGGGTCTTAAATCCGATACGTGGCTGGAATGAATCCTGACCAACTGCACGAACCATCTGTAGAGGAACATATGGGCAGTAGAACAAGCCAGCATCAAATGCTGAAGTGCCTTTGTAGCCGATAGTTGCATAGTGTACGCCAGATGATGCTGCAAAATATGGATCAATGTAAACTTTGATACGACCGTTTAGAACACCTGCGAAAGTATTGCCTGTGTCATCAACTTGTAGATTGTTTGCAAGTGCTGGTGTATAATCTAGAACGCCAGCCATTTGAAGTGCTGATGCAACGTCTGAAGAACAGATCATCACATTGCCCTTGCCACGGCGAGTTGCTTTAGCAATTGCGTTAGATTCGCGCTCAAGTTGGAACATCAAGCCCTTGAACTTCTCAACTGACCAACGACCATTTGCGTCAACATCAAGATCGAAAGTACCAGCGGTTGCTACATTTTCTTGTGCGCCTACTGTTGCAGAAATGTTAACCTGACGAACTACTTCGCGGTTGATTTCTGCAAGAATTTCAGTTGAAAGAATGTTAGCAAGTTCTTGCTCTGCATCAAGACCATGAACTGCTCTTAAGTCTTGTGCAAGTTCCATTGTGTATTCTGCTTTAAGCGCACGGCTCTTTGCAACAACGGAAATCTTCTCGATGCTGAATGCCATCTCGTTGAAGTCAGCATTAGAACCGCCACCACCAAGACCTTCAGCAACCGCAGTTGTAAGACCAGTTTGAACTGTGTAGTTAGATGCGTTTGCAAGTGCTGGTGTTGAACCTGTCTGATCTCCTACAACACCTGAGAAACCAGTATTTGCTTCGTTAAACAATGCTTCAGTACCATTCATGTTTGAATAGCGTGAACGCATTGCGAAAATCAAGCCTGTTGGGCCTGTCATTGGCTGAACGCCGCAGATATCATAAGCGATTAGGTTAGGTGCCGCACGACGAACTAGACTGATAAGTACTGGATCGTAAATATCAATATTACCGTCACCGGCAGTTGATGATGATGCGCCCATTGCGTTTGTTGGAGCATCTTCCATAAGAAGGCTAGTAGGATTGCGATATCCAGCAGAAGAATTTGTGCGGGAATCGATTTCCTGATTCTCAAGAAGTTGTGCTACAACTGCACGGCGATGTGTGTCCTTAATTGCTGGAAGATCAGCATGATCAAGAACTGGTGCCCATTTTTTAATTAATGCGTCTGACATATTTTTTCTCCTTTGAGTATTTAATAAACTCTGATGTTATTTATAATTTCTTATCTTTTCACTATCTTAGAAATATTTTTGACATAATGTTCCATGATAGGATTTAAAGATTCGTCCAAATCAGAATCCGCAGAATCTAAATCTTTCTTTGAGGTTGTGGTTGTAATAGACTTGTCTTCTTCTTTAGATTCAAAATACTTTTTCTTTGTAAGAACAAGTTTTTCTCTGTAATCTTCTTCAGAAATGAATTCAATATTTTCTGCAAGAGATTTTAGTTTTGCAATTTGAATGTCTGAGAGACCTTCTGTTACTTCAAGAACTGCTTTCTCTTTTTTATATTCATTCAATTCTGCTACTAATTCGTGGTTTTCAGAGATTTTCTTATCTAAATTTTGCTCTGCATTCTCAAGTCTAACTGCAATTTCATCAACAAAATCAACTTTGTCTTCAGGAATATCAATATAGTTTTCAACAAAAAGATTCTTTAGTCCTACGATAAAATCCTCGGTAATTTCTGCTCTAAGATTTCTTTCAATGCTTATTTTATTTTCTTCTACCCACTCTGAAACAACGTAATCTAGATACTCGTCAACTTTGTCAACGATACCTGAAACGATGTCTTCAACTTGTTCATCTAATCTGTAATTAAATTCAATCTGAAGGTCTTCTTCAATTTCTGTAACTCTTGCAAGAACTGCTGCTTCAAAAATTGCTTTGGCGTTAGTCTTGAATTCTTCAGAAAGGTCTTCGCCAGAGAAAATTGCATCAATGTCTTCTTTCATTTTCGCATGTTTTTTCTCTTTGACTTCTTTCTTATCGTCTTCTTTGTCTTCGCCCTCTTCATTCTCTTTGTCAGCCTTCTTACCTTTCTTTTCTAGATAAGCCTTAAGAGCAGAAGGCATTTCGCCTTCTTCTAATTCTTCAGCCGCTCTGTTTTTTAGTTGTTCTGTCATGATGCTTTCTCCTTTGAGTATTTGAGGTTTGCTAATCTATTCTATTTATAATAAACTTATAGTCGATTAATGAAGTTTTCAAAAATTTTGAGTTTAACTTTCTCTAAATCTTTTGAGGAAGCCTTCTTAATTTCTGCCCTAGATTCATCAATATTCTGTTCAGTCCAACGCCCGTTTACAAATACCCATTCTTTGTTTTCCATGATACCATGCACAAAAGCATTTGGTGCAGAAGGATCAGCAACAACATCTGCGGCAGTTGCTAGATAGAAATCATCTTGAACAACATTAATACCATCTTTGTTTTTAGTTAAAGAACCTAATCCTCTTGTTGATACTCCAAGAGATGCACCTTCATTAATCAAATTTCGAACAATGTTGCCATATGGAGTATCTGTAATTTTTGCACGACCAAAGAAATTGCTACCTTCCTGGCGCAATTCTTTTGTCATTAAACAAACACGCTCTAGGTTGATTGTTGGACCTTCTGGATGTCCTAGTTCTCCGTATGCACGATTTTTATTTACATACTCTTTAACATAGCGTTGTGCTTCTCTTTGCAAAATTGGAAGAGGATAAACTCTTTTATTTTTGTTTGGCTCTTCAGCCATCATAAAAATACCTTCAATGAAGAGTTCCTTTTTACCGTCTTCTCTTGCTTCAGTAACGTATTTTACTTCCTCATTAAGTTCTGCGATTAATCTCATGGAGATTCTCCGTCATCTGTGGTTTCTCTACTTGTAAATCCTGCGGTTTTCTTACCCTCAAGAATAACAGTGTAACTTGCTCCAGCAGTAAAGCCTAATGTAGAAAGAAAGATGTCGCCGTTGGTGTTTGCAATTGTGTTTGTTAAAGGTGCAGTTAAATTTGTAGCAAGATCAATAGTTCCTGTGCCAGTTAGAACTACGATTGTATTAGGTGTATCTCCTGACCACATAAGTCTTACTTTTGAATTCGCACCAGCAATCGACCAAGAAAGTTTATTGATGTTTACTCTCTGATTTGTTAATGCACTATTTGATGCCGCAGTTAAACCTGAAACGTCAACTTTGAGAACATTCGTTTCTCCGGTGCCATCGGATTCATTTGTAAACTTATATGCCCATGCGGTAGCATGATCTTTTAATTTCTGAGAGGTTACTGAATCGGCCATTTTTTATTCCTCTGCTAATGAGAGAGCAAAGTCTAAAATTTTATCTGCGTTTTCTTCAAACTGTTCTAAAAATACTTTTCGATTTTCTTCAGTCAAAGAATCATACAAAGAAATTAAAGCAATCTGATGCTCTTCTTTTTTCATTTTTGCTTTGATGGTAGCATATGCTTTTGATGCGGCTTCAGGTTTGTCTCTTACCATTGCACTTGCTACTGCGTATGGTCCGCCTTTCGATTTATCACCGACACCCTTTTTCTCAAACTCTTTACCAATGGTGTGTGCCATTGTTGTTTGTTTTTTAGTGAAATCTGCTTCATCAAGTTCGGATTCTTCTTTTTTCAAAGCGCCTCTGGCTTGTGCTGATTTAAGCATTGCTACTCTATCACGATATCCAGCAATACCAGGTTTGATATCTTTTGCCGCTTTCTTTTCTCCAGAAGTTGGCTTGTTGATATGTTTCATAGTAGTCTTAGATTGATGACTTTCTGCTTCGCCAAATGCTTGCTTGTTGTCTAAACGATCCGCAGGCCTTTTTCCTGAACCAGACTTGACACCTTTTGGACCAACTTCTTCAGGTCCAACATCCTCAAGATCGCCAGGATCTTTCATCTGTGCCATGTAAGTAGTTTTGGCAAGTTTATTTTTAAGACCTACCGTCTTAACTTCGTCTAAATCAAAAAGAAAACTTTTAAAGGTCTTCATCTACGTTTTCCTCTTCTGGAAATAAATCTGAATCGTCTTCTAACGATTCCTCTTCTTCGTTGTTATTAAAAATTTTGTTTGCCACTTGCATTTTTTGCAAAAACATAGCGTCATCAACTTTTTGCTGAATCGCGCTATAGATTGCATCTTTAAAATCAGTTGGCTTAGCATCTAATGCAGATTGAACTGCTTTTTGAATGTTTTCCATAGATATCTCCTTCATTGTATTTATAAAACCACGATTTTTTGGTTAAGGTTTTACTATTTATTCGTTATCGGGTGAGCATGTATTCGGTATTGCTAAATCTAACAAATTTCATTGTATAGATGTTTTGTTGTCCACTAAAAGTCAATACATTGTTTTCTACTGTAATGCCAGATGTGGTATCTGAAAATTGTTTTTCTCCAAGACTGTCCGATGATAGAGTAGACATGTCGATAAACTTAACTTCTAATATACGATTTGGTCCGAAACGAATTGCATCAGTTGTAGTATTTGCTACTTCAAAAATAATGTTTCCGCCGTTTACCATATCGAATGTGATGTTAAATCCTTGATTGACTGTATTTGCTTGAGGTAAAGTAAATATTGCCTCAGATTGATTGTTGCAAATAAAGTGTCGTTCAACGGCAATCTCAATTCCAGTTTCACTTAAAAATGTTTCTGCTTCTATATCTAAAAGTAAATCATTTTCTAATTCTGATATTGGTATGTTTCGATAGATTCTTCGATCAATTAATGAAACACCTGATGTTGTTGTTTTTAAATTACCGCCATATTGAAGAACACTCAATGGCATGAATGGTACTGTATTTGCCTGATCATACGCGGCATTTGCAGTATCATAAACTGTAGGAATTAAATCGCCAGTAAGTGTAGTTTCTCCAAGTTGAATTGTATTACCGCTTAGATATAAATCTCTGAACCTTGCGTTTGGTGCGCCAAGATCGTATACAATATTTGCTGAAGGTATAACATGCTGAACTGTAGTGTTTCCATTTACAATTAATGTTCCAAAAGTTACATTATCTGTAGTAAGTAGAGTTTGATCTGTTATACTATTTGCATAATTGTATGCGGCATTAGCATGTGCCCATCCACTATTTGCAACATCTAAAGCATTATTGGCTTTTGCAAATGCAGAATTTGCTTGGGTAAATGCTGAATTAGAGTTAACATGTGCCGCATTTGCGGTATTATAAGAAACATTTGCAACATACCAAGCATTATTACCTACATCATATGCATTATTGGCTTTTGCAAATGCCGAATTCGAATTATCATAACTCGCTTCAGCAGTATCATATGCATTGTTACCAGTAGACCAAGCACTATTGGCCGTGGTGTAAATAATAATAGTTGTATTTGCTACTGTATACGCGGCATTAGCGGTCTGCCATGCAGAATTACCTACATCATACGCATTGTTAGCCTTGTCGAATGCAGAGTTTGCTTGAATGTATGCCGCGTTGGCAGTATTGAATGCAGTATTGGCTTTTGTAAATGCAGAATTCGAATTATAATACGCCGCATTGGCGGTATCGTATGAAGTGTTTGCTTTTGTATATCCTGCGTTTGCAGTGGCCCATGCCGCATTGGCTACATCATAAGCATTGTTTGCTTTACTGTAACTTGCATTAGCAGTTGTCCATGACGAATTACCAACTGTGTATGCTAGATTGGCTTGGCTAAATGCGTTATTAGAATTTGACCAAACAATATCAAGTGTAGTATTAACTGCATAGCCAGTCAAACTAGGAACAACAATTGTGTTTGCGTAATCCCAAGCCGCTTCTGCAATATCAATTGCTAGATTGGCTTGATTAAAAGATGAGTTGGCAGTATTCCACGCTGAGTTTGCTCTGTCTCTAGCGTATTGATCTAATGTTCCTGATTCTAGAACAAGAGAGTTTGCATAATTCCAAGCGGCATTTGCTACATCATAAGCATTGTTTGCTTTATCTCTAGCGTATTGATCAATGCCAGATCCGCCTTCGCCACCAGTTTGTGCAACAAATTCAAATTTGTTGTTTGCTGAATTGTAAGATAAAACATAACCATTTTGAATAGTGTTACGATTAACATCATCAAGATATCTTAGATTGACTTCACCAGAGCCAGTTGCTTTCCATGCATC
>OGVY01000110.1_pt1 | contig 13807 bp, 10 predicted proteins | sample 1575871 | NCBI WGS metagenome assembly OGVY01 (sample SAMN07581536, study PRJEB24739) | freshwater metagenome
GCTGGTGTGGGTAGTTCTGTATCTCTGAATCGTCAAGCAACTGGTTCTGTGACCAAACAACTCTGTGGGGTGTAAGTTAAACATCCCTTCTTTTTCTTTTTCTAATCATGCAGTTTCAAGTTACTGAAATCGAATACGATTTTGAGATGGAGGATGATGAGTTTCCCTCTCAAGATTATCAGGATGCCGTCATCGAAGAAACCCTGCAAAAAGTGTGGGAAGTTGATGATGAAGAAGAACTGACTGATGCAATCTCTGATTGTTTCGGTTGGTGCATTAAATCCATTGATTATCGTATTGTTCTTTCTTGAGTTAAAAAAAAATGAACGCACAACTTTCGATTGATGAGTGTAAAGTAATGTGGGTTGTTGGAGCACTTGAACGACTTGCAACTTTAGGTTTGATTGGTCCTGATGTTCCACTGAAACTTTCTGCTGACTGTCTCCCCCCTCTATTCCGCCGTGGTCTGGAATGAGGGAGTCAATGGAGCCTTGTCCTCCTCGGGTAACACCCCCACCGCTCTTGGACTATCGTTGGGTTCTAACACGCTAATCTCCTCCATCGGCGGTAGCGACCAAATCGAATACTTCTCCTTCACCTTGGCCGCCGGCCAGAGTCTCACCTCCTTCAAACTCGACAGCTACGTTTCCACCGATGCGGTGGCTTGGCTGGGCATCAAATCGGGGTCGGACTGGACCATTGGCTATGACACGGCCCAGATGATCGCCCAGCAGCATTTTGGCACCGCCAACGTTGGTAGCTCCATCCTGGGCATTTCTGTCGCCAATCCGCTGGGGGCCGGCACTTACACCGTTCGTTCCCAGCAACTGAGCACCGCCAACTCTAACTATCAGCTCGATCTTAACGTCATCCCCGAGCCCTCGACCGCCTCCCTACTCCTCCCCCTCCCCGCCGAACAGCGGGACTAGCTTCTCAACCCTAGATTCTGCCCCCTATAGGGACGCAGGCCCTGCGTCCATCACTGGTAGGGGCGAGCAGTCTTTGCTGCTCGCCCGATTGAGCAATCAGCGGCCGTACCTCGAATTTTCCATCGGACGACCAGCGCAGCTGGTCGTCCCTACCGAATTTTCAAGCTCGTTCGCTTAAGCTCGGTAGGGGCGATGGTCCCCATCGCCCGGTGGAATGATTGAAAACTGATTGTCTAACCCTCCCATCGGCCGATGAAGATCATCGGCCCTACCAAAGCTTCAAAATTTCAGCTTACGTTCACCTTCACGTTCACGAAGATTCCCTATCTTCTAACTCCTATCTGCTATCTCCCGCGGGGCTCCGCCCGTCGCCTACGGCTGACTCACCTTCAGCCGCATAAACTTCCTCGTCTCCCCCGGCGCATTCGTCACCGTCGCCGTCACTTCTTCATGGCTCCCCTTGTCCACCACTGTCTCCTGCACTCCGTTGGTGCCCCAGTTGGTGACGGAAAGGTCACCACTTGCTTCGACTGCTGAAGTGACCCCCGTGATCCCTTTGGCACGTCGAAACGTCATCGAAAATGTATTGCTGGCCCCGTTGCTCATCGTCATGGCTCCGCTGTCCGGGTCTATTTGGGTTGGATTGAGACCCAGATAATACTCCATGAGGTTGCTTTTTCCGTCCCCGTCCGGATCCGCGCCCAAAGAGGCGCTCGGCCCTGTGAGGCTGGGGTAACTTGAGATCCAGTCCGAAAAATTAGTCGTGGTGGAGGCGCTTTGCACATTCAGAAGAAATGTCTGGGTGGCAATTTGGCCAAGGGAGTTGGTCCGCTCCAGCGTGATGGTGAAGTTACCTGAGCTTGCCGGTGTTCCGCTTATTACCCCGTTGGTTGGATCGATGGAAAGCCAACTGGGGTTGTTGGAACCGAGGCGGAACAGGGCCAGCTGATTCAATGCACCGGATCGCAGTTGCCCCACCCAGATACTGTTATCCCCTCCGTTGGGAGCTCCTGGAGTCACACCGTTAGTGACCGGCTCATTGTCCGTGACGGTTACACTCGCCGACGCACTCAAGGATCCGGCGGTGGCGGTAATCGTGACCCCGACTGCGCCATCCGAAACCGCGTCGTCCACCGCGGCCACAGCAAACGTCGCGTTGGTCTGGTTGGCGGGAATCGTGACGGAGGCCGGAACCGTGGCTTCGGATGTGTCACTACTAACAAGATTCACCACAAGATTGGTTGTCTGGCTCTGTGTCAGTGTCAGCGTGCCGGTCGCCGCATTCGTCCCGGTATTTTCAGAAAATGTTGAAGGGTTGATGACTAATGCCAGCGCGCCGCCCCCCCCTCCGCCGCCGTCAACAGTATGAGCCCCGAATCCGGAGAAGACATCATTCCCAAAACCATCCCATTCGGCCGATGGCACAAAGGTGTCCGTGCCATTAGTGTCGCCGGCTAAAATGCTGGATTTACGGCGCAACGCGTTGTCGAGTGTGGAGGAAGTTCCGGATCCCCACCCAGTACCAGGGTCAAATCCGATTTGCCCAAAAACATCCACAATCGATGTTCCCTTTTTAAGAACCACAGCATCATCACCGTTAAAACCAAGGCTTCCTGAAGTCTGTTGGGCAGTGATAGTGGAGGAAGCGGAGGTATGTTTAATAACAAAGGTTGCCCCAGCCGCCACCGTACCAGTCAATGTTATGGTTGAGGATGTCGTGGCGCTACCATTGGAATAAATTTCCAGCACATATCCATCTGTCGATAAATTCACCGATGTTGGGGAGGGGTTATATAACTCAATGGCCTTATTGTTGCTCGAACCTTCTAAATATTCGGAAAGGAATAAATCTCCGGGCGCCCGGTTTACCTTTAGTGAGCGAGCCGCCGTCGCCGTCTCAATGCTCCAGTTGGCCGCGATCAGTCCACCATCTTCGGTATTGCTCCGGTAGTTAGCAGATCTGGCACCGCTGACCGAGCCAATGTTGGGCGTGGTGGTGCCACTTCCATAACCCACTTGACTTAGGATGACGTTGGCTGAGTCGCGCAGGATCACTCCATCTCCGTTGTTGGATAAGGAGGGCCAACTACCAGAACACATCGCCGTGTCCGCGGAGCTCACCACCATTTTTCCATCTGCTCCCGGGGCGAGATCGTCTGCCGGCAGTAAGGTGTCTTTGGAAGCGCCATTATAAATCACCACCAAGGTGCCGGCAGGAATGTTGTCCCAAGCCGCCACGTCCGCGAGCGTGACCGTACCTCCGGCGGCATCCTGCACCTTCCATCCCCGGAGACTTCCGGGCCTGAGCACGAGAAACTCAATCCACTCGGCCGTGCCCCCGCTGGGACCTTGACTGAACTCACTCAAAATGGCTTTGCGAGTGAAGTTGGTCTCCGTCCCGGCCAGAAAAAGATCACTGTCGTAGCTAAACATCTGGCCTACGGTGGCATTGGTGGGGGGGCGCCGATTCAGGGACACGGCCGGGGTAAAAAGGGTTCGCCGGCACCCCCTGCATCGGAAGGTGTGATTCGACACCGCCAAAACGAACCAGAGCGCTCCGGTGCCGCCGGCAAGGAGGAGGCAGTCAGGCCGGCCACATCCGTATAGGAGACGCCGTTGGAGGAAGATTGCCACTGGTAGATAAACGAAACCGTATCCCCATCCGGATCGGAGGCTGCCAATCCGCTCAGGGTGAGGGCTTGGTCACTAAAAACTTCTCCGCTTTGCGCGATTTGCCCCGCCGTGATGGCGGGTCTTCGGTTTGCTACCTGAATGCTGATCGGGGCGGTCGAGGCGGAGGCTCCTTCGGTGTCGGTGGCCCGGGCTGAAAGCGTGTAGTTCCCTGCCGCCGGTTGCCACGCAAAAATATAGGGTGCCGTATTGTTCGTGCCGATTGCGGAGCCGTTCACCAAAAATTCTACCGCCTGAACGACCCCGGCGGTGCCATCCGCCTTCAGGTTACTGGCGGTCGTTTCGAAGTTAATCGTTGTCCCGGGCGAAAAGACGGAGCCATCCGAGGGGGAGATCAGCGTGATGGAGGGTGGAGGATTGATGGGGGCAGCTGCAGATCCAAATATTTCCATCGTGGCCTGCGTCAGGGTCCCCCCAGTGGTGTTGCTGGTGCCGCTCTCATCGCTGATTTTTAGAAGCCATGTGCCCGCCGCGTTCTCGCCCCAGTTTCGCACCGTCATAAATTTCCAATTCGCATAGTTGTCATTGGAATCACTGCGAACTTCGGCCAACCGGCTGACCGTGCCGGACGGGGAGGTTAGCGTGATCCTCAGGTTTCCCCGTGCGGTATGATTGATATTCACGGTGACGGTCACGTGCTCCACGCGGATATTGTTGGTTGCCGCAATCACAAATTCACGGGTGATGCCCGTGGGATTCTGGTTGGGAATGGCTACCGAAAGACCGGTTTGCGAGTTTGTCCGCACGATTTGGGCGGGAAGGTTGGTCCAGCCTTGGGCTAGGTTCACGGCCGCCGTGGCGTCAATCAATCCGGCCCCGAATTTATGGTTGTGATTGATGTTGGCCGGAGCCACGGGCACCTTCCAATCCGTGTCGGTCGGATTCACTTTTTTGGCCGAACGCATGAGGATTTCTTGGACATCCCGCCAGCCAAGATTCGCATTGGCTTCCAACATGAGCGCGACGACTCCCGCCGCCGTGGGCGTGGCAGAGGAGGTTCCGCCAAAGTCGCTTTCGTAATCCCCGGCCACATAACCATCGGCTCCGGTTCGGTCGGTCGTGGTTTTACCCAGGGCAGGGCTGGTTCCGCTGGAAGGTGAAACAATGACCAAATTGGCACCCGACTCGCTGTACCAAGCCTGCCGAGATTGACTGTCGAATGCGCCCACGGCGATCGTATAAATGGAATTGGCGTATCCATCGTAATTGGAGTTGTCATTCACATCCAGCCCGTTCCCACCTGCCCACAAAATAATCGTGCCCTTACCAGCACGTCCGGTTTCCACCGCATTTTTCAACGCCGCCAAGGTCAGAATGCCGGGCGCTTCCAGAATGGTTCCAGTGTCACTGGGACCCCAGCTGTTGCTTTTGATCTGGATGAGCTGGGGCAGGTAATTCATGGCATCAGCTTCTTGCTGATCGCTGGTGCCCGCCGCAATGAGACGCATGCCCACCAACGTGCCCTCAGGGGCCGAGCCGGAAACTCCTAGGGCATTGTTCCCGCGGGCAGCCGCATCCCCGGCACAGGCCGTTCCATGGTCATCTCCTGCACCGGGGCTGGGGTCGCTCGGCGTGGCATCATTCCAGTCGTAATCGTTGGTGGTGTCGATGTTGCCAACAAAATCCGGATGGGAGGTTTGCACGCCATCATCCACAATCCCGATCCTGATTCCCCGCCCGCGGAAGCCTGCCCCTGCCGTGGGGTAAGACCAGATGGTTTCGATGTTGAGATCCGTTCCCGCCACCGCTCCGCTTTGGTTATTGAACTTAAGATGCCACTGCTGGTTGATCAGGGTGTCATTGGGCATGGCACGCTTGGCCTGCTGCCGGGCCAACAAAAGACTGCTTTCCACCACATTGGCCTCTTCCAGTTGGCTCCAAGCTGCCAGCGCTTCCGGGGAACTCTCGGCCAAGTAAAGAAACTTTCCGGGCGCGTAAGCAGGCGCATCTCGAAAAACCAGCCCGGCCGACTGTGCCTCTTGGTCCGCGGCAGCTTGGGAATCGGACTCCAGCATCAGCTCCCGAGTCACCACCCGGCGGGTGAATTCGTTCCTTTCCATTCCCTCTTCGTACATGACCAGCTCGGGCACCAAGCCCGTCTCGGCTTGCACCCTCTCCATCTGGGCCAACAAACCTGACAAATCAGAAGCCGGGGCCACCATGACGCCCGTGCCTTTTCCGGTTTCAGGATCACGGACATATAACTCATCCATCGCCAACCGAAAATTCCGCACCATGCCGGCATCGGCGATCCCTGCGGAAGAGCGGACATACCTTTGCAACCTGGCCTGAGTCTCAGCCGGCAACTGAGACCATGCCTTTTTTGTTTTCGGAAAAGGATTCGGCCCTTCGGCGGATATTGGCTCTTTTTTCGTCTGATCTTGAGCCATGGCCCCAGGTTTCCCCCTTGCCTCCTGCCCCTTTTCACCTTCCACCTCATTTCCAGCCACCGCCTTTTGGCTGGGGTTACCGGCTTCTCCCGCCTCGCTTCGCTGGTTTCCCTTCCCCGACACCCCCGAGTCGGGGTCAGAGGTCGAAAAAAGGAAAAATCCCAAGACAGAGGCCAGACCCAGCACTAAGCCTAAAACCTTGATCCTTAGATATTTTTGCGGGTCTTTTTGCGTAAAATACTCCTTCTTCAAAACTTACATTCCAAACCCTTTTTTACTAGTCCCATTCGGAACTTCCCGTGTGACATTTTGATGCCAGCCAGCCATTGCAAGTTGTTAGTTTTTTCCGCTTTTCGATTTTCGCTTTTAGATACCTATAGCCTGCAGCCCGTAGCCCACAGCCTTCCCCTTCCCTCCATCACTAAAGACTAAACAGCTAACCCCCTCAAAACGGCCTTCTTCCCCGTAAACCCCAACCAGACTATGATCAACGGATGGCCACGGATCCGCTCACGATCTACGACACCACCCTGCGCGACGGCGCCCAGGGGGAGGGCGTCCATTTCTCCCTGTCCGACAAGCTCCGCCTCGCCGAAAAACTGGCCGCTTACGGCATCCACTACGTGGAGGGCGGTTGGCCCGGCTCCAACGACAAGGACCGCGACTTCTTTACGGAAGCCAAAAAACTGAAATGGGGCCCTTGCAAACTGGCCGCTTTCGGCTCCACCCGCCGGGCCGGCACCCCGGCCTCCTCGGATTCCCAGATCCGGATGCTTCTCGATGCCGAAACCCCCGTCGTCACCATCTTCGGAAAAAGCTGGCTCCTCCACGTCGAAAAGGTCCTCCGCACCACCCCGGAAGAAAACCTCGCCATGATCCGCGACACCGTCGCCTTCCTGAAAAAGGAAGGCCGCGAAGTCATCTACGACGCCGAACACTTCTTCGACGGCCATGCCGCCAATTCCACCTATGCCTTAAAAACCCTGGAAGCCGCCGCCGAGGCCGGTGCCAGCTACCTCGTCCTTTGCGATACCAACGGGGGCCGTCTTCCCTCCCGGGTCGCCGCCGCCGTTCGCGAAGTGCGTGCCCGTTTTCCGAAGAACAAGATCGGGATCCACACCCATAACGACTGCGGCCTGGGCGTGGCCAACGCCGTCGCCGCCGTCGAGGAGGGAGCCCTCCAAATCCAAGGAACCATGAACGGCTATGGAGAACGCACCGGCAACTGCAACCTCACCACCGTCCTGCCCATCCTCGAGCTTAAACTCGGCAAAAAGATCCTGCCTCCCGGCAACCTGAAGAAGCTTTCCGAGCTGTCCGGCCTGGTCGACGAGCTGGCCAACCTCCAGCACGATCCCCGTGCCCCGTTCGTGGGCCGCACCGCCTTCGCCCACAAGGGCGGCATGCACGTCAACGCGGTCAACAAGCTGGCCGCCAGCTTCGAACACATCGAGCCCGGCGAGGTCGGCAACCATCAACGCATCCTCGTGGGAGAACTCTCCGGCGGTGCCAACGTGATGATGAAAGCCCGGGAACTGGGCATCACCTTGGACGAAAAAGCTACCTCCACCCGCAACATCCTCGCCCACATCAAAAAACTGGAGAAAGAGGGCTACGAATTTGAGGCGGCCGACGCTTCGTTCGAACTTCTGGTTCGCCGCTCTCTGGAAAAGCTACCCGCTCCGTTCCAGCTCGACTCCTACAAGGTGGAGGTTGCCCGGGCCCGGCCGAAGGCACGGGAAACCAGCAAAGCCACCGTCACCGTCCGGGTCGGCAAAAAAACCTGCAAGACCTCCGCCACGGGTGATGGTCCGGTCAACGCCCTCGATGCCGCCCTCCGCAAAGCCCTCCTTCCAGCCTTCCCTGCTTTGAAAAAGATGAAGCTGATTGATTACAAGGTCCGCATTGTAAATTCCCGCGGGGGCACCGCTGCCCGGATCCGCGTGCTGGTCGAATCCACCGATGGCCAGCGCGAATGGGGCACCGTGGGAGTCTCCACCAACATTCTCGAGGCCAGCGCCCACGCCCTCATCGACAGCCTTTCCTATTTTCTTTTGCCTGGCAGGAACGAAAAGCGGGTTGAGAAATCCTCTTTGGTTCGATAAGGTTTCAATTCCGTTTTCCGGAGTAGCTCAGCGGTAGAGCGGTCGGCTGTTAACCGATTGGTCGCTGGTTCGATCCCAGCCTCCGGAGCATCTGGCTTCCAATCTTTCTGCGCCCGGCGGGGGTCGAACCCACAACCTTCGGCTCCGGAGGCCGACACTCTATCCAGTTGAGCTACGGGCGCTTAAGAATATTTAAGAATAACCCAGCCGCCGACCGGTTCAAGACTCCGCTCCCTCCACCGCCTTCCCCTTCTTAAAAAACGCCTGCTTCACCTTGTCCCCATCCTCATCCCACTCCACCCACCAGCCGTTCGGAACCCCCTTGAGATAGTTCGTCTCAACCCTTTTTTTCCCGTTCGGCCACCAAACCACAAAAGTGCCGTCCCGCTCGCCTTCCCGGAACGTGCCGATGCCCTTCTTTTTTCCATTTTCATACCATGTCTCCACCTTTCCGTTTCGCTTCCCCTTCTGCCAACCCGTCCGGCGCTCCAACTTCCCGTTCGGATACCACTCGGTCGCATCCCCCTCCGTCAACCCCTTCCGAGACCGTGTCTCCTGTAGGATCTGCCCCTGCTCATTCCACATTTTAGCCACCCCCTCCCGCCGGCCGTTTTCAAAATAGGCCTCACTCTCCATTTTGCCGTTCGCATGCCAACTCCGGTACCGACCGTGCATCCTTCCCTCCCAAAATTCCGCTTCCGTCTTTCGCCCCTTCGACTCCGCCAGCGCGGTGCCGGTAAAAGGTTGCCCCTGATAGGTGAAAAGATCGCCCTGGGGTTTGAGATCAGCAGAGGAAACGGTTTCCCCGGAGCGCCCCAGCCCTAAGGCCGCCACCAGGGCCACCAGCAGCCCGGCGACCACGATCTTGGGGCTTAGTGGGCCAAGGCGGCCAAGGCCGCCACGCGGCCGGCCAATTCGTCGAGATTCTCCGGAACGATCTTTTCCGTCGTCACCGTGGGATGCAGGCGGTCGTGACTGCTGTCCAGCTTGATCCCGGGAACGTACTCGTCGGAAAAAACCATGTCGTTCACGAAATCCCGGCCGCCGTTTCTTCCGGTCCATCGCCAATAGAGATCCCTCATTTGGCGGTCGGATTCAATCAAGATCACCGCGACCACCGAACCTTTCAGCCGCATCGTCAATTCGCGAAACGAGGGGAACCACGTGGGAGGCTCGGTGAGCTCCCCGCGGATGATCAGCGTTTCCTGGCGTAACAGGTCGCGCACCGCGACCTGAAGTTCGCCTTCGTCGAGCCCATGGCAAGTGTTTCCCGCCATATGGGTTGGACCGGCCATGTTCCCCACCGTTCAAGCCAATTGCCCCGTGAATCCGAACCCGCCATGATTCTTCACCCATGAAGACCGCAGTCTCAGCCTCGCCCGGACAGAAAACCGGGCCCCGCCTGAACCGCACCGAAGTCCTGCGCATCGTCCGTTTCGGAATCGTCGGCGCCTCTGGCACCCTTCTGAATACGGGGTTCGTCTGGGTTCTTCTTTCTTTCGGCCACAACCACCTTGGCTGGCATCCGGCTGATCACACCGTGGTCACCGGCGTGGCTGCCCTCTCCTGGGTCATCTGCTGCGGCACCAATTACCTTCTGAACGCTTGGTGGACCTTTCACCACTGGCCCCCCCACTTGCGCCAAGCCCTCCACTATTACTCCACCGCACTCTTTTCTTTTGCCGTCCAGTTGCTCGTCCTGAATCTGCTGGTTTACCTGATTGTCACGGAACGTCCCATTGAAACGGCCGTCCTCAATGGAGTCGCGGTCGCCACCGGGGCTCTCCTGAACTATCTGGCCGCTTCCCTTTGGGTTTTTTCCCCCAGCCGACATCCCCTGCGGAAGCTGCACTGGTGAAATTTTCCCAAACCCACGCCGATCTTTTCGTTCCCGGCGGGGGCAGCCTCGAATCCGCCCTCACCTCCACCACCCACCTCGGCATCGGCGCCCATCCTGACGACCTGGAAATCATGGCCTATCCCGGCATCTGCGCCTGCCGGGGCCAAAAAAATCTCCACTTCTCCGGCGTCGTCGCCACCGATGGCGCCGGATCCCCCCGCTCCGGTTCTTCGGAAAAACTCTCCACTCCCGACCTCGTGAAAACCCGCCGGGAAGAGCAGAAACAGGCGGCTAGCTTGGGCGGCTATGCTGCCATCCTTCAACTCGGCCACCCCAGTGCAGAGGTCCGCGGTTCCGGACGTCGCTCCCTGACCTCGGATCTGCTTCAAATTCTCAAGGCGGCAAAACCCAAGGTTCTCTATCTCCACAACCCCGCCGATCGCCACGAAACCCACGTCGCCGTGCTCCTCGCCAGCCTCGCGGCCCTCCGCCAACTCCCTCCGGCTGATCGTCCCGCCGAAATCTACGGCTGCGAGGTTTGGGGTGATCTCGACTGGGTCCCTTCGGAAAGGGTGATCCGCCTGACCTGTCCGGCTCCCGCCGACTTCGGCCCTTCCCTTCTTCGTGTTTTCCGTTCCCAGGTGGACGGCAAGCGCTACGACCTTGCCGCCGCCGGTCGCCGCCGCGCCCAAGCCACTTTTTCCGATGCCTACACCCCCGACCAGGCCGAGGAGGTGGTGTTGGCCCTGGATCTCAAACCCTTGGTGGAAAATTCCAAGCTCACCCTCGCGGAGTTCGTCTCCAGCTTGACTGGTGAATTTCAAAAACAGACGCTCGAAAGAATCTGTCGCCTCGAATCATCCCCATCGTGAGCTCCCCCGAACTCTTCCCCCGCGTCAGCGAGGCGGCCGCTCGCCTCACCGGATTCCTCCAACGTACCCAGGTGGCCGATGGCAGCTGGTCCGTCCCCTACACCGGGCCGAACTTTCTCCTGCCCCTTTATGTCATCACCACCCATCTCACCCGCCGGCCCATTCCGGAAAGCGAACGCCCCCGCTTTGTCGCCGGCCTTCTGAAACCGCAGCTCCCCGACGGCTCCGTGGGCCTACACGAGGAATCGACCAAGGGAGCCGTCTTCACCAGCTCCATTTCCTACGTCGCGCTTCGCCTCCTTGGAGAAAAGCCGGACCGGCCGGAGCTGGAAAAGATGCGCGGTTGGATCCACGCCTCCGGCACACCGGTCAAAGCTGCCGCTTGGGGAAAATTCATCCTCGCCCTTTTAAATCTCTACCCCTGGTCCGGCGTCACGCCGGTACCCCCGGAACTTTACCTTCTGCCCAAATGGTTTCCGCTCCAGCCCATCAACATCTCGGGCTATGTCCGGATCGTTTATCTTCCCATGGCCTACTTCTACGGCCGCCGCTGGCAGGCCCCGCTCGATCCCGTCCTGCGCGAACTGCGCCGCGAGCTCTATCCGCAGGGTTACGGCGAAATCAAATGGAAAAAACACCGGGCGGATCTCGCCCCCACCGACAACCTCGTTCCCGAATCCCTTCCCGTTCGCCTCCTCATGCCGCTGGTGCAAAAACTGGAACCACTGGTGCCGGCCTGGATCCGCCGGAAGGCGCTCAAGCTCACCTACGAACATATCCTCTACGAGGACGAGCAGTCGGACTACATCCGCCAAGCCCCCGTCAACGCCTGCTATAACACCCTCGCCCACTACCTCGAGGGCCAGGCGGACCGCGTCGAAAAAAGTTGGGCCAAACTGCCGCTCTATCTTTGGCAACATCCCGACCACACCGCCTGTCAGGGCTTCACCTCCTCCAAGGTCTGGGACACCGGCTTCACCCTCCAAGGCATGACCAAACTACCTGCCCCCATGGTCCCCGCTGAGGTCGTCCAAAATGGCTGTCGTTACCTCCGCGAAAATCAGGTGATCGACGAGCTCCCCGATCCCCGTCGCTACCACCGCCTTCCCCGGAAAGGTGGCTGGCCCTTCAGCGAAAGAAAAAACGGCTGGTCCATCGCCGACTGCACCGCCGAAAGCCTCCTCGCCCTGATCCAGTCGAAGCCTTTTCTTCCGGAACCGACCTCACCGGAAATCATCCGCGACGGGCTGAACTTCATCCTCAGCTATCAGAACCAGAACGGCGGCTGGGGCAGCTGCGATCGCGTGGTCGGCCCGGAATGGATCGAAATCTTCAACGGCTCCCACGTTTTCGCCGACATCATGGTCGACCACTCCTTCGCCGAGTGCACCGGTTCCGTCCTCGCCGCCCTTGCGCTGGTTAGGCAGGAGTTTCCACAAATGGAGCGGGAACGGGTCGACCGAGCCATCCGCAACGGTGTTCGGTATTTGACGGACACCCAACTGCCCGACGGCTCATGGGAAGCCGTCTGGGGCATCTGCTTCAATTACGGTACTTCCTTTGTCCTTCCCGGCCTTCGGGCCGTGGGGATTCCCGCTGACGATCCCCGTGTGAAGCTCGGCCGGCAGTTCCTCCTTCGAGGACTACCGCAGCCAGACCCGCGGCGGGAAGGGGATCATCACGATGAAAACCACCGACAAGACCGGTCTGGTGGCCGGGGCGATCTCCGTCAAGGAGACGGACGAGATCATGCTGATCACCGTGAAGGGACAGATGGTCCGGACCAAGGTGAAGGACATCCGGGAGTCCGGCCGGAACACCCAGGGGGTTTACATTGTGCGGTTGCAAAAGGGCGACCGCCTCCAGGGGGTGGCCCGGGTGGTCGAGACGGACGACGAAGAGGACGCAGAGCTCCCGCTCGGGGCATGAGAATTTCTTGGGCCGGCCTGATCCTCGGGGTCAGCCTGGCGTGGGGTTGGGCGGAGGAGCCGGTCAGCCGCATCGGATTCGGATCCTGTTATAAGCCGGAAAAAAGCACGCCGCTCTGGGACAAAGTGGCGGAGTTCGATCCCCAGGTGTGGCTGTGGCTTGGCGACAATGGATATCCGGACGTGATCGACGGAAAACTCATCAAACAGAACCTGCCCAAGGACGCCTTCAAAAACAGCTATGCGGCTTTAGGTCAAAGCGAGGGCATCGCCACCCTAAAGAAACTTCCCAACGGCCACATGATGGCCACCTGGGACGACCACGATTATGGGCTGAACGATGCGGGCAAGAATTGGGAGCGTAAACGGGACGCCAAAAAAGCCTTTATACAGTTCTGGGGTGGGGAGGAGCGGAGTGATGGAGTTTATTCTTCCCGGGATTTTGGGCCCGAAGGGAAACGCATCCGGGTGATTCTGTTGGACACGCGATTTAACCGCGATGACCCGGGGCCAAGCGGGGACATTTTGGGGCAGCGACAATGGAAATGGCTGGAGGAGGAATTACAAAAACCTGGTGCCGGACTTGTGGTGATCGGTTCGAGCATCCAGGTTTTGGCCGACCAGCACCGCTTTGAGAAATGGGGAAATTTTCCCAAAGCCAAGAAGCGACTTTTTGACCTGATCCGCAACTCCGGAGCCCGGGGTGTGATTTTTGTCAGTGGAGACCGGCATCATGCGGAAATCTCAAGAGCTCCAGACAGTGCGGCCGGCTATCCGCTTTACGATGTCACTTCGAGCGGATTGACGGAAAAAAGCACGGTCCGGGATGAGCCGAATGATTTGCGCGTTGGCGAGGTTTTTGCCGGTCGGAATTTCGGAGTCATTGTCATCGACTGGTCGGTCGAAGATCCCGCGGTGCGGCTGGAGATCCGCGACGAGGAAGGGCAGATGGTGAACGAGACTTCCTTCCCCTTAAGCCAACTTGCCCCGCCGAAGGGCTGATTTAGCTTTCTGACCATGGCCGTTGTTGTTGCGTATCGTGACTGGGAAAC
>OGVY01000111.1_pt1 | contig 13776 bp, 15 predicted proteins | sample 1575871 | NCBI WGS metagenome assembly OGVY01 (sample SAMN07581536, study PRJEB24739) | freshwater metagenome
AATTCTCCAAGCCAATGGATGATCTTGGACTATGGGGATGTTTTGGTGCACATCATGCACAGCCAAAAACGGAAATTTTACCGGCTGGAGGATCTGTGGGGAGACGCCGTCCGGTTGGACGTTTAGGACGACTACATCTCCTCCAGCGTTGAAATTCCAAGCAGACCCAAACCTTCCTTCAGCACATCCCCGGTTAGTCCTACCAGCGTCAGACGGGAATCCCGCAAAGCCGGCAATTGAAGAACCGGGCAGGCTTCGAAAAAGCGGTGGTATTGGCCGGCCAGTTCGTAGAGGTAGCCACACAAATGGTGCGGCTTTCGATCGGCCGCAGCCAGTTCCACCGCGTCGCCGAACCGCAGGAGCAGGCGGGACAGCAGTTCCTCCTCAGGCTGGGCAATCTTCACATGGCCTTGGGGACGTTGGGTGAGGCCCGCTTTTCTTAAAATGGAACGGGTCCGGACGTAGGCGTTCAAAATGTAGGGAGCGGTGTTACCATCAAAGGCGAGGAGCTTTTCCCAAGTGAAGACGTAGTCGAGGTTTCGGTTGGGGAGTTGGTCCGCATATTTTAAACTGGCGATGCCGAGCAGCTCGGCCTTGGCCTCCAGATCTTCCGGGGAAAGGTCAGGTCGTTTTGATTTCAAAATGACCGCGGCTCTTTCCTTGGCCTCGTTCAGTAAGTCGATCAGTTTGAGCGGGGTGCCGTCCCGGCTTTTCAAGGGCTTCCGGTCGGGGCCCAGCACTGTTCCAAACCAGACATGCTCCAGTTCCGCCCGACAGCCTGAGCGTTTGGCGGTATCAAACAGCCAGCGAAAGTGGAGTTGTTGCCGCGCATCGGTCACGTAGATGATCCGATCTGCCTTGAGCTCCTCCGTACGATACTGGATCGCCGCCAAGTCGGTGGTGGCGTAGAGGAAAGCACCGTCGGATTTTCGAATCAAATAGGGCTCCTCGGCGATGGCCGGATTTCGAACCACTACCGCCCCTTGGCTCACTTCTGCGATCTGTTTGTTAAGCAGATCTTGAACCACTCGGGGTAGGTCCTCGTGGTAGGCGCTTTCGCCGCGGATGGAGTCAAACCTCACCCCCAGGCGATCGTAAATATTCCGGAAATGCGCTGCGGAACTCTCGCAAAACAGCCGCCAATCCCTCAGCCGTTCCGGATCCCCGTCTTGCAAGGCCGCCAATTCCGCCCGGGCCTGATCCATTTTGGCCGGATTTGACTCCGCTTCCTGATGGCCTTTTTTGTAAAAATCCTCCAACTGGTCGATGGCATGATCCGCCTGGATGGGGGGACGCCCAGCGGCCCGGTAAGCCAACAGGAGCTTTCCAAACTGGGTTCCCCAATCCCCCAAGTGATTCACGCGAGTGATCTGGTGGCCAAGACGGCGCAGCAATCGAGCCAGACTGTCTCCCAGCAAGGTGGAGCGGATGTGGCCGACATGCATTGCCTTGGCGATATTGGGAGAGCTGAAATCCATGACGATGCTCTCCGGCTTGGAGACCCGCGGAATTCCCAGGTTGGGGTCCTGCCGGAGGGCGTCCACCGCCCGACCCACGGCTTCCGGCCCCACCCGATAATTCACGAAGCCGGCACCGGCCACGGTGGGTTTTTCCCAGCCTTCGGGGGGTGGGCATTCTTTGGCCAGCCGTTCGGCCAGTTCCCGCGGGTTCAGGCGGTGAGCCTTGGCGGCGACCATAGCGAAGTGGGTTTGAAAGTGGCCGTGGCGCTCGTCTGCACAAGGCCGAACCCATGGTTCAGCCGGCAAATCGGGGAAATGGGTCACCGCCCAGGCGGCTACGCTTTTTTCCAGCTCGGCCCGCAGGGACATCAGTTGGCTTGAAAAAGCTGGAGAATCTCAGCGGGGCCCTTGGCTTCCAGAATTTTCGTTTTGATTCCCCGACGATTGAAGAATTTCGCCACGGTGGCGAGGGTTTGCAGGTGGACTTGGGCCTGATCCGCCGGAACCAGGATGAGAAAGAATAGTTTCACCGGTTTTCCATCCATGGCCTGACAATCCAACCCGGCTGGGCAACGGGCAAACAGGGTGGCGAGCTGCTTCAGCTTGGGAATGGTGGCGTGGGGAATGGCAAATCCCCCGCCCATGGCCGTTGTCATTTTTTCTTCTCGGATCTGCAGGGCCTTTTCCGCAGAAGAGAGAAGGTCTTTCGGCATAACATCCTTGGCGGCAAGGTGTTCCAACATTTTTCGGTAGGCTTGGGGGCGGTCTTCAGCCTCAAGCTGGGCGATGAGATTCTTCTCTTGGATCAGTTCGGAAATGAGCACGGAAGGGAGAGTTTTTAGGCGGGAGGAGGCAGGTAACGCAAGAGAAGCCCTGAAAACCAATGAACGCCTTCCATGTAGATCCAAGCCCAGTCACGACCCAAATCCACCAACATGGTGACCAAGGGGACCGGCTGAAAAAATGACCATACCAAACCGATCGCCAAAAGCAGATTGGCCAAGGCAATCACGGTCAGGGAAAAAACCCTGCCGTAGACGAGAAAATCAGGCTGTTGGGTCCGAAGAAGATCCACGGTAAAGGCATAGTGGTATCCCCAGACGCCTCCCCAAATCCCCAAAAAAGCCAGTTGGTAACCCGCCAACACTGGCCAGATCTGCAGGCTGGCCAGCCAAAGAACCGCGGCGATGAGCGGATAGAGAGGAAGGATGTAGGGCGCCAGGGTGATCCAAGCAGAGGTTCGGTTGGAAACCACCCGACCGCCCTTGTCGGCGACCTGCAGGGAGTGGACTTTTCCACCGCTAAACCAGACAGCCAGAGCGTGGGAGAGTTCGTGACCCAGAACATAAATGCCCCGGGGGCGCGGTAGTAGCAGATAAGCCAACCCGGCCACCAGCCAGCCACCACCAAAACAAGCCGCCGCCCACCAGGGAAAAGAAGGGCTGGACGCGGCCGCTCGGATCAGGCGGGCGAGACTTATGCCGGTGGCCCAAACTCCCGGCCAGAGAGCCAAAGCCAGGAGCAAGCGGAGCCAGTTCATGGATTGACGGGAACCATCCCGATCAGGCATTGTTTTCGTTTATGGCTAATACAGCATCTGCCGCCAAACAGGCCCGCGCCGCCCTGCGCAAACGCGAGGTGAACCGGACCCTGCTGCAGGCCGCCCGGACCGCCCAAAAGAAGGTTCTTTCGCTGATTCAGGCCGGGAAAAAAGACGAAGCGGCCAAGCATTTTCCCGAATTGCAGAAGCGCCTGGATCGCGCCGCCAAAGGGAAGGCGATTCACCGCAATCGTTCCGCCCGCATCAAGTCCCGGATCGCTCATCTGCTTCGTTAGTTAGTTTCGCCTGCGCCCAATAAGCGGGTCGGCCGAATCCAGGCCACGTTCCCGAAATAGTTTCTCGCCCGATCCGCAACCGCTTTGGCATCGGACTCCTTAGGCCATAAACCGAAGACGGTCGAACCGCTGCCACTCATGCGGGCGGCCAAAACCCCCGGCTGTTGCGCCAGCCAGTGCCGGGCGGCACGGATCCAAAGAAACTTCTCCTCCACCGCCGGCTCCAGGTCGTTGCAAGGCTTGAGTTCATAGGTCTTTCCGGCGGGTAGGGCGAGGGGGATCGCTCGTCCTTCCTCTCCTGGACGGCGGTTGGCGGCGTAGCGCCGATAAGCCTCCGCCGTAGGCGAGCCGAAACCAGGGTGAATCAGCACCGCCCAAGGGAGGGATTGAAGGGGAATCGATTCGAGAATCTCACCCCTCCCGGTGCCGCGGGCGGGACTGGATTGTAGGAAAAACGGGACATCGCTCCCCAAGCGGGCTCCGATTTCGGAAAGATCCGCATCGGATACCGTAAGTGACCATAGGTTCCGTAGTAAGTTGAGGGCTGCCGCGGCGTCGCTGCTTCCGCCGCCGAGGCCCGCTCCTTGGGGGATCTCCTTTTTAAGTCTGAGGTTTGCTCCGGCGGTGATTTTTCCTTTTTGTTTTAGAGCTTGGGCCGCGCGTAGCACCAGGTTGTCTGGGCCTGCCGAAAGGCCCTCATCCCCCTCGATCTGCAAAGAGAGAGACCCGTCCGGGGAGAGGGATGCGCTCAGCTGATCCGCCACCTCGGTCCGGACGAAAAGGGTGTCGATGGGGTGAAACCCGTCGGGACGGCGGGCACCCAGGCGAAGATCCAGGTTGATCTTGGCGTGGGCGCGGATTGTCAGGGTGGGCATCTCCCGATTCAATGGGGAAGGTGACACCAGATCAAATCATCCTCGCGCTCGATGTGGACACCGCGGAAGAAGCCTTGGCTTGGGCTAGGCGACTGAAGGGTCGTGTCGGCACCTGCAAGGTCGGTCTACAGCTTTTTCTTCGGGACGGGCCTAAGGTTCTGCGTGGTTTAAGCGAAGCGGGGATGCCCGTGTTTTTGGATCTCAAGTTTCACGACATCCCGAACACCGTGGCCCAAGCGGTGAAATCCGTGGCGATATGGAAGCCTCGACTTCTCACCCTGCATGCCTCCGGCGGGCGGGAAATGATGGAAGCGGCTCGTGAGCAGGCGCCGAAGGAGACCTGTCTGCTAGGGGTGACCGTCCTGACTAGCCTTTCGGAAAGCTCTGTCCAAGAGATTGGATGGGGAGGGGGAGTTCAGGCTTCGGTCGAAAGGCTTTCTGCCTTGGCCAAATCGGCAGGACTGGGCGGGGTGGTTTGCAGTCCTCATGAAGCCAAGGGGGAACGCGAGCGGTGGGGAATAGGCGAAGTCGTGACTCCGGGAGTCAGGCCCCCCGGTGCGGACAAGGGAGACCAGAACCGGGTGATGACGCCGGCGGAAGCTATCCAGGCCGGAGCCTCTAGAATCGTCCTGGGACGGCCGGTTCTTCAGGCCAAGCAACCCGAGGCGCTTTTGGATCAGATTTTGGCCGGTTAAAACCCGGCTGGTTTACATCGAAAATCTCGGTCCGAGATAAAGACCGCGGGCAACGGGATCATTGATGAGATAGTCCGCAGTTCCCTGACTCTCCACCTTGCCTTCGCAGATTAAGTAAGCGCGGTCGACGATGGAGAGGGTTTCGCGAACGTTATGATCGGTAATGAGCACGCCGATCCCTTTGCGCCGCATGGTCAGAATGATCTGCTGGATGTCGTAAACGGCCAGGGGATCGACCCCGCTGAAAGGCTCGTCGAGAAGGAGGACGGTTGGGCGCGTGACCAGACATCGGGCGATGGCGAGCCGACGCTTTTCACCCCCGGAGAGCTGGATGGCCCGGCTTTTCACGAGGTTGTCGAGACCCAGCTCCACCAATAGCTCGTGGCAACGTTCCTTTCGCTCCTGATCCGTGATGGGAAGGGTCTCCAAAATCGCCAGGAGATTCTCCTCCACGGTCAAACGGCGGAAAATGGACTCTTCCTGCGGAAGGTAACCAATGCCACGACGAGCCCGCCGGTACATGGGCATCCCGGTGACATCCTCCGCCGCCAGTTGGACGGTGCCAGCGGTGGGGCGGACGAGTCCAACCAACATGTAGAAGCTGGTGGTTTTTCCGGCCCCGTTGGGCCCCAAAAGTCCGACAACCTCCCCGGGCCGGACCCCCAGATCCACCCCATTCACCACGTTTCTTTCCCCGTATCGTTTGACGAGGCCGTTGCAGGAAAGCAGAAAGTCCCCGGTCACGGGGGCCCGTGGGGCGGTGGTTTCGGTGGTTGGCTGGCTCAAGGTTTCTGGAGCATCACCCGGCTGGCCCCTTCGGTGAGCATTTTGTCCTCTTCCGGGAAAAGAATGATCTTATCGGCAAACACGGTTTTATCCTGCGAGATGGCCTTAGGCTGTTTGGTGACCTTGAGGAGAGTGAGCTTCTTTTCCTTCATGTTGTAGATGGCCTTTTCGCTCCAGGTCTCGGAAGTCCCGTCCTTCCGTTTGATGACGACATCTTCGCGGGCCTCCACGTCCTGGACCGAGTCATCGTCGGCAAAAAACACCGTCATTTCCTTGGAGACCATGGTAAAGCGAGGTTCGTCCACTTTGACATTCCCGCGGAAAAGCCCCTGCTTCTGCCCTTTGGTTTTGCTGAGATTCAGATCGAGGCTATCGCTGGTGATGACGGTTTGACCTCCTCCAGGTGTCGGGGTGGCGGTTTGAGTGACAGGAGTCTGGGCCTGAACGCCTGCTGCGACCAGAAAGGCGACGAGGAGAAGGAGGGGTGATTTCACGGTGAGGAATTACTTAAGACAACACGGACACGGGTATAAAGAGTGCCCGAGGAGTCAGCCACGTTCCAGTCGATCCCATTGGCGGAAATCAGCAGGGTGGGTCGCTTGACCAAAATACCCGAGTCGGAGGTGAGCTTGTTTTCCTTTCTCCAAAAATCGCTCCGGGTGGCGGTAATGACCGTCTCGGCTTTGCCTTCAGAATTGTAGAGTTCCACGTTCAGATCCTCGATTTTCAGCTGATTGGGGCTGACCACGGTCGCCCGCTTGCCCTTCACCAAGGCGGTTTGGCGACCTGAGGAGTCGGTTTGAGGTAGGGAGAAGTTCTGGATGACCGAACCGATCGGGAACTCCGGCCCGTTACCCGCCCGCAGGGCCGTTGCTCCCAAAACCAACGCCACTGCGTAGATAGCTTTACGAGACGGCATACAAAATTCGGCTGATTTGACGCAGAAGTTTTTCCGCTTCGGCCAAGGGCAACATGCTGGCGCGGTCGGAAAGCGCCTTGGCAGGATTTGGGTGGACCTCAAGAAACAGGCCGTCGATGCCGGCGGCCGCCGCCGCGCGCGCCAAGGCAGGGATAAAACGGCGGTCACCCGAGGTCACTTTGCCCCCGGCGGGCCGCTGCACGGAGTGAGTGGCGTCAAAAATTACCCGGTGACCCCGATTCCGCATGGTGACCAGGCCCCGCATATCGACCACCAGGTCGCCTTGTCCAAAGGTGGTGCCCCGCTCCGTGACCCACGCGCTCCGGCAACCTCCTTTTTTTAGTTTTTCCACCACGGCGTCCACCGCCTCAGGGGTGAGAAACTGACCTTTCTTCACGTTGACGGCCTTGCGGGTCCGAGCGGCACCCAAAAGTAGGTCGGTCTGCCGGCAGAGAAACGCGGGAATTTGTAGAATATCCACAACTTTGGCGGCTTGGCGGGCCTCCTCTGGGGAGTGGACATCGGTTAGGATTGGCACCCGGAGAAGGCGACGAATGGCGGCAAGTTCGCGGAGGCCTTTGCGAAAGCCAGGCCCGCGCGGGGAGGAAATCGAGGTGCGGTTGGCCTTGTCGTAACTGGCCTTGAAGACGTAGTCCCAGCCCAGCGTTTGACATAGGTCACGGAGGGTTTTCCCGATGAGAAGGGAGGTTTTGCGCGACTCCAGAACGCAGGGGCCGCCGATCAGGAGAAACTTGGCTTTAGGATTTTTGGGCATGTTGACGGGCGGCTTGGGAAAAGCCGCGGAATAAGGGGTGGGGGACGTCCGGCTTGGAACGGAATTCGGGGTGAAACTGGCAGGCCACAAACCAAGGATGACCGGGAATTTCGATCACTTCCACCAGATCTCCCTTGGGGTATGTGCCGCTGATGCGCAGACCGGCTTTTTCCAGAATGGATCGATGGGCGTTGTTAAACTCATAGCGGTGGCGATGGCGTTCCCGGATTTCCGCGGCGCCATAGGCCTTCTGAGCCAGCGAACCGGAAGCCAGTTGGCAAGCGTAGTTGCCGAGTCGCATGGTGGCGCCCTTGGCCCCGTTGACATCCTGACCGGGCAGGAGGCTGATGACCGGTTCCGGGGTCTTGGGGTCGAATTCCGAGCTGTGGGCCTTTTTCAGGCCGGCCACATCGCGAGCGAACTCGATGACCGCCACCTGCATGCCGAGGCAAAGACCAAGGTAAGGGATTTTGTGCTCCCGGGCATAGCGCGCGGCGGAGATTTTGCCCTCAATGCCACGCTCTCCAAAGCCACCCGGGACGAGGATGCCGTCCACCCCTTCGAGAAGCGGTTCCGTGCCGCGTTTTTCAATCTCCTCGGCGTCGATGCGCAATAACTCCACGCCGGTGTCCTCGGCGGAGGCGGCATGGAAGAGGGCCTCCGTGACACTCTTATAGGCGTCCGGAACTCCCAGGTATTTCCCGACCATGGCGATACGGGCACGGTATTTGGGATGAATCATCCGGCCCACCATCTGTTCCCAGTCCCGTAGGTCGGCAGGAGGAGCCTTGAGATGGAGCTGGGCGAGGACCAGCTCGTCCAGCCTTTCGCGGTGCAGCATCAGGGGAACTTCGTAAATCGTGTGTTTGACGTCCTGCTCCTCGATGACGGCCTCCACCGGGACGTTGCAGAAACTGGAAATCTTTTGGCGGGTTTCCCGGTCCACCGGGTACTCGCTTCGGCAGATGAGAATCTGCGGCTGGATACCGATCTCGCGCAGCTTGGCCACGCTCTGCTGGGTGGGCTTCGACTTCAGCTCCCCCGCCGCCTTGATGAAGGGCACGAGAGTGACGTGAATGAAAAGGCTGTGCCCGGGCCCGGTCTCCAGCGCGAATTGACGCAAAGCTTCAAGAAAGGGCAGGCCCTCGATATCCCCGGTGGTCCCGCCGATTTCGGTGATGAGAACATCGCAGTCCTCGTTTTGGCCCATATGACGCAGACGATTTTTGATTTCATCGGTCACATGGGGAATGACCTGGACGGTTTTTCCAAGGTAATCCCCGCGACGCTCCTTGCGCAGGACTTCCTCGTAGACCTGACCGGCCGTGAGATTATGTCGCCGGGTGAGGCGGCAAGAGGTGAAGCGCTCGTAGTGGCCGAGGTCGAGATCGGTCTCGGCCCCGTCTTCCAGGACGTAGACCTCTCCATGCTGGTAAGGGCTCATGGTGCCCGGATCCACGTTGAGATAGGGATCGAACTTCATCAGGGCTACCTTGAGGCCGCGCCGCTCCAGAAGCGTGCCGAGGGCGGCGGCGGTGAGGCCCTTGCCCAGGGAACTGATGACCCCACCGGTGATGAAGATGTATTTCATTTGGCGACACCTGCGGCGCGGTTGGCCAGGGCCCGTTCCGCGCGTGTCACGTCCCCCGGCGTGTCCACACCGACGGAAAGGAAGGTAAGCGGAACCACTTGGACGGCAATCCCGTTCTCAAGGGCGCGGAGCTGCTCTAATTTCTCCCGCCTTTCCCCCTCGCTGGGAGGCAGGGAAATAAACTTTTTCAAGGTGTCGGGTCGGTAGGCGTACAGGCCCACATGCTGGTGCTGCCAATCCTTTCTCTCTTTTAGTTCAACCGAGCGGCGAAACCCCAACGCCTTTCCGGACGCATCCCAGCGGACTTTGACCACTTCGGGACGATCATGGTCGGATGGCTCGCGAAGCGGAGTGGCCACCGTGGCCATGCCAAGTTTTGGATCCAAGGAATCTATCCATGCGTCCAAAAATTCGCCTGTGATCAAAGGTTCATCGCCTTGCAGGTTTAAAATCCAATCAGCCTCTAAAATTTGAGCCGCTTCCGCAATCCGGTCGGTGCCGGAGGGGTGATCCGACCGGGTCATGACTACCTCGGCGCCAAATTCCTTGGCGACCTTCGCGATCTTCGCGTCATCCGTGGCGATCAAGATCCTCTCGATGCGGCGGCTTTGTTTGGCTCCTTCCCAGACCCATTGCAAAAGGGGTTTTCCGGCGACAAGGGTGAGCGGCTTTCCCGGGAAACGGGTGGAGCCATAGCGGGCAGGAATCACGGCAACTACTTTCATGATTTGGATCGATTCAGGATGAATTCCACGGCGGCGTTCCAATCTTTGGCGACCAAGGAAGCCACTTGGGAGGCCTCTCTTTTATCTTCCGACGGAACGTGGATATCCAACAAGATGGCAGCGCAACCGGCCCGCAAACCCGCCTGGATGTCGCTGAGCCGGTTTCCCACCATCGTACTTTTCAAAAGGTTCAATCCGTGTTCCCGTGCCGCCTCCTGCAACATGGTTGGGGACGGCTTTCGCCTTTCATCATAAGGATCGCCCGGGGCGGCGTAGCAGTGGTAGTAACCATGAATCACCCCCGGTTTTCCCAGAAGGGATTCCATTTTAAGGTCTACCGCACGCACCTGCTCCTTGGTGATCAAACCGCGCCCGACCCCGGACTGGTTGGAGACCACAAACAGCGGCAAGCCGGCTTGGCTGAGCTTTTGACAGGCTTCGGCGGCTCCCGGCATCAAGCGAACTTTCGAAGGGTCGCCGAGGTAGGGGATGTTTTCGATGAGGGTGTCGTCTCGATCCAGGAAAACGGCGGCTTTAGCCATGACGGCGGGAGGCCTCCAGAAGTTCGGCGGGGCTGACGGTGGCGGTGCCCAGCTTTCCGACCACAATGCCGGCGGCGAGGTTGGCCAGTTCGGCGGAGACCAACCCGGAAAGGCCAGCGCCCAGGCCGGCGGCAAGAAGGGAAATGGCGGTGTCTCCAGCTCCGGAGACGTCGTAGACCTCGCGAGCCCGGCTGGGGATGAGGTGAGGTTTATGGCCGGGCTGGAAAAGGATCATGCCGTGTTCGCCCAACGTGAGGAGAAGATGCTGGCAGGACCAGTTCACGAGCAGTTCTTCTCCCACCGCGATCCAGTCCTCGCGTTTTTGGGAATCAGGCAGTCCGAGGGCGCTGAAGGCCTCCAGGCGGTTTGGCTTCACCAAGGTGGCACCACGCCAATCGAGGGGGTTATGGACATTGGGATCGACGGTGGAGGGAATGGAGTGCCGGTGGGCGGCCTCCAGGAGCTGGTCGACGAAGGGCTGATCAAAGAGACCTTTGCCATAGTCCTCTAAAATGAGCGCATGGCAGCGGGGAAGAATTTTTAGTGCCTTCTGCAAAATGGCGGTGCGGTTTTGGGAGGTCAGCCGATCCGGCTCCTCGCGGTCGACCCGCACCACCTGTTGCTGGCGGGCAAGGACGCGGGTTTTGACGATGGTGGGGTAGGACGCAAAGCGGGCGATACCGGTGGTACCGATTTTTCCATGACGAAGGAGGGCGAGAAGTTTTTGGCCAGACTCATCCTGCCCGATCCCGCCTCCCAGTTCGGCGTGGATTCCCAAGGCGGCGAGATTGCGGCCCACATTGGCGGCCCCACCAGGGTAAGTGGTTTCCTTTTCCACGTGGACAACGGGAACAGGGGCCTCGGGGGAGATGCGGGAAACCCGGCCATAAATAAACTCGTCGAGCATGAGGTCGCCCACCACGAGGATGCGGAGTCGGCGGAACCGGGCCAGAGCGGCCCGCAACTTGCCGGGGGAGAGGTGCACGTCCCGCATCCGTGAATTATGCCGAAAAAGATCCTATCGGCAACGCCTCCCTCATTTCCGTATTTCGACCTCTGACCCCACCGAAAGGGCTCATGAGCAAGAGGATAGGCTTTCTTATATGGAGTGAGGATCGACCTCTGACCCCAATATCAGTCTTTGGGATCAGGGGGAGGAGATGTAGAACAAAAAGATGTTGTTTGATTACCACATGCACACGCCGCTTTGCGGGCATGCGACGGGACATCCGCGGGAATATGCGGCCGAGGCGATCCGCAGGGGGTTGGGGGAAATTGGATTTTCCGAACACAATCCCATGCCGGAAAAGTTCGACGATTGGCGGATGGATCTGGCTGATTTTCCAACCTACCTGCAACTGGTTGAGGAAGCTCGAGAGGAGAATCCCAACTTCCCCATTCGGCTGGGATTGGAGTGTGATTTTATTCCAGGTCGGGAAGCGTGGGTGCGGGAGTTGGCGAAAAAAGCGGACTTCGACTACCTGATTGGGGCGGTGCACTACATCACGCCGGACTGGGACGTGGATAATCCGCTGAAATTGGATCGCTGGAAGCAGCAACCAGTAGAGGAGGTTTGGACGAGATATTTTCAGGCGATCGCCCAGGCGGCGCAAAGCGGGCTCTTCGATTTTCTGGCTCATCCCGATCTGGTGAAAAAGTTCGGCCACATTCCGAAAGGGGATTTGCTTCCCTATTACAAAGAGGCCCTGGACGCGATCGAGGCGTCAGGGATAGCGATTGAGGTCAGCACGGCAGGCTTAAGGAAGGAAGTGGGTGAGATTTATCCCTCGGTGCAGTTTCTCAAAGAGGCTTTTCGGCGGAAAATTCCCGTCCTTATTTCTTCTGACTCCCATGCCCCGCAGGAAGTGGGGCATGAATTTTCGAGGGCTTTGGAATTGGTGAAGGAAACTGGCTATCGCGAGCTAACGGCTTTTCGAAAAAGGAAAAAGGAAAGGATCCCGATTTCCTGAAAACAGCCGCTTTATTCATGTTCGCAGCGTTCGGGGCGGTTTGGTCCGTTTCGGCGGACTGGTGGGAGCAAAATCAAAATCCGGAAAGTTGGGGTCAGGCACGGGAGGCTCTCGGGACCGAGCTTCAAGCCAAACTGAATCGGGAAGGGGTCGCGGCCTTAAAACCCGACAGCCCGACCGAGGCGGAGTTCCGGCTTTGGCAGTGGCTGGGGGAGTGGCCGGAGTTCAACGGCCAAAACGCCAAGGAGTTCTTGGAGTTGGGCAGGAATCCGGATTTGATTCGCGCGTTTCTGGAGCATGTCCGTGAGGAGGATCGGCGGGCGCAGGCGCTGGCGATTTTGGTGAAGATGCAGAGGGAGGCTCCCCAGGAGGTAAAAGATCTGCCTTGTTTGGCGGTGGCGTTAGCCATCGTTCTGGATCAACCCTTCCCTAAGCGGTGGCCACATTTTCAGGTACCCCTTGCGGCGGTGCCCCGGGAGGAGGTGGATCCGGTCAGGAGATTGCAGGAGATGGCGCAACTCCAGTCGCGTCGAAGGTATGCCTTTGACCTGCCTACGTTGACCGTGAATGAGCTGAAATTTTTGGTGGATCACCCGCTCCCGGAATCCGAAATGGAGTGGGCGAGGAAAAATGTCCCCACCAGCCGCAGTTCTTTTGACAAGGTCTTTTCCAGCATCCGCTATGACTTTGACCGACTGCAGGCAGGGGTGCTGACCTGGCCCTACCCGAGCTACCGATTGGCTGACATCAAGGAAAAGGGAGGAATCTGTGTGGACCAAGGCTACTTCGCGGCCATGGCGGGAAAGGCCAAAGGATTGCCCACGCTCTTTTTCACGGGACAGGGAGACAGTGGAGGTCACGCCTGGTTTGGTTATCTCGATGCTCCCGGGCGGTGGGTGACGGACTGTGGCAAGTATGCCGAGGAGAACTTTCCGGTGGGCCAAGCCATGGATCCCCAAACGTGGAAACCCATCACCGACACGGAACTGGCCTTTTTGGCCAAAGGGAGGGAGCGATCGGAGGGATATCGACAGGCCAAATTATGGACTGACTATGCCATTGCCATGGGACCGCAGAAGGGAAGCTCTTTCATCGATGCTGCCCTCGCCTTGCAGCCGGAATTTTTGGCTGCTTGGAACACCCGGGGAATTTGGTTGGATCAAACCGGCACCCCCCAGGCTAGGGATGAGTTTTGGCAGTCCTTTGTGAAACGTTTCGCCCGCTATCCGGATCTTAAAGTGGTCGGACAGGAAAAGCTTTTGGAGCTGGCAAAAGCGAGAGGGGATGAGGTGACTGCCAAGAATTTGGAGCGACAAATTTTGGTGCAAAACCGGACCAAACGATTCGACCTAAGCATCGGGGCGACAGCGGCGAAGGTCGGGGAGAAGATCGAAATGGGTGATTGGGCTGCGGCGGAATCGGCTTACCGGCAGGCTCTTAGGGAATTTAAAGGGCAAAGCGGTGGCCATCTGCTTTATGGGTTAGTGGCGCCTTTCGTGGAAACCGCTCTAGCCGAGGGACAGCCTAAAACCGCCAAAAACGCCCTCCTGGAGGCCAAGCGAGTTTTAAAGGCAGGAAAGGATACTTTGGTGGGGCAAGCCT
>OGVY01000113.1_pt1 | contig 13642 bp, 15 predicted proteins | sample 1575871 | NCBI WGS metagenome assembly OGVY01 (sample SAMN07581536, study PRJEB24739) | freshwater metagenome
TCTAAGCTTTTACTGATCAATTTCTGGGCAACTTGGTGTGATCCCTGTGTTGAGGAAATCCCAAGTCTCAATTGGCTCTCTCTTCAGCTAAGAGGGCTTGAATCATCCGGTTTCCCTAGCTTTATCACTGTCTCAGTCGATGAGAGTCCAAAAGCTATTTTTCAATTGGAAAAGACTCTAGAAACTCGATTTCGGTTTCCCGTATTTCATGATCCTGAGGGTCAGTTTTCAAAAACCTTAGGAATCTTAAAGTTTCCAGAAACTTTTTTAGTGGATTCCAAAGGGACCATTCTCTACAAATGGATCGGTCCACAAGACTGGCAATCACAGGAAATTGTCCGGATTCTTGTTTCTTTTGCAAACACCTAGAAGTGGCTCTATGCAGAGCAGCTATGCCAAGCTCCTCTTAGGGAGTATCATTTTTCATATGAAAAATTCTTTTATCCCCTTCTTATGTGTGGCGTTTTTGGTATTCCCCCTTTATGGAGATCCTCAATGGACTGACTCAGCTCAACTGAGCCCTGCGGGGATTCGAAGAGTCCAAGAAAATGCCGAAATTCTAAAAAAGAGTATCGAAACCACAAAAAGAAATATTCAAAATTCTGAGCAGAATGTGTCGACCCTTGATGGTGAACTTTTAGAACTCCAGCGCTTGGAAGAAGAAGTAGTTAAACTGAAAAACCAATATGAAGCTTTTTTGAGCCAAGCTAATCAGGAGAGTCAAAAAAACAAAGAAGTATTAGGCGGTTTGTCTCGAATGACGGACAGAAAATTGGCCGAGCTGGAAAAAGAAGATAGACAGAATTGGCAAAGAAACACTGAACAACAAATGACCCAAGTAAAAGATCTTCTCAACAAACTCAATAAAGACTGGGTGAAACTCAGCAACCGAAGAAAAGAGCTGAACACTCAAAAAGAAAGCTGGATTTCTAGAGGAAAAGCTCACCAACAACTGTTGGAAGATCTGAATTCAAAAAAGGCTGCTGCTGAGAAAAAATTAAAGGGAGAAGGCTGACCTTCTCCCTTTCAATGCTTTCTATCCTTGATAGGCTTTAATTAGCGCCAACCGTAGGGGTTCATCCCATTTCCGCCGTAGGGATATCCATAGCCCCCTCCATAAGGACGATTGTATCCATAAGGGTATTGCTGGCCATAACCATAAGGGTATTGCTGCCCGTAACCGTAAGGGTTTTGCTGGCCATAACCATACGGATTTTGCTGCCCATAACCGTAAGGGTTTTGCTGGCCATAACCATTCGGGTTTTGCTGTTGTGGCTGCGGTGCAGGCTGTTGATACGAAGGTTGCTGGATGTAAGGCTGTGCATTGTTGTTATTATCACTTCCACACGCGCCTAACAGCACCAAACTTAATAAGTAAAAAGAAACTTTCTTCATGATCCCCTCTTTTGGCCCTTCTGAGCATTGGTTTCAAACTGAGTCTTCTCTCGGATGACTCTCCTTAGCGTATACAGCAAGAAGAGGGCCAGAGCTTTTAAGCCTAATAAAGCTTTAGAAAGCTTCCAAAAGAGCCGAGATTTGCCATAGGCATGCCTATTTACGGCTCTTTTTTACCGAAATATCGGTATAATTTACGCTTAATAGGGAATGAAAATCATTTTGAGTTTTTACTTTAAACCAGGGTTTCTCATTGGGCTTAGTTTGCTCTTAGTTCCTGTCACTTCTTGCGTAGGGAGCCGAGGAAAAGAGCCCTTTAATCATTACTTGAAGGAGGCCCCGGACATTGGCCCACAACCCGAAGCCAAGTCATCCCCAGTCTTTAAATCTGCCCTAGAATTTGATCAATGGCTTAAAGGACACTTAACTGCGGAAAGCTCTAAGTCCCTAAAAGAATCTTGCCAAAAAGACTCCAAATATTCTCCTTTTTGCAGTTCCATTCTGAGCTACGATCAACTTGAGGAAAGAAGAAAAAATAGTCTTCCCCCTAAACGCCGGAACTCCAGTCGTGCTCTCCTTCCCAAAATTCAAAAAGGGCAAGTTACCAATTGGGTTGATTTAAGATTCTCTCCTGTCGTACCCACTCTTAGAGGTTTAGGACGAGTACGTCCGTTGGACCTTGAAACTCTCCAAAAACTGGCTCTAGCAGAAAGCTCCTGCCCCAATAATATTGCAATTGCTCTAGCCGCTCATTTGGAAGATCGACTTCCTCATCAGATTTCGTTTGCCCCTATTGGGGAACTCTACGAAAAAGGCGGAAAATGCCCTTCGGAAAACCCAGGAGATTCTGAAACACTTTTAACTCGAGCGGGACTCATGTTCTTTGCTGCCAATCAACTAGAGAAAGCAGAAAGTTGTTTTCAGCTGGGAGTCGATGACAAAGATGCTTTTCGCTCCCGAGCACTTTATTGGCTGGGCAGAACACATCAGGAGAAAGGGAATTCCTCTAAATCTAAAGCGGTGTTTCAAGAGCTCAAAAAACAATACCCTTTTTCATTCCACACTCTCATGGCTTTTCACTCTCAAAAGGAAGATCCCGGGACAGTCCTTAAGCAAAAAAGCCCTAGCCCTCTTTCAAGAAGTGAGCAATCGCCCCAAATCAATAATTTGGTTGAACAAGTCGAAATACTCAATCAATTTGGATTTCAGCAAGCAGCCGATAAACTCATTGGATGGATTGTATCGGAAGCTCAAAAGGTTGAACCCGAATTTATGATTTATGTTTCTGATTTGAGACATTCTCAGGGAAATTACTTAGGACAATTACAAATCTTAACTAATATTCTTTATTCTCATCCTCAGCTCACCAGCAAAGCCATGATGGAACGGTATTTTCCTAAACACTATTTTCCTATTTTCGAAAAACACTCTCAGGGGCTTGATCCTTATTTACTCATTTCTATTGCGCGGAGAGAAAGCGCTTTTAATCCAAAAGCAGTTTCACAAGCAAGAGCCAAAGGCTTGATGCAAATCTCTCCCCAAACTCAACGCCGTCTAGCTAGCAAAACAAACATTTTTGATCCTGAAGCAAATATTTCAATGGGGTCGAGATACTTGTCGACTCTCATCAGAAAATCGAATGGAAATATTCATTTAGCTCTAGCAGGCTATAATGCTGGCCCCAACCGAGTGGATTTATGGACTGCTCGCTATCCCATCTCAGACCCCGTTTTGTTTATTGATCTCATTCCTTTCAAGGAGACTCGAGAATATGTAGCGTCTGTCTTGAGAAACTATTACTGGTACCGCCGACTTCACTTAGAAGAAAATCCGGTGCCGATTGAAAGCCTCCTTAAGCCCTAAAGGGGCGCCCATCTAGACGAAAAAAGTCACCTTTCCGCTCTTTAGCTTGAATCTTCATGCGTAGACCCAGGGCATACGCCTTGCAATTCGGAAAGTTGCCCTTGGGGGCAGACAATTTAAGGAGAGACGCGTGAAGATTACAGTAAAGAACGGTTCAGACTTAAGACCTCTCAGTGGAGATTACAGCACAACAACTCTTGTAGAGCTCACTCCTGATTCTGGTTTGGGAAGAATTCCCTCCAACGTAGTTTTTTTGGTTGATGGTTCAAGTTCTATGGGCGGAGACAAGTGGTCTACTGTGAAACAAGCTGTCGCAGAGATTATAGACTCACTTAAAGACGACGACAGAGTCGGAGTGGTTCTATTCGACTCAGGTTCTAAAGAATTATTTCCTTTAGCTTCGCTCTCTCAAAATCGACAGGTCATGAGAGATGCCATTTTGAATTTAGCTTCTCCCTCTGGAGTCACAAACTTGGAAGCGGGTCTCAAGCAAGCCTATGGCTCATTCGATGCTCGATCCAGTGCAGACAAGATTAAAAGAGTCAACCATATCATTCTTCTCACTGACGGATTTCCGACTGACAACCAAGGATACCGAATTGAGGAATCCCTTCGCTATGAACAAATTGTTAGAAAGCATGAGCACATTACTCTCACGGGAGTGGGAATTGGTTCAGCGGATGATTATGATTCAAGCTTTATTAGTAAACTCTCTGAGCTTGGCCGGGGTTCCTACTATCACGCTAACGACTTAGCTAAATTCAAACAAGGGCTTCAAGAAGAAGTCCAAAAGCTTCAGTCATCAGTCGTTGGAAATTTGACACTCCAGTTTAGTGATATCAATTGCAAAATGATGAGAATTGCAAAAGTAGCTCCTGAAATTGTGATCTATGACATTTCAGGGAACAAAAAAGCCATTGAGCTCCCCACCGGATCGATGACTAAAGACATGACCACTTTCATCATCCAGACCAGTCATCAAGGATCGGGAGACGTAGGAACGGAAATGAATTTATTTAAACTTGCTGCAAGCTACGATGGGAAGACTTCTGAAGAAAGCGTTGTTAAAGTAAAACTCAGTGATCGAGAGAGCGATTTAGGACAAGTGGATCCTGATGTGTTTAGAGCTATCCAAATGCTACAAGTTCACATTAATGGCGAACAGATTCAAGCCAGTATTGATTCTGGAGACAAAGCGAAAGCAACTCGGTTGATTGAAAACACCACCAAAATTGCTGCGAATTTGGGACAAGCTAAAGTCACCAAAGCTTTGGGGCAGCTTTCGAAGGATTTAGAGCAAGGAAAATCTGTTTCTGACAACCTTGCCACCATCAAAGACGAAGCTAAAAAGACTCGTCTCTTAGTTTAGAACGGGCCATGAGCTAAAAGAGGGGTTGGTTCAGTGCAAAAATGTCCGTCCTGTCAAACAACCAACGTGGCGGGCTCCCTCTTTTGTGAGTCTTGCGGTGAAACCCTTTCCCAAGTTCAGGTTGCACGAAAACTCCGACAATCTTCATTTGATTCCATTAAGGACGCTGGCCAAGGACTTCTCGCCCCTGGAGAGCGCCTCAAAGCTAAGAATTCCTACCTCATAGAAGAAGCTATTGCCCGAAGCGGGTTTGGAGCGACTTTCAGAGCTCAAAGAAAAGACAATGAAAAGCCCGTCTTGATCAAGCAGATGCTCGACCAAGCGTCTTACGACCAATTCAAAACACAGCTTCTCAAAGCCTTTAAAAGAGAAGCCAAATTTTTGAGAAAAATTAAACACCCTGCTTTTCCTAGGGGCTTTGAATATTTCGAGCGAAATAAATCTTTTTACTTAGTGATGGAATTCATCAACGGTAAAGAACTCACTAAAGCAGTCGAGGACTACAAAAAGCAAAACAATGGGGCCATTGAAGATGGACTTTTAGTTTATTTAGGCAAGGAAATTTCGGATGCTTTGGAAGTGATTCATCAACAGGGTTATATTTATCGTGACCTCAAACCTCAAAATGTCATGCTTGATGGAATCAGCTCAAGAGTGAAGCTCATTGATTTTGGAACGCTCTACCATGTCTCAGACAAAGATCCTCTTCTTTTTGAATCAGAAGGTTATACTCCTCCTGATTTTCTGAAGAAAGACGTCAAATTCACAGCAGCAGGTGATGTGTATAGCTTGGGAGCACTTCTTTACGAAATTGTCATGGGGGAAACTCCTAAATTAGGAGAAGTCAGTCTCTTAGAAGCTTCTGGTGTGGATCCGCGTTTGATTGCCATTATCAAAAAATGCTTGGATCCGGATCCTCTCAAACGCTATCAAAAGGCGCGGCATGTTCGCGATGAGTTTATTAAACTCACTAAAAAAGGATTTTGGCCTTTTAGAAACTCAAAAGCAATTGTCCCCGTTGAACTCTCTGTTCTTCCTAAAACTTTATTCCCTCCCAGTTGCACTTTCTGTGATTATTGTGGTCTCTCAGATCCAGGTTCTCAACTTGGCTATTGCAAGCAATGCCGGATTCCTCTGAGAGTTGGGCGAGTTCAATTGATTGACGAAAAAGCTCCCAAAGAATTCTTTTTATACTCCGATGAGACTTTCATCGGGAGCTCCAATCAAAGCCATTTTAGTTTAGGAGATAAATCCAAGGTTTTGGGACAACACGTTCGTATTTTCAGAAGAAAAACCTCTTTGTGGATAGAGAGCGTTTCCAAAGATTCGGAAACGACTTTACTCAACCGACGAAAAATTTTAGGCCCAGTGGAACTCGTGGATGGGGACACCATCGAACTTCCCGGTATTTCATTGCGATTTTCCCTTCGAGACGCCTGCTAGATGCGTCGCATTAGATTCTTTGTCTTTTTGCTCCCTAAAACCCCATAGAATTGCCCTCTTGCCTCAGCTATACTGGCTTTATGAGCCAACTCTTCATAAAGCTGATTTTGATCATCACGACTTCTTTTTTTCTGTCCTCGTGCAGCCACTTAGGTGAATCAAATAAGGAAAAAGATAAAGCCAAACTTTATCTCCAGCTTTCCACCGATATGTTTGCTCAGCGAAACTTCTCAAAAGCCCTAGAATACGGCTTACAGAGCATCGAAATCGATCCAGCTTTTGCTCCAGCCTATAATCATCTAGGAATCATCTACATGGAAACAAAACGCTTCCTCAAATCGGAGGAGGCTTTTAAGTTGGCCCTGAAACTTCAACCTGATTATCCAGAAGTCCTCAATAACCTGGGGGTTCTCATGAATCGCCAAGATCGATTTAATGACGCGATAGGCTATCTTGACGGTGCTTTGAAATCTAGCTCTTATGTAACGCCCGAAAATGCTTATACTAATCTTGGATATGCTTATTTTCGTTTAGGGAATATCCCTCGGGCTAAAGCTTATCACCAAAGAGCACTTGATATTGTTCCCGATTTTTGTCTTGCTCATAAAAATCTTGGGGACGTATTTGCAAAAGAGAAAAAGTTCCCAAAAGCCGTTGATTATTATTCCAAGGCCCTTTCTATTTGTCCCCTTTATGATGAGAGCCACTATAAATTAGGATTGGCTCTGATGAAGACTGGGAAAAAAAATCTAGCCAAAGTAGAACTCGAAAAACTAGTCCAGCGACATAAGACAGGTCCCTATGTGGATCGGTCGCAAGAAGTCCTTAAATTCCTTCACTAAAGCCTAGCGCATCCCCAGCAGATGCTGTAAAACCTTGGTATGTCTCATTTGGGGGATCTGTTAAAAACAGAGAGAGAAAAAAAGGGGATTCGTCTGACCGACATTGCATCGGTGACCAAAATCCCGCTTCTCAATTTGAAGGCCATAGAGGAAGGAAAATGGGGTGTTTTGCCTCCCCCTCCTTTCATTAAAGGATTTTTGACCTCCTACTCGCGTTTTGTGGGTTTAGATCCGATAGAAATATATAAACTCTACCGAGCTGAAACGGAAAAGCCCGCAGAGTCTTCCAATCCCACCCTAGAAGAGGCCCCCGTTCAAAAGGAAATTTCAGCTTCAGAGGTCATTGCTAGCCCCAAAGTTTTTAGAGTGAAACCCATTGCCGTGACGACTCTAGCTCTTTTTGGATTGGGTTTGTCCCTTTGGCTTATTCGATTTGGAAAACAAGAACTGGCGCCACAGGACGAAGGACCAGTTGCTTCCGCGTCCGTTCCTGCTCAAATTCCTCCCCCAATAACGGAACCTGATCCAAATCTAAACCGGGAACCCGCTAGCTCGGCCACTCCAGAAAAAATAGAACCTGTAAAAGTTGACTCTCCTCCTGCGGCTCCTCCAGCCCCAGAAACTCACGAACTACAAGTTACTGCAAAAGAAAGGACTTGGGTCAAAGTGGTGATAGATGATTCTCCCCCAGTGGAATTATATTTGAATCCGACAGAGAAAACGAAGTACTCAGCTAAGGAAAAGATTAAGCTCGTTTTAGGCAACTCCACTGGAGCCGAAGTACTCCACAACGGGACCGTGAATGAAGGACTGAAGTTTCAAGGAACCATTCGGTCCTATGTTTTCCCGGCTCAGGCTAAATTTCCCCAAGACAAACCAACTCGGAAGCTCACCGAAGAGGATTTACCTCGATCGTCTGAATCCGAACCCACCGGAGAGTTTATTCTACAATAAGCTCTATGGCTTTCTATGAAGTGAATCAGTTAGCGTTGTGGGCGACTGAGCCGTCCTCCGCTCCCTCCAAAGGGAGAGTTCTTCTCATTCATGGAATGAGTGAGCATTCAGCTCGCCACTTAGAAACCGAAAAAGCGCTTCTCGATTTAAACTTCTCAGTGGTTAGATTTGATCTCCGGGGAGCGGGACAGAGTGGAGGCAGAAGACAGTGGGTTCGATCTTTTGACGATTATATTGAAGATGTCAGCACAGTTTACCGTTGGATTTGTAGAGAACGCGAACCCAAACCTCTTTACTTGTTTGGACACAGCTTAGGTGGGGCTATTGGTTTAAGCTTTTTGGAGTATTACCAGAAAGCTTTTCAAGGCTGTATCCTGAGCGCACCTGCCTACCTTCTGGGTGGAGCAATCAATCCGTTAGTTGTGGCTATTGGCCGCCAACTTGTGAAAGTCGCTCCCACCCTTAGAATCCCTGCGACCAGTAATAAATCTGCCATTTCAAAAGATCCCTCAGCAGTACAGGCATTTTTAGAGGATCCCTTATGTTGTCACACAACGACTCTGAATCTAGGAAAAGCTGTATTGGAACAACTGCCTAAACTTCCAAATATTATTTCAAAAATTGAACTCCCTCTTCTCTTCGTTCATGGTTCGAACGATCAGATTGTTCGACTCGAGGGAAGTTATGAACTTTTGAAGCAAGCAAGAAGCAAAAACAAATCTCTATCCATCATCCCGGGTGGATATCATGAACCCCATCATGATATTGAGAAAGAAGAATACCTCAACTCTATGAGGCTCTGGTTAATGCGTCAGAGTTCTTTTGAGGTTTAAGTTTCTTTTATCCCAGAGACTCCAGCATACTAAAAGGAGTACTAAGGCCCCTTGGGCCATCAGAGTTTCATAGTAAGGATACAAACCCACCAGATCCCACTGGTAAGATAGCCCGAATCCAGTTACTGGGATTAGGCCCGTCTCTTGAAGAGCATGAATCCCCTTACCTAAAAGCACAAAACTTAAAAAGAACATGATGAGGGAGGAAAGTTGAAAGAGATTTCTTAGGGGCAACCGCGCACTCCATCGAACACTCATCCAGCTAAAAGTTAGAACGAGGAAAAGAGCTGAACTGACTCCCAACCCCAAACTCCAAGAAGAGTGCGCTTGAGATTCCACTAACAAAGCACGTAAGAAGACTACCGTTTCAAATACTTCTCTAAAGACCCCCATAAAAGCAACAGATCCCAAAATCAGAATATTTTTCTTTTCCTTGGCAAGATTTACCATCTCTTTAATGAAATCTCTCCATCGACCTATTTCGGTTTTTCGGTGCATCCAAAGTCCAAAATAAACAAGAATCGCAACAGCAAATAAAGAAATTCCCCCTTCGAGAAGCTCTCTCCGAGCTCCTGAGATCTCCATTGCCCAACCCGAAGCAAACCAAATTAAAAGCCCCACTCCAAGTGCTAAAACCCATCCGAAGTGAACTGCTAAAAGAGCTGCCTTATTTCCAAAGCTCTTCACAACACCTAAAAGAGTAATTAACAAAAGGGCTGCTTCAAAAGCTTCTCGGATAAAAATTCCAAATGAAACTGAAAACACAAACCAAGGAGAACTTTCTTTTCCCGAAATGGCTTCCGAGGCTCTGAGGAGAAGACGAGAAGCTTCTTCAATTAATAAATTAAAATCAGAAGAATCCTTTTTTCGATCCAAACTCTGCCGAATAAGAAGTAAGTTTTTTTCAAGATCCTGAGTGAGTCTAGCATCTTTCAATCGCAACTTGGGCTCTATAGGTTCCAGCCCATCTAAATAAGCACTGATGGCAAAGTCTCGGGCAGCTTTTTTGTCGCCGCTGCGATAGGCCTTCTGGGCAGAATCTAAACTCCGTTGAGCTTTCTGGAGGTAACTAATCATTTCATCGTTGAGCCCTTGAGAATTGCCGGACTGAAGGCTATGAACGTAGTAGGCAATATTCCAAACTTCTTCCTCTGGTAAATGATCAAAAGCTGCCATTGCAGTGCCTGGAAGTCCCAGGCGGATCACATTAAAGAACTGAAAAGGAGTAGAACCCTTTAGTTTGGGATCTGTAAATTTTGTCGGGGGTGGATTGAAATTTCCGCTAGCCGGGCCATCCCCCTGCCCTAGGAGTCCATGACACTGAGAACAGTTTTGCTCAAAAGATATTTTTCCTTGGGCTAAATCAACTGGATGGACTGGTTCAGTTTTTATTTGGGTCAGCTGAACGACTTTTTCGGCCAGAGCTTTTGCAATTTTTGAAACTTGTTCTGGACTTCTTTTTTCAACAACACTCTTTTTGAGTTCTAAAAATTCTTTTTGAACAGCAGGATCCCTTAAGGGAGCGGCTTCTTTGCTTTTCTCCAGAGCCTTCTGGACAAACTCTAACTGCTCAGCATACTCAAAACTATCAAGTACTTTCCCATCAGAGCCAATGGCTCCAGCGTAATCTGTTGCAATGTAATTAAGTAAATAAGCAGTCAAGCGGTTTGGGTTTTCAGAGCCTAGAACTAAATTTGAAATTAAAAAAAGAGCTGAGAGAAATTTCATGAGATTAAATCCTCCACATGTTCCATTCCCTCTTCAAGTAAGTGTTCAATATGGTCATCATCTAAAGAGTAAAAAAGCGTTCGGTGCTCTCGACGAACTTTTACTAAATGAAGATTTCTCAAAGTCCGTAAATGGTGGCTAATAGCCGAAGGAGTCACTTTTAAGAGCCTTGCGATATCCGTAACGCAAAGTTCTACCTGACTCAGAGCCCAAACAATTTGCACCCGAGTTAGATCCCCTAGGGCTTTGAATGTTTCAGCGAGCAGAAGAAATTTCTCTGGATTCTCCTTTTTGCCTCGCAGCTGATGGGCCATTTGCTGGAAATTTGGAGCACTATTCATACTTTCTCATCTGAGCATCTATTTAAATGACAAACCTAAGGCCGCCCGTCAAGAAAATCTCAGAAAACGAAATCAGGTATGCTGAGGGATCCAGGGAGTGTCTTCGATTTTTTCGAGCTGATTGGCCACTCGTGACATCACAAAAAGGTAATCAGAGAGTCGATTGATATACATGAGAACCCAGGTATCTACAGGCTCGTTAGGAATTTCACTTAAATGCACCGTGCTCCTTTCAGCTCTGCGACAAATGGTCCGGGCTAAATGCAAAAGAGCGGCTGTTTTTGATCCCCCGGGGAGAATGAAGTTTTTCAAAGGAAGCAAGGAGTGCTGCATTGCATCTATCTGCCTTTCCAGACTCTCTACGTGGGCTGCAGTCATTCGCTCAATTTTAGGGTCTTGGTGGGGAGAAGCTAATTGGGCGCCTACTGTAAAAAGATGGTTCTGAATTTCTCCCAGAGCCTTTCTTAGGGGGGCATGTGGGGTTTCGGCGCAAATGACTCCGAGCGTAGCGTTGAGTTCGTCAATTTCCCCATAGGCAATGATTCGAGGTGCTCCCTTAGAAATGCGAGTCCCTCCAAAAAGCCCCGTTGTGCCAGTATCCCCAGTTTTTGTGTAAATTTTCATATTTTTATTCAACTGGATGGGACTTTCTAACGCAAGTGTTTTTTGATGCGGAGTTTCAGAAATAGCTAACGAAAAGGTCAGGTTTGAGCGCAGTTTTCCGATAAAGAATGTGGAGGTGTGGGGTGATCCGCATAACTAAGTTTGATGGTTCCTCGGTAATGCTTAACCCGGAACAAATCCAAACAATTGAAGCAACGCCGGATACGGTGATCACGCTCACAACAGGCACGCAAATTTTAGTTCGCGATAAAGTGGATGATCTCGTGTCTGCCTTTTGTGATTATAAAAAACGGATTCATTCTTCTCGTTGGGAGGCGCAAAAAAGCTCATGATTGTTTCATGTATTGGATTATTTTTAGGTCTCTTTGCAGTAATCGGCGGCGCTATTATTGAGGGTTTGCATCTGAGTGCCCTGACCCAACCCACTGCTGCTTTGATTGTGTTTGGAGGAACTTTGGGAGCCACGATGTTAGCTTGCACTGGCGAAGAATTCAGTGCAGCGATTAAACTTATTCCCAAAATCTTCTTAGCGAAAGCTCCAGATTTCAGTGGACTCATCAAAGAAATAGTAGATTTGGCTAATATTGCTCGCAAAGAAGGACTCCTGGCTCTTGAAAAATCAGTGGCGGGAATCAAAAATCCCTTTTTTGCACAGAATCTAAGAAAAATTGTGGATGGTTATGATCCAGTCATTTTGAAAGAAATGATGGAAGAAAAAATCTTCAAAACAGAAGAGCATGCCAATGCAGTTGGAAAAGTTTTTGAGACTGGCGGTGGCTTCTCTCCCACTATTGGGATTATTGGAGCTGTTCTGGGCTTGATTCACGTTATGGGGAACCTCTCTGATTCTAGTAAGCTTGGATCTGGCATTGCCGTTGCTTTCGTTGCTACTGTGTACGGGGTGGGTTTAGCTAACTTAGTGCTGATTCCAATGGGAAACAAAGCTAAAAAAATCGGGAAATACGACGCGGAAGAAATGGAAATTATTGCAATGGGATTACTAGGAATTCAAGCAGGATTGAATCCTCGACTGATTGAGGACCGTCTCAATAATATGCATGCAGATCACGGCAGCCACCAAAAAGGGGAAGCTTCTGGCGCTGAAGGCGCACCTGCTAAAAAAGCTGCTTAACGAGAAAAAAATGGCTAAAAAGAAACACCATGAAGAGCACGAAAATTTAGAGCGGTGGCTTGTCTCCTACGCAGATTTTATCACTTTGCTTTTTGCCTTTTTTACTGTGTTGTATGCATTAAGCACTACAGATAAAGATAAATATAAAAGTGCAGTGGAAAGCATTCAGAAATCTTTTACTTCCCCGGGAAGTTTTTTCCCTCTCAAAGGAAAACCTTTTTCCCCCCTTGAAAAACCAGCAGATATGGGCGCTCCCTCCGCCACTGCTAAACAAGACGGCCCTCTTTCTAAAGATCAAGAAGCTCTGATGCAAAAGATTGCTGAGCAAATCCGAGGTGTTTTCGAGCGTGCCACCGGGGTCAATGCCAACGAACAAGATGTGGAAGTAGTAAAGACCCCTATTGGCTTTAAAATTCGACTTGGCGAAGCCATGCTTTTTGCCCCCAAAAGCGCCAAGCTCAAACGAAATCAAGTTCCGTTTCTCTTCGAGCTGGGGAAAAGACTTGCCCAATTGGATCTCCCCATTCAAGTAGAAGGCCACTCAGATAGAGGCGAAGTCCTCAATCGAGGAACTGCCAATGAGAAAGAGGCTTGGGACCTCTCCACGCAACGCTCCTATAATATGGTTAGATTTCTTTTGGATGCAGCTCAATTCCCCAAAGACAAAATCTCCATGGGGGTTTATGGAGATACTCTACCTCTCTCAGAAACAGATTCCCCAGAGGGCAGAGCAAAAAACAGAAGAGTGGAGATCAGTGTGGCTACTCCCGACAGAGAAGTTCCTCTGATCAATTGGTAATCTGAATTTTCCCTTTACCCGAATTAATTAAAAGTAAACTATTGAGAACTTGATCCAAAGATTTTTGAAGCTCTTGAGAGTCTTCTTCGGTCACATCTGATTGGTAAGTATCGTTCACTTCTCTCACAGGACGCTCGATTCTTTCTCGACGAAAGTGGTCTAAAGACCGCTTTTCGGAGGAAGCTCTGGAAGAGCCTGAGTTAGCCATTCCAGAACTTCCGACCAAAAAACAAATTAGAGCAATTCTGCTAGTCATGTTGTCGTCTTAGAAAAGTGGGAATATCGTATTCCTCTGCTTGGAAATAACGTCTCCCAATTT
>OGVY01000114.1_pt1 | contig 13631 bp, 18 predicted proteins | sample 1575871 | NCBI WGS metagenome assembly OGVY01 (sample SAMN07581536, study PRJEB24739) | freshwater metagenome
CTCGTTCCACCAACAGAACTTGCTGGTGGTGTTGCACCTGTATTACCATCTAAACAACCAATAAAAGAAGAAGATGGAACTTGAGTACTTGATCCTGGATTAAAATTAGTTCCTGTTGGTGATGCTACACGAGCACCAGAACCTATAATTAAACTAGATGAAGAATTAAAATCTATTACAGCAAATCCAGTAGAACCACCTAATCCAGGAGAACCTTGAGCACCTTGAAATCCTGTTCCCTGAGTTCCTTGTCTTCCTTGAATACCTTGAGCTCCTTGTCCACCAATTCCGCCAGTAAATCCTTGAATACCTTGATGCCCTTGAGTTCCTTGTCCACCCTGAGTTCCTTGAGAACCTTGAGTTCCTACACCATCTGATCCTTGAATGCCTTGTCTTCCTTGAACACCTTGTTGACCTTGAATGCCAGATCCCTGAAGACCTTGGAATCCTTGAGATCCTATAAGTCCTTGATTTCCTTGAACCCCTTGATTACTTAAACCTTGAGTTCCCTGTCTTCCCTGTAATCCTTGAGTTCCTTGAACACCTTGATTTCCTAAGAGACCATCTGTTCCTTGAGTTCCTTGAAGACCTTGAGTTGTTCCATCACGCCCCTGAAGGCCTTGAGTTCCTTGGAAAGAAAAAACAGGAATAGAATTTTTTATTGATGAAAAAAAAACTACATCCAACGTCCTGGAAGAGAAATCCACGAGGTTGGGGATTACTTATTTACAATGAAACTCGTAAAAAAAAGAAATCAAAAACAAAAAAAGCTCTAGAGCTGCTGATTGAAGAAATTGTAAGCGAACAGGTCGAAATGATGCTCAAGGAATCGAGTGGCGGAGCATTATATGGAGTTTTCATACAACCATTCCTAGATACTGCAAATGTTATTAAAGGAGAAATAGGGAAAACTGGAGCAAAAGCATTAGGAACTGCTGCCCAAGGATTAGTAGGAGCTTTCTCTGTTCTTTTGCCTATGTTTAATAAAATACCATTCACTGGTAAAACTTGGCAAGAAGCAATTCAAGGAATTAAAACAAGGACAAAAGATGCAATAAGCGCCATAGATACCAAATATGCAAATTCATACAAAGCGATTGCTAGTGGATTTCAAAACCCAGATCTTGCGTTTTTAGCGTTTTCTCTAAACCCAGGTCTTTATTTAGGAACTGCATTAGCTTCAAATGCTGTTGGTACATCTCTAGGTGTCGTTGAATCAATGCTTGGTGGTAGCGGCAAAGTCTCTCAAGCATATAGTAATTTTTTAGGACAAATAGGAATTTTCACTCCAGGATTTGCATCTGGCGGTGGTACTCATATAGATGTAGGAATGGGTGGCAGTGGAGATAGCGGAGGAATCTATGAAAATGTTTCTAAAAGAAAATTAAAAAAAGCAATTTCATTACTTGTCGAAGAAGCTGTTGTCAGTATTCAAGGACAACAACAAGATCCAGAATTTAGACAAGCATTTTCCGATTATCAAAAAGTATTACAAATATTTTCAAAACAAGGTATTGTTTTAGACAATCCCGCAAAAAACAATATTTTTACAAACTTTAAAACCTTTAAAACAAAAAATGACATAGAAAAACGAAAATCAATCATCGATGAATTAAGTAAATTAACTACTGCACGCGACGTTCTTACTGCTATTGGCATAGATCCAAAACCAATTTTTACAGGTGACAAAGTTAAAAGTATTGTTGCTGCCACCGTTAAAGCACTTGCAACAGAAATCGCAGAAGGAATCAAAAAAGCAAATTCAAATAAACCTCCAGAAACTCTTGATGAGTTTATTGCTACTCTAAAAACAACTCAAAATCAACAATTGAAAAAAGCCGAAAGCGATTTTATAGAGTCAAATATAAAAGATGAAAAACTTAAATCTAATAAGTCATTAGAAGCTATTGTAAATGTTCTGGGCGAAAAAGAGAAAACAGAAATAAGGGAACAATACAAAAAAATGGTAAAAGAATTCAATTCAAAGAACACAAAAGAAAATCTGCAAGAACAAATTACAACAGCAATAAATAATCAATTTAAAAATGCCAAGATTGTACCAGAAGAAATAATAGATCAGCTTACTAATCTTATTACTTCCAAACTCAATACTGCTAGCTGACAAGAAAATTCCTTGAAAATAAAATTATTCATCCATTTTATTTAAGCGGCATTATTCTGTGTGTAAGAGGAATTACATATGGAAGCCCCGGATAGACAACCAAGTGAATTAAATGAACTTAAATCTCTTGTTGGAGAATTTCTTGAGAGATATAAAAATGTTGAAAATGAAATAGATCTTCTCAAAGAAGATCAGAAACAACTTGTAGAAGAATTTAGTGATCGTCTCGACATGAAAACACTACAAGCTGCCATGCGTACTGTAAAAATTAAGAAAAAAGTAGCTTACAAAGACACATTTGACACATTTGTTGAAATTCTTTCTGAAAAGGAGAATATCTGAAATGAGTTCGAAGTCTGATAAAAACAATTTTGAAATGCCTGTTATTCTGTATGAAGATACAAAAGAAGGTGCATTTTCATTTCCCTATATGGAAATCAAGAAAGATAAAATAATGCCACCGGTTTTATTCTTATTTGAATATAAATACACTGGCGAAACAGAACCTAATGATCGTGGCGAAGAAGTAGAAGTGGTTGATCAAATACCGCATAAATACGTTGATATGGAGCATCTAAAAGCTGTATTAGATCCAGAAACAAATGATAAAGTACGTGTTGCCATAGGATTGAAACCTCTCAAAGAAGCACAGGCTCTTGGCAAACCAATAATAGAAAAAGTTCTTTCAAAAGTATCTTCAATGAGAAAAGATGCAAAAGAAAAAGGCGAAGAAACTAAGAAAGAATTTACGTTAAATAAATTAAAGAAAGGAAGCTGAAATGAAATTTCATCCATTGGTAATCGAAAAACTTATTAATCTCTATCAAAATTATGGCGGTCATCCCGAAGAAAATAAATTAAGAAACCATCTTAATTCTCTTGATTTCACAGTTTATGAAAGAAAAACTGGTCAACAAGATATGATTCTTGTTCTTACAGAAGATTACGTCAAAAGCCTACAGCCAAAAGGTTGATCCTATAAAGGAAAAATAAAATGAATGACAAGCCTTCATTGTCTATAGGACAAATTGTATATATTTTATCTGATAAAGCTCAATCAGTTGTTCCAGCAATTGTTGTCGAAGAGGTTATTGTTAAAAAACTTCAAGGCAATCAAGTCTCCTGGAAAGTTTCTATTGGACCTAAAGATAATAATAGAATCGTTGACTCTAATAGAATTAATGGAGAAATCTTCCATTCATTAGAAGAAGTACGTGATGTGCTCATGCAAAGATTTACCGATTTTGTTAGCAATCTTTGCCTCGAAACAGAAAAACGAACAGAAACATGGTATGGTAAAAAAACCAACTATCTCTCAGATTCTGATTCGGGAAAAATAGACCCAGAAAATATTATATCTTCCATAGAAGATAAAATACAAACAAATCAAATATCAAAACCAAAAATAAATAAAGAAAAAGATGTATTCTTCACCAAAACGCCTCAAGAAGAAGCCAGAGAACGTTTGAAGAATATGCTTCAGGACAATGAAGAACCTGACAATGATGATCCTACAATAGAGAAACAAGTTGTTAAGATGCCGGGTCCAAATGGTAAAGATATGTTAGTAACTGTTAAGATTCCAAGCTGATAATACCTATGCAAAATAACAAACCTAGCTCAACACAAGTAACAGATAAACCACCTCATCAAGAAGTTGTTTTTATTCCGCAAGCTCATAATGAACTACTAAAAGGTGCTACCATTCTCGCTAGTGCCGTTAAAAGCACAATGGGTCCATCAGGTCACTCCGTAATCATTGACATGGAAACCGGACCACCTCTAATAACCAAAGACGGCGTAACTGTAGCTAAATCTATTAATCTTAAAAATAGACTTCAATCTATTGGCGCTGAACTTCTAAAAGAAGTTGCTTCTAAAACAAATGACCTGGCAGGAGATGGTCCACAACCAAAATATGCCAAAGTTCTTACTCCAAATGGTTGGACAACTCTCGGAGAAATAAAAGTAGGAGATAATATCTGCGGAACAAATGGAACTATTCAAAAAGTTCTAGGAGTTTTTGATAAAGGAACGAAAGATATTTATCGAGTATTTTTATCTGATGCAAATAAGGATTCCAGAGTTGTAGAATGTAGCGAAGAACATCTTTGGAGTGTAACAACATGCTCTGGTCAGAATCGTATCATAACAACCAAAGAAATGATTAATTCTAGCATTGATAGAAAAAATAATTTTGGTGGAAAATTTTTTATTGAAACAACTTGCGTTGAATTTGAAAATAACAATGAACAATTAACAATTGATCCATATTTGCTTGGAGTATTAATTGGAGATGGAAGTTTATCAAATAAATTTATTCCAAAACAATATCTCTATTCTTCAATAGAAAATAGAAAAAAATTATTCAAAGGACTAATAGATACAAATGGTTCTATCAACGGCAGAGGATTGTTTGAATTCAGTACCGGTAGTGAACAGTTGTTTTTAGATGTCACAGAGCTTTGTAGAAGCCTTGGTAAAAAAATTTATTGCAATAAATTAGAACGTATTAAGAAAAATTCTTATGGCAATAAACCAATTTATCGAATTTCAGAATTAAAGGGAAACAGATACGGTCTTAAAATTAAGAAAATAGAAAAAACAAACAAACAAACTGAAATGATGTGTATAAAAGTTAGCAATAAAGATCATTTGTACATTACAGATGATTATGTGCCAACACACAATACAACGACGGCGACAGTTCTTGGACATGGAATGCTTGCAGAAGGAATCAAAATGATCTCTACAGGAAGATCATCTATTGCCCTAAAGCGTGGCATGGATATAGGGACAGATGTTGTAATATCATTTCTTAAAGAAAAAGCAATTCCTATATCCTGCAAAGAAGATATTATAAACGTAGGAACCATATCAGCCAATGGTGATCGCTCTATTGGGGAACTGTTGGCAGAAGCTATTGAAAAAGTTGGTAGAGATGGAATAATAACCATTGAACCAGCTAAAAGTGTTCATACAACCTTACAAGTTGTTGAAGGTATGCAATTAGATAATGGATATGTGTCGCCATTCTTTGTTACAAATGGAGACAAAGGAACTTGCGAACTAGAAAATCCCTATATTCTTATTACCGCCAATAAAATATCTTCGATGCAAGATATCGTTCCAACGTTAGAAATAGCTCATAATAGCAATAGAAGCCTTCTAATCATAGCCGATGATATCGAAGGCGAAGCTCTGCATACTCTTATAGTAAATAAAATAAAAGGAGTTCTAAAGGTTTGTGCCATTAAAGCTCCAAGCTATGGAGAACATCGTGCAGATATATTATCCGATCTCTTAACAGTTACCGGCGGCGAAGTAATTGGATCTACAACAGAAATTACTCTTAAAAAGATTAAACAAGAACATTTAGGTAGCTGCAAAAAATTAATAGTTGGTCGTAATGCTACTACAGTCATCGGAAATAATACCGATGAAGTAAAAGATAAAATGGTAAAAAGAATCGAAGTTCTTAGAAACCTATTAGAAAATGACAAAACTTTAGATGCCCTCCACATAGATAAATACCGCAAAAGACTTGCACGACTATCAGGTGGTATCGCAGTAATCAAAGTCGGCGGTTCTACAGAAGTAGAAATCTTAGAAAAAAAAGATAGAGTGGAGGATGCAGTAAATGCGACATTGGCAGCTACACAAGAAGGTATTGTTCCTGGGGGCGGCACTGCTCTTTTCTATGCTGCCCAACATCTTAGAGTACTAAAAGCAGCTCTAAAAGAGAGAGATCCAGATGTATTGGCAGGTATCGATATGATCGCTGATGTTTGCGAACATCCAATGAATACAATCATCAGTAATACAGGAACCACCCCAGAAATAATAAAAGATAGATTAAAACAAACACAAGCCGAAAGAAAAGTCTTCTATGTAGATGTCTCACAAACAAATAAAGAAGATATCCTAGACGCTATAGAAAATTTTAAAAATAAACCAGTAAGCTCAGAAAAAGAAAAATTCCGATACGGATACAATGCAGCAAAAGGTAGCTATGGAGATCTCGTATCAGAAGGTATCATAGATCCAGTTAAAGTTACAAGATATGCACTTGAACACGCTTGTAGCGTAGTTGGATTAATGCTTACATGTAATGCAGTAATCGTTAATGAACAGGAGGATTGATATGAAAGGCGATAGAGTAAAAATAGTTTCTAGTTTAATGTTTGAAAATAAAGATGAAGTACTACCAGTCTATGAACCCGTATGGAATCCAGATGGATCACTACAATTCGGACATGATAATGCTTGCTCCCTAAATAGAATGGGTGGAGTTAAAAATGGTACAACAGGTATAATCGAAGGAGATCCAATAAAAGTACATCGTAGCCAATTGCTTCATCTACAACAAGGCGGAGCCTCACTGGGAGGAAGAAATGACTATATGGAAGTATTCCCAGTATGGTTAGATTATTATCAACAACGTGGCTGGTTCCCAGCAGATCATATTAGAGTTATGGGAGGCGGAGTACGCTGATCTTTATCAGCCCTTCACTCGTTGCTTAAGCAAATATAATAAGCCTTCATGCTTACCAAGAATACCACCAAGAAGATTCTCAACACCTCTTGTTAATAAACCCTTCCCATCTAACATATTCATCAAACTCTCTCCTGCACGAATAAATGCAGTCTCAGCTCGTAAAGCTCTGGCAACATGCTTCTGTGCAGGAGTTTCATTTTCAGCCGTAATCATGTCATCAGCAGCATCTAAAAACATCTGCATGTTCTGTAACGAATGACGATAATCTACAAGACGCTCATTACCCATGCCAACAGCCTTCTCACCTAATGCATCTATATCATCCCCAAGTGCTTCATATAATCTCTGAAAAAGTAAATGATCACCATAATACATAGGACCAGAAGTTTGCCAGTGAGAAGTCTGATATAATAACTGTAAACCACGTAGCAAATCAATAAAAACTGCTACCTCAGCATATTTCTCATCCCCATAAGTAATAAATAAATCATCTAATTTTAATATTGTCATAGTAATACTAATTATACCATAGAAAAATATTTTCTAGGAGAGATCATGCCCTTTCAATATCCTTCAAGCGGTCAAAATAACGTAGCAGAATATCAAGCCAGCGGACTGCCCTTCGTAACACATTCGCAAGTATCAGCAGGAACTGTCAATCAAATATCATTCCCATTTGTAACAAATTTTATTAACGTAAAAAATAATACAAACGGTATCCTGCGTATAGGCTTTACTAGAAATGGTGTATTAGGAACTAACTACTTCTCGCTACCAGTAAGCGGAGCATTCGAAGGAAAATTGCGTATAACAGATCTATTCGTTACAGCACAGGCAGGTACACTAGAATATGAAGTCATAGCAGGATTAACAAGTATCGTAAGAAATAACTTCTTCATCCTAACAGGATCATACGTGGGATTCAGCGGATCACTATCAGATGAAGTCAATCCAAGATTCTACGGATTCGATGGAATCGGATGAATAATAAATAAATCAAACCAAATAAAGAAGGGGGGATCCGATCCCCCCTTTATTCTTATTACTTGTTTTTTGTAAAAATATTCTCTATCGTCTTTAATAACGCATATAAATTCTGCATATGTGTAGATATAGCATGATTCCTATAATGACCCTTATTCAGTGCTACCACTACATACAAACGTTCAGCCCATTCCAAATATAACGATACAACCTTCTCCGCAGGCATCGGTATCTCTTTCAATGAATCAAACTCCCTGAATATCGAAGGAGCTATGTATATTACATTGTCATCACTCTTAGATGGCTTCTTTGCCTCACTATCAAAGATTTCTTTTATATCCGTAAAACATTCCTGTAAATCCGATATATCACTACGTAACTGATTCTCCACACCCGTATCACTGTCCTGATCTTTATTCTTTTTACTCATCACTACCGCCATCGTATATGCTGTGATCTACAATAACAGAACCACGCTCTACTTGTGTAGCATTTTCACTATCTTTATATACACTTGGAATATTCCTGGGTTCCTCCCTCTCTAGGGTCAATTCCACTAAAGGAACCTCTACAGAAATCTCTGCCCTACGTTGCTGTAGCCATTCTAGAAAACCAACCCCAATATTCTTTTCCATATGTATTACCTCTAAGTCATATACATAAATATTCCCACCAAAATATCGAAATGATAACGCAAAATATAATAAAGGAAAAAGGCGGCAAAGATTTATAATTTGCCGCCTCCCTCCCATTTCCTATAGAAACACTTATCGCAAATTCACATTCTTGTTCACCCAATCATATAACACTATCCCTACAGCTACACTCAAATTCATATCATTGTGAATACCAAACTGAGGTATGCTAACTACAGAATCCGCTCGATTCAATAATACATCCGGTACGCCCCCACACTCACTTCCAAATAATAATACCGAATTCGCAGGATAAGAATAATATCGCAAATCCTCATTCACTAAACCATGACGCCGCTCAAAAGCTATCAATGGACGATCCCCTATGTAATTCAAAAACTCCTGCGTACTATGACGATATATGTTCTCATACTTGTGTGTTCCCATCGTAGCCTTCTCATACATCAAACCACTGTCAGATGCTACATCTATCGCATGTATACTCCTTACCAAAAAATTATGACAATTACGAACAATAGCACCAAAATTATAGTAATTGTCCGTATGCCATACAGCTACCTCAACAGGAAATCGTACCTCATTCAAAGTATCCCGAATCTCTTCCCGTGTCCAACCACTTAAATCAGGTGCAATCGTCATAGCTCACTTACCCCCCTACTGTTATTCGCAGTATACCGTATCACACGATCACTCACAGACGAACCATATAACCGCTCCATAAATACAGATATCTCCACATTCAAAGTCACAGCATACTTTACATGCTGATGACGAAAATCCATAATGTAATCCTGTACGTTAGCACCAAAACCCTGCAACATCTGCATATACTTCATATGCACAGCATAACTGTGACAATGATCAAAAAATACCCAGTATATCCTGTTGCTGTCAACCATTATGGTCCTCTCGATCCTCATAATATACCAAATGCTCCCGACCAGTATTCAATCGCGAAACAATAAAACCATTACTCATGTCGTATACACTAACCTTCACCCGTACACGATCATCCTTCTCTACATTGATCTTATTCTGTCGCATCTTACCACTTATACGAGCACGAACAATCTGATTCGTATTCTCAATCAATATCTTAAAATTATCATGCGCGTGCTCAATTACAACTCCAATCAACTCTAGATGACTATCACTCATTTATTTTTCCTCGTATTCCCTTTCTTTTGATTACGATATATCACTATCATAACATATAACAATACATTGTAAACAGATTATAAATTATTCCGCTCCCCAGATGAAGAAGGTAAACTCCAAAACTGATTCCGTGTCTCCCCACACTCAACAGGTATCCATCCAGCCCTAATATGACGATTCCTACGAAAATATCTGGCACCCCAATGATCTAAGCGTATCCCACAAGGATTCGGTGGCTCACTACGCAATAACCACCCAGCATACTCATATACCCCCCTCCATCCATCCCTCCTAACAGACCACGATAAAGTAACCACATCACTCCAACCACGAGGCTCCCTAAAGTCAGAACGTAAATGAGATACCCAACGATGATTATCCGTTCGCTCTAAATTAAAACTACGAGGAGCATACGCTCGCATTATACCCATCGTTATATTACCACTCCTACTTCGTGTACGTAATACATGATATATCAATAAACAATCATTCGTAGAAGTCTGAAACCCAGACTCACTTACACATATACGAGCTAATGCTAATTGCAGCCGAACTCGAACAGAATTCAAATCACCTTCATTCAAAGATGGCTCCTCAACTACTATAGAAGAATTGTCAATAGTATACTGTGTCACCGGTACATTCACTATCTCACAAACAGAAGGATTGTCATTAAATCCAGGCTCCGCATACGCATCATGAGATGAACCTATGCTAAAGGTTAAGCATACTATAAATGCTAATAATAAAATGTTTTTCATGTCGTTTCTCCAAACGGCTATAATGCCATAATACCATATAAACACCGCATACTATAGTATGATAAAATAATATAATGTGTGTTTTGATGGGCTAAACCCCTCCTCCCCTAATTTTGATTTAAAAATAATGTAATAAGACCTTAAAAAATGGTGGTCTAAAATGTCGAAAAAATAATCCAGAAGTGGGTATGAGGTAGGGATTAAATTAGACAGTAGAAGAGGTCATTATATTACTCCGATTATTTCTTTAGATGTTCTATACTATAGTATGAATGAATAATAAACACTATAGTATAGATGGTAACAACGAACCCATGGGGAGGGGGATACTATAGGATAAGTATAGGGTACAAATAGAAAAGGGAAGTATGGGGTACACGAGGTTATAGACAACGAGAAAAAGTCTATAAAATAGTGGGAAAATGAGTATTTAGAAAGGTGTAAGATAATATTATTGGGAATGGTATATGGGTGTGATATATTATACTGGTATACTATAGTATGGACAGGGGTGGGTAGGTATTACTATAGTATGTTTAGGGATAGGGGAGTTAGCAATATGTGGTAGAGTGGATTGGATATACTATAGTAATGTGAGGTAATAATTGTTACTATAGTATGATGGTATCTGGAGGTATTACGCTAGTATATTAGCGGTAGGAATATGGGGTATATGAGGGGATAATTTTAGGATATAGGGAAATGTCTTAAAGGGGGGGTTTTTGGGGTAAAAAGGATACGTGTCCGATGTAAAATATGGGGAAAAATGATATATTGGATAGTTAACGATGGAGACAGGAGGGAATAGAGGTAGGGTGGGTTGGTATAGCGTATATGGTATAGGGGATGTATATGTATATATATTTTATTTATGGTTATACTGATATATGTAGAGGGTGTGTATAATATGGTATAGGTGTTATAGTAATAGTATATACTATAGTATGCTAATATGTTAGCCGCCGAAAAATATGGGATGGATATGAATGGATGGATATGGCGGGGATATTATTCGTTAATATCTCCGATTGGTTGACGTTCTAACACTTTGATTCTGCTGATGACATTGATATTGATTCTATCGAGTCTAATCAAGTCTTCTCTTGCGTCTCGGAGGTCGCTTTGCAATTGAGCTATAGAATGTTCTGCGGCATTGAGACGATGTTCTGTATTGGCTTTGAACAGGATATAACCGACGATGATACCTCCGATAGAGATAACGATAGGCAACCAGCTTTTGAACTGGTCTGTAAATCTTCTATTTTGATTTATGTTGGTATCTTTATGCGGGGGCATATGGATTAAATATGTTTTGAAGACATCTCTCTCCAGATCTTTTCATAGAAGAATTGAGTTATGGTAAGGACGATTGTGAGGACGATTGTGAGGGATAGAGATAGGTCTGTTCTACCTGTGAAGAGGTAGGTAGTAAGCATGGAGATAGGGATAGAGATAAGTCTCCATAGAAAAACTTTAAGAAGGTCTTTATGTGATTGGGACATGAAGATAAATACATAAGTGTTATGATAATAAATAAGGCTAAACTATACGACAGGGAATATGTTGAGAAGATATTAATTATATCTATGAGTATAGTGATAAGAGATAAGCATATTGGACCTGGGCATAGTTCTCCGTATCCTTTGAGTAGGTTAGCGCCGAAATTTGATTTGGTGAACGTGCAGGAGGAGATAGAGAGTGCGGGAAGGATGTTAAACGCTGTTTCTGCCGCTAAGTTAGAGATGCTAGCGAAGCAGATACAGATGTTACAGGACGAGGCTTATAAAATAATTTATAAAGCACAGGAGGATATGAATTTGCATACTGCTGAGTGTGGATTTAAGAAGCGTCCTGGTGGGGTTTATCATTTATATGGCAGGGAGAATGGTAGTTTATATTTTTCTTTAGTTTCTCCCGCCGAATGGGAGTATAGGAATCCTCATATATTTATTGATTCATATTTATTGAATGAGGACATGTCATGGACTCGTGTAGGGTGAGATGATATAGAATGGAAGAGGGGCGGTTTTTTCCGCCCCTCTTTTGTTATTTGGTATTATATATTTTTAGCATCATTCGAGTTCTGTGACTCTTAGAGTTCCTGCTGTTGTTTTGAATGCGATGCTAAAGTTTCCTGTATATCTTAGTTCTGACAATTCGTATAATCCGCCTGGACCGACTACTGCTACGCTGTAATCTGAGCTTGTGGCACCTGAACCGAACTTAACATATGCGGTATTATTGCCTTCCATGTAGAAGATGATACCTTTTCTTGCATCAGATGCGGCAACGGAAGCTGTTCCGCTGGAACCTGCGACCGAAGTTACTGTAGCTGTTGTGGAGCGACCTTCTCCGACCATTTCTGCTATAGCTCCGGAGACGGCAAGAACGGAATCATTGATATTTCCGAGTGAGGAGCTGATATTGACTAGGGATAGTCCGCCTCCTAGATTATCTATTGCGCTGGATACTGCATTTACTGCTGTAGTTACGCCATTGACTGTGATGCCTAGATTATTTATTGCACCGGAGACTGTAGAATCATTAACTATCCATGGGCTTGTGCCTTGAAAAGCGGTAACGCTATCTGTAGCACTATTGAGATCGCGAATATCTAGGTCTGAAGCTACTACATTAAAGTTTCCTGCTCCGGAGACTAGAAGAATATCATTTACTGATGACTGTAGGATTTGTTTGCTATTGCTACCGAGTAAACCAACAAGTAGCGCCCCGTTTCCATTTGCATCCGTCCATGTGGATCCTGATACGGCTTGTAGGAATGAGTTACCTTCATTGCCGAGTGGGACAACGATCATTTCTCCGGATCCGGAAATTTGTGCAAATGGTACTCCTTCGTCGCCAAATATATTAACTGTATCATATGCGGAGTATCCTGCATGGACGGCACCGGAAGCAACAAGTCCAACTGTAACGTCAAGAGTACCTGTTACGTTTAATGCACCACCTGAGAAGTTAAAACGATCAAGTGAGCTTGAAAGTGCAACTAGATCTAGATGATTGTCTGTTTTAAGTGCTGCCAGAGTAGTTTCTGTAGCAAAATCAACTGCGTTAAGTGTATCTAATTTAGATCCGAGATCGGATCCTAATGCTACGACTGATCCGCTGATAGCTGAGGAAGCGTTATTGACTGCTGTTTCAACATCTCCTACGGATACATCTAATGTATCTAGTTTGCCGCCCAAGTTTGAATTCATTGCATTTAGATTTGCGCCGAGATTATCAACAGCACCAGAAACATTGTTAACTGCTGTTAGCAATGAATCGAATCCTGGTCCTGCCATATCGACAGCGCCAGATACCATTAATCTTTCTTCGCCTGGACTACCTTCTTGACGAAGGGCAGCAAGATTGCCATATACCGTAACCGAATCGGTTGTATATTCAAGATCTATATCTACAGAGGCAGAAACTGCTAATTCGCCTGTTGAGGT
>OGVY01000115.1_pt1 | contig 13592 bp, 8 predicted proteins | sample 1575871 | NCBI WGS metagenome assembly OGVY01 (sample SAMN07581536, study PRJEB24739) | freshwater metagenome
CGCTTTCTTCACAAAAAACCCAGTAACTAAAAAAACCGCTCTCCTCAAGAGTCCTAGGGTAGCATTATTCCTCCTCTTTCCTCCCCTCTCTCACCCCCCATTACGCCCATTCAAAGGGATCAGGTAGCTCATTTTGCGTTCTTTAACCGGATGCCACCAGGATCCATTCCGATCAGCTCTTTTTTATAAAGAGTGCCTATAGTCATTTTGTATTTTTTCTTGCTCATTCCAAAGAGAGCTTCAATGGTCTCAGCGGATGACTTGTCAGTCACCGCCAGAAATCCATTGTTTTTCTCAAGAGCCTCAAGAATACGCCGACTAAACTCATCTACTCCCCGATACCCTGAAGGCTGGAGACTTAAGTCTATTTTACCATCCGTCCGCAGGTGCTTAATGAATCCATCCACTTTTTGGCCCAAAGAAATCGGTTGAAAGATTTCATTTTCGTAAAGAACCCCTGTGTGGCTGCCATTAATAATGGCTTTAAACCCAAGATCGGTCTTTGCGTAAACCAGAAGGCTCACTTTCTCTCCCATTCTAAAAACATCTAAATTCTTCTTGAGAAATTTCTCGAGCTTCATTGAAGCAGTGATTCGGTTTTGATTGTCTAGATATAAGAAAACAAACACTTGATCGCCGGGGCTTAATTCTCTCGTTTGTTCTCCAAAAGGTAGAAACAAGTCTTTGGGAAGTCCCCACTTTAAAAAAGCTCCCACAGGTTGTACTGATTCCACTTCCAAACGGGCTGTGTCTCCCACTACAGCCAAAGGTTTTTTCAACGTAGCCACTAAATGGTTTTCTGAATCTCTGTAAAGGAAAACATCCAATGTGCTTCCGACATTCGTTCCTGGGGGAGTGTCACCAGAAATAAGCCGAATAGGTCCCTCAGGACCTGCGTCGAGGTAAAAATCCCCATCGCGCCTTTCCGTTATAATCAAGCGACTAAATTTTCCAAGAAGAGAGGGTCGTGTTTGATTCATGGTCTAGTGATACACGATTTTGCTATGAACTTCAGGTTTTTTAGAATCGGGGAGTTATTCTTTTCGTTCCCACCATTGGGTGCGGTGCTTAGCAATCCATCTATTCAGAATTAAAAGATCAAAATTAAAAACATTCCGACTTTCCAATGGGACGGGCCGGCTTTATTCAAAAAAATAAACTGTTACTATTCATTTCACGCTTGTCGAACTTAAATAGAAAAATTTCGGGAGATTAAAATGGTTCAGCCTTTTCTTGGGTTTTTACTTCTTGGCGTTTTTGTAAGTCCTGTATTTTCAGCAGAAGGAACTCCGAACCATGCACCGACGCGTTTGGAGCAGCAACGCTCCATTGAATACAATAAACAGCTCTCTCGTCAAAAAAGGCACTTATTTTTAAATGAGGGCGAACCTTCAAAAGAAAGAAGCCCCGAAAGACCTTTTTCCGAAATAGAAAATGCTGGATATCTTCTTTTTCATGCAGACACTACATTTAGCACAAAAACCATCAAAGATACTTTAGCTTTTCGTTTACCTGCAGGAGTGAAGCTCGCAGTCTTTACAGATAATCCAAAAGAAGTGAGCTCTCTGAAAAGGCGCTACTCCAAATTAGCGGGGAAAGACCGAGTAGAAGTTTTGGGTCTTAAGTACAAAGCTTCGTATCGAGCTATTTGGGCTAGGGATAATACTCCAGTCCCCATTTTAAATCGCAGCTCTGATTCAGAACAGTCCTGGGGAGTAGTAGATGCTAAGTATTACGGGGGAGACGAACCAGATTTGGGAATTGCAAATTGGTTCAAAGTTCCATTGATCAAGAACCCTTATGAGTTTGAGGGGGGAAATTTTGTAGCTGATGCGAGGGGAAACTGTGTGATCGTAAACAAATTAGCAACTGCTTTTATTCCCGATACGATTTTCACTTCGCTATATGGATGTCAGAAAGTTGTCCGTTTGCAGCATTTGGCAGGAATTGGCCATGCTGATGAGCGAGTAAAATTTATAGATGAAAAAGTGGTGCTCACCGACACTGAAAATTATGTTCCTGAACTTCAAAGTCTCGGGTATGAAGTGCGCCTTTTACCAAAACCCGAAGGGGGCGAATACCGAACCTATGTGAATTCTTTGAGTGTTAATGACACGATTTTTGTACCGGTATTTGCGGAACGAAATGACAAACAGGCTTTGGAAGTTTATCAAAGCACTGGCAAGAACATTGTTCCCCTAGATTCTAGGACACTTTCGGATCGGGGGTACGGCTCTATTCATTGCATTACCATGACGTATCCTCCAATGGAGTCTCGTCGATTTGAGGATATCTTCAAAGCTAAGTGATAGCCTTCTCCCCATACGCTTTCCATCAGGGGTTTTAGCTTTGTGTGACTGGGATTAATTGGTCTCTTGAGCAACGCTTACTTCCTCTGCAGCTTCAGGCGTGTCGTCAAACTTAAGGGTTTGAGTCGATTTTTCCTTGGTGCTCTCTTTCTCGAAAGACAGTGTCACTTCGAGTGGACCCTTAGACCCGGGGTTGCTAATCGAAGCTACAGCCTGATTGACTGAAATAGCCGTAAGAGTTGCTCCTGCCGGAACAACAATTTTACTAATGTCTCTAAGGAGCTTGGCCATGATTCGACAGGATTTAACCATCCCCTTATTTCCACAATCCTGTGGGCAGACCAACTTTTTTAAATCTTCTAATTTATCTTTAAGGTTCCCATTCATTCTCTTAATAAGACTTGTAAGAAAACTTCCTTCTCTTTCAGACGGACCTTTGTCTCTAGATTTCACAAACTCGCTTATGAGAAATTCAAGCCCCGCTTTAGCTTCAGGCGCCTCTTTAAAACTGTTAAACTGCTGTTCTAAAGTCTGCTTTACTTGAGCCTCCACTCCAGGGCTTTTCGCTGCAGCTTTAGTAATAAGTTCATCTAATTCTGTTTTGTTTTCTACGGGTCGGCGTCGACGTCCTTGCTCCGGAAGTTCTTCCCCAGTCCTGATACTTTCACACGCCCCCTGACAGTGCCCTTCTTCTTGAGCTTTCTTTCTAGCTTCTTCAGCTTTTTTTCTTTCTTCTTCTTGTTTCCGGCGCTCTTCGGTTGGTTTGGGCTCTTCCCTCGGGCGCCGTTCCGCCCATGAGAAAGGGCCAGAACCATAAATCAAAGAGAAGATAAGAAACAAAGAAAGTGATTTCATATGGCAGAAGCTCCTTTAAATCGAATTCCTCATTTTACCTAGAAAAGACCCTCAAAAAAACCTCTTTTTTCGCTTTTCTTTTTTTCAAGCCCTCAATCCAATGAGAGCACTGATTCGTCGCATCCATTTCCTTTTTAAGACTTTTAGCGACAAATCGCGGGGAGCTGCTTTCCCAATAAATCAAACCTATTCCTCTACCCAAATCAGCTGCTTTGGCCCAGAAGTGTCTTTTCCCTAGCGAACTCCACGAAGTAGGATTTATTTCGTTTAGGGCACCCCCCAAAAAATAACTTGGCCGAGCAAGAAGCTTTGATAATGCGGCTCGTTCAGAGGGAGTAAGGGATCCGAGAATGAAAATCTGCGCCAAAGGATATTGAATTAACACTGGTTCTAACTGGGCGAGCGCTTCCGAAAAAGAAATCATCTTCCAGTCGGAAGGGCCCTTGCTTTTGAGCTGAGCAGAAAAGCTCAAAAATAAGAATTCATTATTTTCGATCTTTTTATAAAAGTAAGTTTCAAAAGGCGAGCTTCCGTTCAACCTTTTTAAGTTGCTGCTGAGGAAAGTCAGTTTTCTATCTGCGGTATCCGAAAGAAACCCCTCCAAGCTGGGAGTCAGATCTTTTGCATCCACACTGTAAAATTGAGTGTTAACTTTCTGCCAAATTTTCAGAAGGGTTTTTCTCTGTTCAGAGATTGGAGCATTTAAAGCCTCGGATTGGTCCAAAAAAGGAGAAGAGAAAGCAGGCCCCACTTGAAAAAAAAGATCGGACGAATTGGAATCTAGAAAACTACAAAGGCGAGAAGCCCCACCTAAATCCAAAATCGAACACCCGGCTTGTCCGAATTCAAGGCCCACCCCATTTTGAAACATCAAGACTACTGGACCCTTTTTGGATCGCTCAAGTGTTTTGCAACCTGTGAGAATCCAAAAAATCCCAACCATCCCGAAAATAAATTTTAAGGATTGAGTTTTTTCCAAACGCGTTCAGCCCTTTCTGGATCCAATTGAATTAAGAGTTGAATAAGCTCGGTCTGAGCCTCTTGGGAAGTCTGGCTGGAAAGAATGGCTCCTTCCACCAAAGAAGCAGCACTTTTTTGATCATTCGCAGTAATTCGACCAAAAACCTCCTCGCCGGAGAAAAATCTGCTAGCTCTTCTCTTTAGTTCTGAAAACCCTCTTTGGATAGGGACCGATCCCCAATAGGTTTGTAAGGCCTTTCGAGCTTCAGGGGATAAATACTCTTGAGCTAATTGGGAACTAGGATCCGAAACTGCTGCTACTTCTAACGCGGGTTCCACCATTGTACGAAGGGTCATAAGCCTAGGAAGGGCTGAAGTGATCAGACCCGACGCTTCGGTGAGCTGTTGCATTTGGGCATCTTTCTCTTCATGAAATTGTCTTCTCTCTTCGGGGCTTGCTGTGAGGGGGGGGCTTTGTTGAGAAGTACTTAATACTCTTCTCCTCTCTTCAAAACTTTTGTTGATTTCTGAAAAAATTCTATCTTGCTCTCTCATGAGTTCTGTCACCTGAGAGGGGTTGTTCCATCTTCCCGCTCTTAAAAGCTCTAAAAGCCTCACTTGATTATCAACAAGTTTCATTTTTTGGTCCCGAGAAAGAAGGCCACTATCCAACTGAGTAAGAGCGGAGAGTGCTTCACTAGCTCTTTCAATTTGCCTTTGATTGAGATCAAAATACTCTTGCCTTACTTGGGGAGAAGCTTCGCGAAGTTGTTCCGCTGAAAAACTGAGCATGATGGCATCAATGGCTTCTTCTTCTCTTTGTCGAGCAGCCTCATCCATGGGCATTTCTCGGCCTCTTAAATCTCTTTTTCTGTCTCTGCTAACCAGTTCACGAATGCCTTCACGGCCACGTTCAGCTCCTGCTTTTCGGTAGTCGGCAGCTTTGGCCCGTTCAAGACCTCCGCGGCTAATACTGGCGCCAATATAAAGAGTAGTCGCATGCCTTTCAAAGAACTTACTGATGCTTGTGCTCCAATCTGGATCCGATTGCTCTTCAAACTCAGACGGTTTTCCCGTGGCTTGATTTACTAATTCTCGAGTACCGATATCTACGGCTGTAAAAAGAGCAGAGCCCAAAAGAATATTGCCTGCATTGGGCCTTCGAGCGCCCCGAGTGAGTCCTAGATTCGATAACCCGCCAGACAATGAAAAACGAGCGCCTTCAATGCCCCCTTCTGTAAAAGCAGTGAGCGCTCTTTCTCTTAGACTTAGAGGAGGAAGGTTTTGTTTTCTTCTATATTCCTCTTCGCGGGCGACTTCATCCCGAGTTTTTTCCAATTCTCCCATGAGCCCTGCTGCTGCCATTTCCCAAGCCATAGCCACACCAGGAATCTTTCGAAGAGGCCCCATAGGAACCGCTCGGGCGAGTTCTAGATCTCTAAAAAATCGGCTACTGGAAGCAAAGTGATCAAAATTATCCGGATTTATCACTCTAGACCAATAATCTCGTTTTTTAGCAAAAGTAACAGGGCTCTGATTCAAACCTTGAATTTCATCGGGGACTCCATTGTGGTCTTGATCTAAATCCCTCTCAATTTGATACTCTAATTCTGCTAACAGATATTCTTTGCGATTTTTAGGATCAAGAGGCAGTCCCGTGTTCGGATCGGTCTCACCCCAATTTTTAGTTCGGGGATCGGTTTCAAATTTTCTCCAGCGCTCGCCCTTTCGTGCTTTTTCTAATTTTTCTTCGATGAGTCTTTTCGATTCGCTTCCAAAAAAATCTGCAACTCCTTCTCCCACTCCTTTTCCAATGAGATCCACTCCTTGAAAAGTAGCAGCTGTTTTAGCTCCGTGAATCTGTGACTTTAAAACCATCAGAGATGTTCGAGCAGCCGCAGCAGCTTTTCCCGTCCCTTGCGCCACTTTCATCAGGCCTTGAATCGTGGGAAGAGAAGAAAGAGCAGCTCCTCCTGCAATCATCACAGCAGTTTGAGCCAGGAAATCGATCGTTTCAGCTCGAGTTAAAAACTGCGCTATCGCTTCGCTTTCTTTATCGAGAAGCTCTCGCATGACGCCTAATTCAGCAGTTCTAAACTCGCCACCTTTGCGGTCTCGAAATCCTTGAATAGGGATATTGGCGAACTTTCTAAAACTATCTACCAATTGAGCATAGTCATTCCACTCTTCTCTTAGGGCTGTTTCTTCTGCCGAAGCAGAAACGGAGCCCCCGAATAAAACAGGAACGTTTCCGAGGTTCATTCCGTACACTTTTCCTGCATGGGCCCATGATGAAAAAGCTTCTTGCGCCTCAATGTTAGCTCCTCTTCCTTCAATTATTTTCTCCATTTGCTCTCTTGCTTTTGTGGACCATTCGCTCATGGGAGCAAACTCAGCTTCCAAAGAACCATCTTCTCTTTGAATCATTCTCACCAAAGTGTTGGACGAAATGGGAAACCAAGTGGGGGTTGGCACACCGTCTGGATTTGAACCATCTAGCTTTCTGATATCCTCCCAAAGATGAGGTCCTTTTGAATGAATATTTATTCCCTCTTGAAGAGGATAAGCACCAAAACGAGCTCCCACAGCTGCTAGAGCATTCAAAAAGCTCTCTTTGCTGCTGGCATTTTGAAAGAGAGTTGCTTCTTCGGAGTCCACTCCTTGGTATTTGATAGTAAGCCCTTCAGATTGGGAGAGCAGATCAAAAACACCCGCATCTAATTTTGAGTCTTGAGTGATTAAAACCGAGTGGTCATTGGGATCATAAATAATTCCATACTGGTCTTGAAGTTTTTGGGCTAGCTGGAGGCTGAGCCCCTTCTTCTCAGCTTGAGCGTCCCGTGCCCCCCCCCCGCTCTTTCCATCGATATACTCTAATGTTTCCTTCCTTGCTAAAGGCTCTCCCGCTTTTTTGGCTGCTTCGGAAAGTTCAAAAGGCCCCCATGAGAGCGCCTTAGGAATGTACGCTCCACAGCTTAACAGATCGGATGCTGCACTGAGAACAGACAATGCTAGAGATGGGTCTTTTTGAGTTGCTGCTTGATAAATTAAGCTGATTCCAGCTGCATGGTTGAGTGTATTGGGGCTTGCCATTTTTTCCTGGAGGCACCGAATGAAGCTTAGTACAGCTTTTTTATCTGGGAGTTCTGCGTACTCTTCAGGTGTAAAAGTTTCAACAAACGGAATCAAATGGCGAGCGAGTAATCTAGCATCTTCTATCAATTGCTTGTCTTTAGGATTCTGAGGATTTTGTTTCTGAGTTTCCTCTGCAGTTTGTTCTTCGCTAGCAAGGCTTGCTAGTTCACTATTAGGGCGAAAAAGATAAGCTGTTCGGAGGGGACTTCCTCGGGGGAGAGGTCTTTCTGCCATGTGCTTTAAATAATCCTGAGCCTTTGAAGCGTCGTCATCCCTTTTGGAAAATCGATCAAAAAGTCTTGCTCGAACAGAAGAGGGAAGACCTGTATGTTGTCCAATAAAATCCCTAGCCGCTTTGAGGACCTTTTCCTCACATTCAAGCTTTGCAAATCCTTTCTTGTCTCCACACGCATGCTCAATTGCATCATTTTCGTTGGCGAGCGTACCTGCAATATGTTCGGGGGTGTAGGAATCTGTACTTCCTTTGTTATCGCGGTCGGTAACTCCTTTCAAACCCATTTCATCCATAATGGCTAAAGCTAAAAGATGCGAATCTCTTTGTTCTTTTTGGTTAGGGTCATTACCCAGCTCAAGAATTGTTTTCTTTAGGAGGCGCCGAGCATATTCAAAGTCCTCGGGATTAGAGCGACCGGATCCCTTCAATCCAAAGTGGGCATTAGCTTGTCTTTCCAGAGCTCCCGTGACCTCGGGAGGCATTCCCTTCGAAGACAAAGTCTGTAAAGTGGAGCTGAGAGCGTCCCGATCAGAAAAAATAAGGCTCATGAGATGAGTCGTATCGCCTTTTTGCATAAAAGAAGCCATTGCATCAATGGCATGAAGGTCATTCTTCTCCATAGATTTACCAATCCTTCGAATGATCTCCTGATAAACGGGAGGAAGTTTTGAGACTTTTAAAATTGCTCCTCCTGAAATGGGGAAAGAATTATTTGGAATTCTTTTCTCTAAATCCTCTCTTACTGGCGTCAATACCGACCTCTCAGCGCGATCTAGGGCCGCAGATTCTTGAGGACTTGCATTTAATATATCTTGGACGGGAGTGTCTTTATTATCTAATGTTCTAAGAAGTGTTTCCGACCCCTTAAGAACAGCTAAGTGCTGCGGACTTAAAGCGCCCGTTTCACGATAGTCATGGATCGCTCGGGTGATGGAAGCGGCGGCATTCTGCCGCTTAGCCTGTTTTTCTGCTTCAGAAAGTCCGTTAAGGCTTTTTTCAAAATGGGAGAGATCAGAAGCAAAAAGAGATTCTGGACTTTGGACCGTAACAGATCCTGCTCCGTTGGAATCGACGCCGATGTGGCCTTGGGACCTTCGAGGATCTAACAAAGAGCTTCTATCAGGTTCAGTCTGCCCCAAAGCCCTCAGCACTCTATTTGAAAAATCATCTGCTTGTTGAGGGGTGAAATTATTTTTATTCACCGAAAAGTTAGGGTCTTCAATTACTTTTCGCACATACGTTGCTATCTGAGGATGAAGCCAGTAATCAAATCCGTCCAAATCCGCTAGGCGTTCGGTCAAATTTAAAAGTTCTTCTGAGTTCTCTGATTCTTGAATTTGTTTTAATAGTTTTTTGAGATCTGGATGGAGCTCCAAAGCTTCGGGGGGAGTTTTAGAAAGCCTTTGCTCATTGGAAATCATTTGCTTGAAAAAAGCGGAAAGAAGAGCTTTCCCTGCCGGACTCGACTTTATTTCTGAAGCAAATTCTTCTAGTGCCTTAAAGAGTTCATTCATTTTTTTAAAGCGAGCTAAATCAGTTGGATCCTTATGTTCATCAGGCGTGGTTTTAGATTTTTTAGAAAAGCCTTCCCATTGATCAAAGATCTTCTCATTAGCAAGAAGCCCTTTTAGAGAATCTAGAAAACCATTTTGGGTGTCGAGTGAACAAAGAAAAGATTCGGCTACCGCTAAACGAAAAGGACTGTCCTTGGGAGCTTGATACCGATAACCCCAAACTGTCACAGTTTCCCCTGCCTCTGAACCTTCTCCGGAGACGGTGAACTCTCTCTCGACTGGAAAGAGGGAAAGTGAATTAACTTCAAGGGGGGCTGGAGACCTTGAAAAGACATAAGGAAATACCCGAGTTTGCCTTTCCCATTCTTGCGAAAACAAAGCGAGCTCTTGGGGGCCAAACTTTTTTTCAAACACATCTTGTGAACATTCTGAAGCGCGTGAAGGGGCAAAGGGTCTAGCACTCGCGGCGCCGTGTTTTCGAGGTTCCTGGCCAAAAGTGAGCCCGGTTGGGAGAGCAGAAAAGCCCAACAGCAAAGCCGGAAAAAGTAATGGTAAAAGTCTCTGATGCATCTAAATCTTTTCGGTTGATGAACAAAATTAATTCACTGCAAAAGGCGAGCCGCATAAGCAAGGGGAGAGGGCAATTAAGTCCATGAAACTACTCATATTAATGTGGGGTGGAATTGAGTGTAGGGCCCTGACCTGTCTGCGTTTTAGACAATCAAAGCAAGTAAAAACAACCGTCGAAATTTAAATCCGGATGTCCAGTCGCAGTTCATTTCGGCTGTTTTTATTTCCCGGTAGACCTTGTCAAGCTAAACGAGCGCAAATACGATTTAATAGAATACTATGTATCATTTCTTCTTCCGTTGGTTCACTCTGTTTTTTTTGCTCCTAGGGGCGGCCTCTCATGCAAATCCTTTAACGGGATTTTGGGAAAGCTGCTTGAAAGCTTTGAAAAAGGTTTCCAGATCACCAGAAAATCATCCCAGTCATTCAGAGCAAGTGGTTTCGGACCGAACCAACGCCGAAGGGGTGCGAGTTATTCATGTTTTAACCGAAGGGGGAGTTAAACGGGTTGAGGTTCAAGTTCCCGGGCGACCAGCGGAAAACTTCACCATCACTAATCGTGGCATTGAGGAGCTTTCGAAAGGAACGCTCGGCACCGCAGAGGGCCTTAGCGCCTATCCGCCAGAGCTTTTAGACGCCAAAGTGCTCGCAAGCCAGGATGTTCTCGATTTGGGATGTGGAGGAGGTGCTTTTGTAAGAGATCTTTCTAAAATTTCTGAGGCCTCTGGGATTAGGGGTAAAAACAAGCTGGGCGTTGATCCTTTCTTGGATGAAAGTCAAGTTCAAGACAGCACCCTTTTTCGGGAAGGTCGAGCTGAAAATATGCCAAAGATCCCTGATGCATCCTTCGACACAGTATTTTCTAATTACAATGTTTTCCTCTATGAAATGAAACCTGGACGTTACGTTGAAGCGCTTCGGGAAATCACGCGATACAAGACCGGGTGGGAGCATACGAATCTCACCATGCGAACCTCGATTTATTCTCGAGGCCTTACAAGAGTTGCCAGAGCTGCAACTGGATCCTCGGCTTAAAATCACAAGCGATTATCGAGTTGAGTGGAATGGAGAGCCGTGGAATGGAGAACTATTCGTAGCGTTGATTCGAAAAAAGTAAGATGAAGAAAGGCACAAAAAGCTCAATGGATTATCTGCCCGAGTTCCTGCAAAGATTCTCTACTTTCTAATGAGATGGGGTTGTGCTCTGCCAAACGGATTCCCTGCAGAGCCAATTGTTTTGCAAGCACTATTTCCCCATCCTCTTGTTTAAGCTTTGCTAGAGCAAGATAGTTGATGGGTTCAAGAGGTGTGATGGCAATTGCTTTCTCATAGTAACCCACGGCTTTGTCGTTATCGCCTCCAATGATTCCTGGAAGTTTTTGGTAAATAGTTCCCAAGATCCGGTAGGGTCCTGCCATGGCATGAGCAGGATCTAACTTCGCAGCTTTCTCGAGACGCGCTAGAATTTCTGAGAGACTTCCCAGCATTTTAAAAATACCTACCTGTTCCCCATACTGAGCCATGTGAATGGCCGTCCAAAATTCACAGGGTCCACAATCAGGATCCCTTTCTGCGGCACTTTTTGCTACTTCAGCCCCCTCTTTAAAAAGGTTTTCCTGGATCTCCTCTTCTTCAACAAAACGAGAGGCAAAACTTTGCAAGGCCATTGAGTACTTCCAGGAGGCTTCTACAGCAACCTGTGGATCCTGACGTGCTCTTTGGTAAAAGTCCAAGGCTACCAGTAACTCACTCTTGCTATTTCTCTTCTTAAAAGCTCTGTCGCCTTCTCTTACAAGCTCTTGCGGACTGAGCTGGCCGATTGCTGCACCTTGAAGGCACAAACCAAAAACAAGAACAGCTGTGATCGGCTTGAAAACTGATGTGATCAAATCTCGAGCGGTTCTAGCTGCAACTGTACGGCATTTTTTAAAATGACTTGCAAGCGGAGGTAGAACAATCAACTCGGCTAGTACTTGAGTAACTCCCAACAAGGCTCCCAGTTGTTTCCAAAGGTTCATTTCTCCGAAATAAAAAAGGGTATCCTGATGTTTTATATTCACGACCTCCCCATCACACCACCGGTAATTGAGGCAAAGGGGTTTTACCTCAAATGGCGAGTTCACAATCGCTTCCAAAAGCGCTCCCTTAAAGGGAAGAATGTGAGTGCCATCCGAAGTGGTTCCCTCAGGAAAGAGAACGACATGAAGGCCCTGTTGGAGGAGTTCTCGGATTTCTCGAATGTCCCTTCTAAGAGTGCTCCTATCTCTGCGTTCGACAAAGTAAGCACCAGATGATTTTGCTAGCCATCCAAGGATAGGGCTCTTTTCAACCTCTACTGAAGTTACAAATACCGCTGGGAACTGGCTTGATAAAATCAAAACATCTAAGTAAGAAACATGGTTTGCTACATAGAGGGTCCCTGGCACAGAATCAACTTGAGCTTTGTATTCCACCCAATACTCCACGTCCAAAATTTGCAGCAAAAGCTTGGAGAATCGATGCATCCAATGGATGAGCATTCTTCTTTGATGGATGCCCCGGGGAATAAGCAGGGCAAACGTGATAGCACCACAGAAATAAATGATTAGCGTAATGAGAACAGAAAAACCTTTCAAGAATTTCATGTGATACGATACTTACTTTTAAAATTGGATTTCATTTTCTCAACTTTTAAAACGGTAAAAAAATCCACGCAGTGAAAGTCATAATCCCAAGCTGGATGCAGACTGACTTTAGCCCCCGCTTTCAGATACACTTGAAGCAGAGAAGGAATCGCCTCAATTTTGGACTGATTGACTAAGTGAAGCCGGTTTCTTCTTAAGTAAAGTTCTCGCGGCAGGATTGTAAACGATTCGAGCTGGGCTTGTTGTTTTGCCAATGAAGTGACTATGCGTGCCACTTCCCTACCATCCATAGTGTTCACACTAGAACACCCAATCACTTCGTCAGCCTTGATAGCTGTAATGTACTCGCAGACTCCTCGCCAGAGCAATGAAATCACGCTTCCGTTGCGGTAGTTTCTATGAATGCAAGCACGACTTAGTTCTAGTTTGACTCCGGGTGTTTGTAGAAATTCATCGAGATCGAATTCGACATTGGAGTAAAGTGTGTTGGAAAATGAGGTGGCAATCAGACGATAAGTGCCTGCGATTTGACCGGCTTCTAGGTCTTCAATCACGAGGTGATCAGCTATCGGATCTAAGGCTTCCCAATCGATTCCAAAGGGAATCATTTTATTTTGAAACTCACGATGAAAAACCTCGTAGCGAAACTGAAGGACTCGCTCTAATTCCTCTTGTGTTTCAATTGTTCGGACTCGGTACTTGGAACGCGTAAAACAAATCCGGTGTTTCTGTCTGAAATCTTGAGCTAGACCCCGGGAATGCCGAGGAATTTTAGTTCGAAAACTAAAAAGGGAGCGCCAAGGATCAAAAGAAGCCTTCTCTGGAAGGGGCATTCCGTGTTTTTCCATTGAACCTAATATTGATCTAGAAGTTCCAGGAATAGATGGGGTTTTGATTAGGAATTGGTTATGAAAAACCGCCTCGAATCAGATATCTGTATAATTTAAGTTGGGGCTAAAGGGAGGCGAAGAAAGGGGAACAAACCATGTTTGTTGGAATCCCTATTTTTCTTTGGCGCTCTTGATAACGTTCGTTAACACTATCACGTCAACTCTTCACCGAATATCTCAAATGGCCTGTAGTCTTTTTTCCAAAAAAAACAATTCTGGAAAATCTTCTTAGTAGCTTTTGTTTTTTCTTTTCTTTCTCAAGCGCTTTCTCTTAAAGAGGTCCAGAAAGCCCTTGAAAATGAGAAATCACCCTCTGGAATGGCGCTCGTATACGTTTTGAAACAAGCTTTTTAGCAGCGATCCACCTGGTGAGGGACAGAGACCTTTGATGTCTGTAGAAATTCCTTTATTCTGATCTAGATGGAACTTCTATTTGCTTTGAGCCTGGTGACGTTTCTGGCTTACGCCAATGGCGCTAATGATAACTTTAAAGGAGTAGC
>OGVY01000116.1_pt1 | contig 13542 bp, 13 predicted proteins | sample 1575871 | NCBI WGS metagenome assembly OGVY01 (sample SAMN07581536, study PRJEB24739) | freshwater metagenome
GTTTCCCAGTCACGATAGAAGAAAGAGCCAAGACTAAAGCGATTACCTTTTTCATCGTTTCCTCCTAGTTTAAGTTTTGTTCTTAGGTCACTGGAAGAAACGTCCTGCGAGTAGTGCCGAAGACAGAACTCACAATGACAGATAAAATTACGAACTCGATGGAGGAAAAGTGAAATTTAAAACATACGAAATTCTCATGCTCAGATTGTCTAGACTCTAGACACTTATTCGGCTCTCAATCCTTTTTGGCCAAGGAGTGGTTGGCTCGATGAGACCTAGCGGAATTGACAGTGTTACTGAGGTCACATGAGCAAGAGCGAGAGGGCCGTGGGGTTCACCTAAGCTAGAGCGAAATAGCCGCGGAGCTTGTATGATCTTGCGTATGACTCAAATCACAATTCTGAAGCCGAGCCTCAACGATTTTAATACTCTCATAAAATTCTCTCCTGTGCTTTACCAAAAGGGGCTCAAAAAAGTCATGATACAAACTCTTGATGAACCAGATGAAACATTCAGTGCACTTAGTATTACGGGCAAGACTCCCCGTCTTAAGACTTAGAAGAAACAAAGTACTCGTTTCTCAACTGCTTTGTGAAACAGCAGAAAAGTTCCAAGTACAAGTCTACAATAACTCACTTAACAGCAATCACATCCATCTCGGCTTTTGGCTACGGCCTGCTTGGAAACGAATCGTGCATTGGGGAAGGGATTTCTTCAACTTGCACCGCTACATTTATCAAAACCAGCTTGAGACACTGGGACTCATTCCGTATCAACCCAGGAAAAGAAAACCGCCACCCGGACTAAAAACCCAGAGCTAGTTGTTTAAAAACAGTTAGGAACTGGGCAGCTGACAAGCGGCCATAGAACTAAGCGGGCCGAGTCCTTTCGCAACCCCATTCAGCTAGTTCTACCGTGCATCAGAGCGGACCTGGCCGGTTCAACCATTAGAGAACAAGCCGAGTCTCACTTGGTTATTGGAGGTCCCACTTATTCGTGATGATAAGCCATTCCCTTGAGAATAGTAAAAGCTCGATAGAGTTGTTCACAAACTATCAGCCAGGAAAGATCACTGGGTAAAGTACATTGAGAGAGGCTCCAGACTCTTTGTGCTTTTTTACGTTCAGAGTCCGAAAGACCATAGGGCCCCCCAATCACAAATACAATTCGCTTCAAAGAAGAGTTGTTCACCCATTTTTGTAAATTTGTAGAAAGGGTAATGGAGCTAAACTGTTGGCCTCGTTCATCCAAACACACCACAAAGTTTTCGGGGCTGAAGAGTTTAGGGATTTTGGTCTTGGCTAAAGATTCCTTCCATAGAGACGATTCCACCGTGGCAAAGGCTTGTAGCCTTTTCAAATACTCTTCGGCTACTTGGGAGATTCCCGGATGACGGCACTTTCCGATTTTTATAATTTCAATTTTCATTCCGTAAGACAAAACTTCTCCAATTGAGATGGTTTTTCAAGTTGAAAATGATTGAAGCCTTGAAAAGCTGCACTTAGAATAACTTCTATGAAAAGAGCAAATTTTATTTTGATAAGCTTTCTCTTGAATCTTTCGGGTATGACTTGGTGTGATGAGTTGCAAGCGGAAAAAGAAGCGATTGAGAAAGCGCACGAAACTCTCACCGTAGTTCGTAAGAATTTTAAAAACACTTTGAAACAGGCGATTGCAGAAAAAGGGATTGCTGGAGCTGTTCCCGATTGCCAAGTGAAAGCCCCTTCTTTGGGACAGGGGGGTGAACAAGTGGAGATTGGGCGAACGAGCCTGAAATTAAGAAACCCAACCAATGAACCTCGCCCTTGGGTCAGGCCCCTTCTTGAGGAGTACCAAAAAACAGCATTTCAGAAACAGGCCAAGCATCGATTAATCCAATTGGGTCCGAATCACTTTGGCTATGTGGAGCCCATTTACGTTGAAGCTGTTTGCCTCAATTGTCATGGGGCTAACCTGAAGCCAGAAGTCAAAAAGGAAATCCTGCAGCTTTACCCAAAAGACCAAGCTACAGGTTTTAAAGTAGGAGATTTCCGTGGGCTTATTTGGCTTGAAAGCCGAGCAAAATAAAACCTTTTGTATTTGCCTTTAGTTATTGGGAATAAGAGAATAAGGGTCTTCTTTACCTGGGGAGATACATGATTAAAAAGGATATGGTTGTTTCCATTAAGTACCGCTTGACCAATAATTCTGGAGAGGTTCTCGATGAAGCTGATACCTCGGATCCATTCTCCTATTTGCACGGACATCAACAAGTAATCCCTGGCATGGAAAATGGGCTTGAAGGATTAAAAAAGGGAGACAAAACCAAGCTCACCATTACTCCCGATGAAGGCTATGGGGAGATCAATGAACAACTAAAACTCACTTTGAAAAGAGATATTTTCCCCAAAGATTTTCCGCTGGAGGCTGGAGCACAGTTTCAAGCCGATTTAGGAAATGGTCGTTCAAGTGTGTTTACTGTAATTGAAGTAAAATCTACTGAAGTCTCTGTTGATGGAAATCACCCTCTTGCTGGTGAGACTCTCAATTTTGACATTGAGGTATTGGAAGTTAGAAAAGCCACTAAAGAGGAATTAGATCACGGCCATTCCCATGATGGAGATGGTCATCATCATTAGGCGACTAATTTTCCAAACTCAAATCCTGATTCTGCTGTGATAATCGAATTGAGATCCCGAATCTCATTCGAAAGCAAAGTGTAGACATCAGAGAAAGTTATAATTCCAACGGCACGTCCAGAAGAGTCCACCAGAGGTAGCCTTCGAATTTGCATTTCTTTCATGATCCGAATTGCATCTTGCAGTCCTGCCTTAATTGAGAGCGTTTTCACTGGAGAAGTCATCAAGAGTCTAACAGGATCCGCTAGGGAGATAGCTGGCTCATTTGCCAGACCTCGCACACAAATATCCCGATCAGTAATAACTCCTTTTGGGATCCCTTGCTCTGTAACCACCAAACATCCCACGTTGTGTTTTTTCATCAGTTGACTCGCCTGATGTAACGAGGTTCCAGGTTCACAGGTTACTAAAGATCCCGGAAAACTTTTGGCTGGAAGAATTGCTTCTAAAGACATAGAGCCTCCTTTTCCTGGGAGAAAAGCAAGCTCTATGCCTAATTGATTAAAGAGTTTTTAGATCAATCACGAAGCGGTACTTTACGTCCGAACGAAGCACTCTCTCATAAGCTTCATTGATTTTTTGGATAGGGATAATCTCAATATCAGAAACAATCTTGTGTTTTGAGCAGAAATCTAACATTTCCTGAGTCTCCCGAATCCCTCCAATGAGCGAACCAGATAGATTTCTTCGAGACAAAATCAAACCTGTTGAAGCTACTGGCAGAGGTTGCGTGGGAACCCCCACGAGAACCAGACTCGCATCTCGTTTTAAAAGGCTTAAGTAAGGGTTGATATCGTGTGGGGCTGAAACCGTATTTAAAATGAAGTCAAAAGAACTGTGGTGGGCTTCCAGTTCTTCAGGCCGCGAGCTAAGAACGACTTGATGAGCTCCCAACCTTTCAGCGTCTTTTCGCTTCGAATCTGAAGTCGTGAAAACAACCGTATGAGCTCCTAGGGCTCTCGAAAACTTAACACCCATATGCCCCAGTCCTCCCAAACCGACAATCCCGACTTTTTGGCCGGGACCTACTTTCCAATGCCTCAGTGGGGAATAAGTAGTGATTCCTGCACAAAGAAGAGGAGCTGTGGCGGCGCGATTCAAATCGGGATCTATCTTTAGAACAAATTCCTCTCTCACGACTATCTTATTGGAATAGCCACCAAAGGTAGGAGTGTGTCCATCTCGCTCCATACTGTTATAGGTTCCTACCATTCCTTTTTCACAATACTGCTCATGACCTTCATGACACGAGTTGCAATCTCTGCATGAATCCACCAAACAACCAACGCCTACGACATCCCCCACGTTGAAGTAACTCACTCCTTTTCCTACTTGTGACACAGTCCCAACAATCTCATGGCCTGGAACCATGGGGTAAATAGAGCCGCCCCACTCGTCGCGAGCTTGATGAATATCTGAGTGGCAAACTCCACAATATTCAATATCAATCAAAACATCATTTTCTCTCAAAGAGCGGCGCTCAAATTGAAAGGGAGCAAGTGGGCTTTTGGGTCCTAAAGTAGCATAGGCTTTTGCAAGGTTCATGGGTTCTCCAGTTAGAGAAGAATATCAAAGGTCCCGGAGCGTGAAAATAAAAACTAAGCGGCTTTTTCTTCGATTTGAGAAATAAGGTGATCCCAAAGTTCTTCAATTCCGTCCTCGATGGAGTGGAGGCATTGCCACCCTGTAGCTTCGTTAAGCTTGGAGCAATCCAAAACGGTCCAAAGATTTTCCGGAAGAGGGTTTGGCGCTAATTCAAAAGGCACTTGTCTTTCCGTTACCTTCTCTATGGTCTGGATGACTTCCATCAAACTCGTCCCGACGCCACTTCCTAAATTATAGATTCCGCTTACGGGCTTGGGAGATTTGAGAACAGAATCGAAAGCAGAGAGAACATCGTCAATATAAATAAAATCCTTCACAATATCTAACGACGACCAGATCTTCATTGGCTCATGTCTGAGAAGCTTTCCGAGCAAAACCCCAATAAAACCTTGTCGGGTACGATTGAGTTGCCCCAAACCAAAAGGATTTGAAATTCGTAAAATACAAGAATCAATAGAAAAATGGGTACTGAATTCTTGGATGGCATATTCCGAAATCAATTTAGTAGCTGCATAAGGCGTTCGAGCCACTGTAGGGTCGAGTTCTTGAAAGGGCTTTCTGTTTTTAGACTCCTGATAGACTGCTCCACCGGAACTCGCAAAGATCAGCTTTGGGATTTGAAGCTGTCGCATGGTCTGAAGAAGTTGATCAGTTGACACAAGGTTGTTGCCTATGAGTTTTGCGGGATCTTTTTCTCTGTCCGATGGAAATCCTCGATTTGCGAAATGAAGCACAGCATCCACTCCCTTTAGGAGCGTCTGGCACACCATTTCACTTCTAAGCTCTCCAACGATGGGGACTACTTTTGGCAGGAGATTCGGAGTCTGATTTTTAGAAAAAAGTGCACGAATTTCTGTGATTTGTGGATCAAGTGAGAAAAATTCCAGAGCAGCAGACCCTAGAAAGCCTCCGGCACCGGTCACCGCAATTTTATAAGTGGATTTTTTTTTCATGGGATACTTTGTGAAGGAATAAACACTTTTCGGTGTTTTAGTTCCAAAACTAAAAGGGCTTGAAAGAAAAGGCAGCCAGAGTATTATCGCGTTATGTCAATTTATGATTTTCAAGTAACCAAACTTAACGGAAGTTCTGAAAGCTTGAGCCACTACAAGGGCAAAACCCTTCTGATTGTCAATGTGGCGAGTCGTTGTGGGTTTACTCCCCAGTATGCTGGTTTAGAAAAGCTCTACCAAAAGTTTTCGTCTGAAGGCTTGGTCATTTTAGGATTTCCCTGCAACCAGTTTGGAAAGCAAGAGCCCGGAACTAACGACGAGATTAAAGAGTTTTGTTCTTTAAATTATCAGGTTTCGTTTCCGCTTTTCGATAAAATCGAAGTGAATGGAAAAGAGGCACATCCTCTTTTTAAGTACCTCAAAAAGGAAGCCCCGGGAATTTTGGGGACCGAAGCCATCAAATGGAACTTTACAAAATTTCTCGTAGATAAAGAGGGAAGAGTGGTTAAAAGATTTGCATCGGCTACTTCTCCCGACTCACTTGAGCCCGAAATTCGTGCGCTCCTCTTCTAAGAAAACGGTTTGCTCGATTCAAAAGGAGTGTGGGGTATGTCCGCACGTGAATCAGGATTATTCATTTTCTTTGACAAGAAAACATGATCGCGAACTAAAGTTGCTCCGACAAGCGGGTCTTTTGGAATCAGCACATATCTATCGCCCAATTCCCTCTCCTAAGAAACTGGGCTATCGAACCATTTTTAAATTAGCGGTTCGAAAAGAGTCTCAATCGAGAGCAAAAAAAAGATTTCGTTTGGGCTTATTTCAACCTGGCTCGCATCAAATCGGACCCGATCTTATCCAGTGTCCTCTCCACAGTGCGCCTTTAAGAAACTTTCTCAAGGTTTTATCCCCATTGCTCGAGGAAACAGAACTTAGCCCCTTTGATGAGGAAAAACAGACGGGTGATTTGAAATATCTCATAGGAAGAACCAATCAAGAGGGCTCGGCTTTGATGATTACTTGGGTGGTGACTCGACCCGTGCCGGATATTTTAAGAAAGCTCACTCAAGAGATTCAAAAAAAGGTCTGCCTCTCTTAGTTTCCGCAATGAATCTGCATCCTGAGGCTACTAATTCGATTTGGGGAGCCGAAACTACGCTCTTAACTTCGAGCAGTCATATTGAGGAGACTTTGGCTCGCTTGAGATTTAAATTAGGAGTGAGCAGTTTTTTTCAAGTAAACCCGCGGCAAGCAGAAAATATTTATTTGCGAATTGGAAAAGTAGCTCAGGAAATCCAAGACAAAAATCTCGCTTGGGATCTTTACTCTGGTGTAGGAACTATTTCCTGTATTTTAGGAAAGGTTTTCTCCAAAGTCGTTTCTTTCGAAGAAAACCTAGAAGCAGCTCAACTGATCCATTTGAATGCACGGAGCAATGAGTGCGCGGAAAAAATTGTCGTCCGCGAAGGCTTGGCAGAAGCTCAGCTTCAAATGGAGAGCTTTGATAGTGGCTTACCCAGTCTTCTTGTTGCCAATCCCAGTCGGAGGGGAATTCAAGAAAAAGCAAGATCTGTCATCTTAAGGTGTTTGGATAATCCTAGCGCCACTCAGATGGTATACCTCTCTTGTAATGTTGAAACTTTGGTGAGAGATCTGATTCACTTTAAACAAAACCAGATTCTTCCAATGGAGGTCCAGGCTTTTGATATGCATGCCCAAACAGATCAACTCGAATGGCTAGTCCGCTTACAGAAAAGAGCTCAGTAAAATAGGGCATTTAAACTTCAGATAAACTGAACTTCTTAGAATACGTCTAAAAGGTTCGGTCTTAAAAACTTTCATTCTGCCTGAAACCCTTAAGGGCACAAACCTTGCTCCTCATCGTCTCATCGTGTTCGTCTAATAATTTCTTAAAGAAGGCCATTCAAATGAAAAAAACAATCGCACTTGTGTTTCTTTTTACTATTTCACTTGATTTTTCTGTAGCTACCGATCATCTCAAATCAGAAGAAAATCTGCTGAAACGAGAGGTGATGCCTCAAGAAGAGAAAAAACACCAGCTCTTAGCCAAAATGGGTAACGATTTGACTAGTGGGAGCTACCGGCAACTATTCATTTATTCTTTAGAGAAGCTTAAAAATCTGGAGTTTCGAGTTGGAGAAGCTGAAAATTGGAATGCCTTCGAAAAAGCCAGTAGCCCTACTCATGAAGCCTATACGAGTTCAAGTTATCTTCCCTCGGCAAGAGGGCAGAAATTTTCAGTGAGAGGTGAGAGACCAGATGGTTCTCGTGTCACTTATCTTCTGGTTTTAGAAGGAGCCGATGGAATTGAAGTCAAAACTGAACTCATCAAAGAAGAGGCACCTCATGAATTTAAAAAGGAGCCGACCTCTGCACAAAAGTCAGGTCCAGCAGAGGCTTCGACTGGAGTGCTAATGAAAGCGCAAGCGAATCTTGGAAGATGTCTAGGCAGTGGAGATTGCTCAGCTCTTAGAGGAAGCGGTCCAGCGCTCGGCACCATTGGGAGCAGAGGAGCGGGATTAGAACGTTTGATGCCTGGACATGTTTTAAGATTATCTCCAAACGCTGGAATGTCGGGAAGCATGGGTTATTTTAGAACAGGACCCACCGGGCATTATCTTGTCGTTGAATCCATCAGTCCCGATGGCAATATCACTTTTCTCGATCAAAATTGGGCGGGGGGAAGTAGCTCAGGAAGGCGTGTTCGAAGGGCCACTGCTAATCTTAGAACTCTATCAGGCTCTGCTACCATTTATAGCGGAAATTAGTTATCTTCCCTTAATGGCAGGGGCGTCTCAAAATAGAACAGTCTTTATTACGGGGGCTACTTCAGGCATTGGGCGCGAACTCGCCCGGCAGTTTCATCAGCAAGGTGCCAACGTTTTCGTGACAGGTAGAAGAGTCGATAAACTTGAGGATTTGGTCAAAGAGCTTGGCCCAGCAGGAATTCAATTTTTAGCTGCAGATGTTTGTCAGATAGCCCAGCTTAAATCAGCAGTAGTTCGTTGTGTTGAGGTTTTTGGTGGAATTGATATTGGGATAGCCAATGCGGGTTTCGGAGTTTCTGGGGCTTTAAGTGATTTACAAATCGAAGACTACCGAAGGCAATTTGAAACAAATGTCTTTGGCGTATTAAATACTGTATATGCACTAGAATCAGAGCTTGAAAAAACTAAGGGACAGCTTGTTCTGATGGGCAGTGTAGCAGGATTTGTTCCCCTTCCTGGAAACTCAGCCTACACCATGAGCAAGTTTTGTATCAGAGCTCTAGCCGGAGCTTTGCAATTTGAGTGGAAACCTAAAGGGATTTCTGTCACCCACTTAGCTCCAGGGTTTGTTGATTCAGATATCAGACGCGTAGATAATCAAGGAAAAATCAAAGAAGGGCATCCAGACCCGATTCCTTCCTGGATTCGGGTAAGAACTGATTTAGCAGCCAAAGAAATGCTTCGAGCCATTCAGAAAAGAAAAAATCAAAGAGTCATCACGGGTCATGGGAAGGCCATTTATTTGCTGAACCAGTATCTGGTTGGTTTGATTCCATGGATTATTGGTCGTCTGGGACTCAGGTCTAGGCCTGAGCCGAAGTGATCCCCCTTTAACGAATCAGTCCCAAAAGCTGATGGCATTCTTGCCTGAGTTCTTCATCTCGAGTGGATTTTACAGGCATTTTGATTGTGAAGTCAGCTAAAGCTCCTTCTTGATTTCTCTTAATCTTATTCAATACAGCTATCAAATTAGGATCCGTAGACTGAATTTGACTTGAAAGCATTCCCTTTTTTGCCTGCGACTCAAAAAGCTTTTGAATGCGTCCTTCTAAGCCCTCTTTATCATCCGTTTCAATGACATGACTTTTTGGAGGAAGAAACACTTCCGAAGAAATTCCTAAATCCTTTTTACGCGACTTCAAAAGGTCTAAAAAATCCCCGATTTCCTCTTTTGCGATTTGTCCTGATGAAAAAAGAGAAACCCCTGAGGCCTTTATTTCAGACTCCAAAGCAGACATGAAAAAATCAAAACCCGGACCTTTCCAGCTCATTTCTCCTTGATCTATTTTTCCAGCGATGATTTGCGATAAAGATTTGGACGGGTGGTTTTTTGCCTCGGTGAGAAGCTCTTCAGAAACCAAGTCTTCAAAAGAAATTAATCGAGAAATCTGCCCCGACCAAGGATTGATTTCACCTAAGCCTAACTCCTTAAAGGCTCCATTCAAAAGCTTGTGGTGCTCAGAAGCCGATACTTGAGCCCTATCCAGAACCTTACTAAGAAGAGTGGCTTTAACATGATCCTGCAGTTGGGGTTGAGCAATGACCAAAGCCATCCCAATCGTTCTCTGCGTTCGGACTTCCAGTTCAGCGTGGGAGGGTGGAACATTCTTTTCATACCAATGTAAAAACTTTATAAATTGATCCACCCGTTTTGTTCGGTCCTCAGGGGGGAGTTTCCAGTGGAGTTGGGTTTCTAAATGGGACATTTCTTTGAGGATCCTTCGCATGGACTCAAAATCTCTTTTATCAATAGCATTTAAGAGCTCAGCATTTTTCTTAAGAGGAACTTCAATATCAGTTACGCCTAAAAGGAAGGCCATCGCATTTCTCAGAGTAGCTTCTAATGTGGGAACAGCCCATTGGGGTTCATTGGAAACCACTTCTTGAATACTATGTTTTGTAGCTTTTCGAATCCAAGAATCTCTCGAAAGATTGAATTGAGCCTGAAATTCGGAGTTCGCAATATTATTGCTGAGATTAAAACTTCCAGAAAAAAGGGAAGTCCTTGGGTTGCCCTCGGAATCGGTAAAGTCGATGAGCGTTGTTTTATCATGCCAGACATGCCTGGCCACAGGTGGACCGTTCTCACTTCGTTCTATTCTTAATTTTCCAGTTTGAGGGTCAATCGCTGGCCGTTGATAAACAAAACTTTCAATGCGATCAAATGCAGAAGGAGTTAACCCTGTTATTTTTCTGTTGTAGGGGTCCAGAACATCTACGCCGGCTAAAGCAGGGGAAAGTCCCCACCCTTTTACTGCTGCAAAACGATCATCAGCAACTGCAAATCCAGTAGCATCTGCGTTCTTAGAAATCGCTTCACCCAGAGCTTTCAGAAAGCCTCGATGCGTGATCACAAAATGGGAAAGATCAATATGATTGAGTTTATAGTTCTTAAGAACCTCTGCAATGCGATCATTTGGATTATAATCGGCAGAAGTGAAAGCCATTTCTATTTCTGTGCCATCTCGATACCGAATGAGAGATCTGGGTTCGGGATCAAGCTCTGAGCTTTCTTTCCCCTTTTCATAGCCCTCAACAAGAAGTTTTAAATGTTTTTCATAGCGATCATAAAAAACGGGATCTACTACTTTGAAAGTGCGGTTGTATCTGGGGTTAGGAGCTAGATTAGCTGTTCCAAAAAAAACAACTTTATCTTTACCCGATTGGAGAAGGAGAGCTTTTTCATGCATGATTGGAATTCGCTCTCGCTCAGGTCGGTAAAGAGGCTGGGAGTGAATATCCTTTTTAAGTTCAAATCCCGCATCTAATAGGTCTTTAATCACTTTTGCACCCGGGCTTCTTTCGGTGTTTTTCAGCCTAGCTTTCGAAAACGCAGAAGTGGTTTCTCCTTGTACTTCTGTGAAGTTCCCTTCCATGACTGGATTAAGATCCGTCACAAGCGTAACAGATATCCCTTCTTTCTTTGCTCGTTTTAGGGCTTCAGTCACTCTGGAATCACCTAGCGTGTAGCGCACAAGTCGAATGGACTTTTCAGTGTTGGGTTTTGTTTTGTCATCGATAAGCCTTTGAATGGCATCTACCTCAACCGAAACGAGATCCTCATTGAAGATGAGCTTGGGTAGAGCTTCGGATTTGTTTTTCGCTGGAGCGCTCACATAAATAGCTTCTACGGCAGCATCTGCGCTGGTCAGGCTGCTGGACATTTTCTCGACCTGAGGAGTTGCGAAGGATTGTCCGGCGAAGAACCCAAAAAGGGTAGCTGTCGAAAAAATCTTAAACAGGCACTTTGAATAAATTGGCTTGAGATCGTTCACTGGCCCTCTCATGCTTACTTGCTTGAGCAAAAGAGAAGCCTGGAGGGGAGTATTCAAAAAGAACACTCGTTTTTTAAAAAAAGAAATTTAGTTTGAGTGTATTCTCCAAGGCATCAGCTACAGTAAGGAATGGGGTTTTTTTGGGTTTTGTTTTTTGGGGCTTTGGCTTTTGCTGAATTACCCTCAACTCTTGAAATAAAAACAAAAGATGGCTCTGTTTATTTGTTTAAATCGCCTGAAAAAAATGATGAAACCGAGAAACGATTTTTAGATTTACCTTCCGACGTTCAGGAACAGTTCTTACGGAAGCGTAGTGAAATTTTAAAAATGGCAGTTCAGTCTCTACACGGGATGAGGATCCCTGTCGGGGTGTGGCGAAAAAGTATTCGACCTCGTTTAGATTGGCTCTATGGCAAGTCGAAGCCAATCGAGCAACCTGACAAAAACTTTCAAGAAACAGGTTTTGTTTCCATCCAGGAAGCGCTTTCTGAGCTTGATAAAAATCTTTGGGAAAAAAGCGAAACCATTAGCAACACCAATGAATATGGGATGGCATTTGAGCTTGGGATCTCAGGAGGGGGAAAAGCGGGTTCTCGTGGAGTATATGGAATTACAGGGCTAGGAGTTGCTATAACGGTGGATCCCATTGAAAGAGCTGTGGCTTTGGAATTGTTTGGAGATTTAGAATGGACCAAACGCGCGACCCCTTTTTATGGGGGCTTGGGAATTTTTGGAACACTTATGGGAAGCGCCATGTCGACCGATTGGAAACGCGAGATTTGTGCCGAGCGGGGAAGTGCCTTCTGTGTGGCAGGGCTTGTGGGATTTTTATCGGATCGCTACGTGGGATTGGGGCTCAGTAAGGAATTGGGCATTGGATTTCCTGGCGCAGTGTTCATGGAATCTGAACTTACAAGAGTGCCCCTGTTAAGATTGGGGGCTTCTGCGCAATGGCCTGGATTCTTTCGAGTCCAAACGGCTCTTGGCGCCCCTCTAAAAAAGATTCTCAAGTCCTGCTCAGTTTTACTTGGCCGACTTCAATAAATGGGGTTTTTAAGAAGCTCCTAGTTTCAGAGGGATAGTTCTGTTTATAATGGGGGACTCATGGTCCCCTATCCTCGAAATCAATTCCTTGAGATTTTTTGGAATCTTTGCCTTTTTATTTGTCTTGTGAGCATTTTGGTTCCTTTACAACCTCTCATGCCGGGAGAGAGTTTTGATGACTCTTGGCCTACAGCCCTCAGTCAGGCTCTGTCCCAAGGACTCGTTTTTGGTAGGGAAATCACTTTCACTTTTGGTCCTTTGGTTTCTCTCTACACCTGGACTTACCATCCCTTTACCGACTCTTTCATGGTGGGGCTCACGCTTTTTTGGACTGTTTGTTTTTGGTGGGTTCTTTCTTCCTTAGTACGCCCTTGTTCCATAAAACTGAAAATACTTTGGCTTATCTTTATTGTAGGATTTTTAGGAGTCGGAGAGAGTCGATTTTCTTTTTTACCGGTACGTCCAGATGCAGTCTATTTTGCCTATCCTTTTCTTTTATTCATTTATTTGATTTCAAGTTCCTTCATTATTTCCCAGAAAAAAATAGAGCACTGTCCTAGCTGGTTAGTTTTCTGTCTGTCTTTGCCCTTGGGGTTTTTCCCATTAGTAAAATTTTCTAATTTTCTCATTTGTGCTTCTTTCATCTTTCTCACGAATATTGCCCTGCTTTTTTCAGGAAAAATAAAATCGGCTCTGGTATTTTTGATAAGCCCTCTTCTAAGCTTTTTGTTTGCTTTGTGGATTTTGGGACAACCGATCAGTGCTATTCCTCAGTTTTTAGAAACTGGATTTTCAATCAGTTCGAGCTATACAGCTTCGATGTCGATTACTGAGGGCCCAAGGACTCATCCAGTTATTTTTGTTTTTGTAAGTCTTTTTTTGATCTTCATGCTTTTAAGGGATGCGCCCTGGAGCCTAAAAGGAAAAGCTTTTTTATTGCCCGCATTTTCTCTTTTTCTTTTCATGTCTTTTAAGGCTGGATTTACTCGAGCCGATTCTATTCATGTTCCCATGTCGGGTCAGGCGCTTTTAATTGCAGCCATGATTGGAGCTCTTATTTCGCAATCCAAAAGGATTATCGATGTTTCTATTTTAACTTTTTTAGCAGGGCTTATTTTGGTTCCTTTACAACCTCTCATGCCGGGAGAGAGTTTTGATGACTCTTGGCCTACAGCCCTCAGTCAGGCTCTGTCCCAAGGACTCGTTTTTGGTAGGGAAATCACTTTCACTTCCCGGTGTCCTATCGTGACTGGGAAAC
>OGVY01000117.1_pt1 | contig 13496 bp, 13 predicted proteins | sample 1575871 | NCBI WGS metagenome assembly OGVY01 (sample SAMN07581536, study PRJEB24739) | freshwater metagenome
CATCTGCGAGGATCCCATTTGTCTCGCCAGATTTCTTCCAGGGCGGTCACTCTGTCCCATTCTGAGCCTTGGGCCTTATGCACTGTTTGGGTATAAGCCCAATCAAAAAGTAGTGAGTTGTAGTCTGTCTTATCCCTTAAAGAGTCTACACCAAACTGACGGCGTAGCATCGGTATGTCTGACCATTTATTTCCTAATTCATCTTCAATGTTTGCTGTCACTGTAGTGCGAGTCACTTCTTTGATCAGAGTTACTGTGGCTACCATGCCATTAAAAACTCCGTATTCACGGTTGTTTCTTAGGCAAATAACCTTTTCACCTTCTTGAGCGTATGGTTTTGTAAACCCTTGTCGATCACGATACATTGTATTAATTAAATGTCGGGTCTTGTTAAAGCCCACTAGGATGGTATCCCAACCTTCCCATAAATTGTCCCAAAACCATCCAGCTCCTGCCACTGTCAATCCAGGTACTTTTCTCTGAGTAAACTTGTCTGTCCCGTAATGTAGTGCCTCAGCAAAGCGAATGATTGCTGAACCTTCAGCTTGTCTGTGGATCTGTTCCAGTTGAATGTCTGGCTTTTCCATCAAATATATGTCGGAGTCTCCTATTGGCTCTAGCTGCCAGTGGTCCCCAATATACAATATCTTCTTCCCAAAAGACTTCAAGTCTTCATGTAGTTGACGACTCACCATTGAGCCTTCGTCAACTATCACGATATCTTGCGGTATTAACTTTTGCTTTTCAAAAACCGGTTGACCGTTATCTACGCCTACTCTTTCATACATTAAAGAGTGTAAAGTCTGAGCCTTAGTCACCCCCTTCTTTCTTAGCACTGACACTGCTTTGCCTGTGTATGCTGTGGTGACTATCTTCTTGGTGCCCACCTTTTCCATTAATTTACGGATGAGGGTGGTTTTACCTGTGCCTGCCCTACCTCCAATGGTTAAAACCTGGCGTGCCTTTATATCTTGCGTCCAGGTCGTTGCCTTTTCAATTGCTTGTCTCTGTTCGACTGTTAAGTCGTCATCTGAGATAGCCTGGATTATAGGCTTCTCACCAGTCTCTTCGATAGGGCCTATTAAGCTCATCCAACGTCCCTATAATCAAGTTCGAACAGAAGGGGTTAAACATGTGTTTTATGTAGTGGTCAAAATTAGGTACATTTGAACCTTGCTTTGATCCTATGTTTTGTACTCTTGCCAACCGAGGATAAACTTCATATCTCCCCAGTAAAGCTTCATGCCAAAGCCACATATCCCAATGCGGAATCTTAGGTCTCCACAACTTTAGTGCTTCTTCCCACCGATCCTTCCAAATCGCAAACCCCCAGGGCCTCATTGAGTTTCTTATGCTTACTCTGGTGTATTCATCAGAGTTTGGGGCTCTTTGATTCCATCCTGATACCCATCCACATCTTGGGTCATCCGCATGCGTTTTGCACCATTCAAAGTATTGTAGTGCGTCTTTTGATGGTATGGTGTCGTCTTCAAAAAGTATTACGTAATCCGTGTAGTAAAATCCTTTAGAAAAGGCATCAAGGTGGTTCCTTGTACAGCCTTTTATGCCTTTGTTGATCTCAATCTCTTTATCTAGTTTTGCTTCCTGTGCTATTTGAATAACTTCTTTAGAAACTGGTTCAATATGAAAGTAAACCTTGTATTGCTCAATGCCCCTACATTCTTCTAGGGCCTTTATTAAAAGCCTTGTGTATTCTGGTCTGTATGCTAAGGTAACTACTATAACTTTATCCATGACCAGATTGTGCCCACTTCATTGGTTACTCCCTTTATTTTGTGTTTCACCGCATGATACACTCCAGGGTGTTTCTTATTTGCCTCTGTGCCCGGCTCTCCGTAATCGTGACCTGCCAAAATGCCCCCTTTTTTAACTTTCATTCTCCAGGCATCTATGTCATGACAAACTTCCTCGTACGAGTGGTCTCCATCAATAAAAACGTAGTCTAATGAATTGTCTTTAAAAAGCTCTACAGCTTTCTTAGACTTCATCTTAAAATGTTGTGCAAAAACTTCGGAGTTCAAGTCCATTATCAACTTTAGGGCTATGGCTAAATGATCCTGAACCCAAGTTCCGGGTGTTTTTGTTTGGTTAGAGTCTATAGAAAATAGCCTCCCTCCGTTAGTCATGCTCAATCCGGTGGCTATTAAAGACCTTCCTTTAAAGGAGCCTACTTCTACTATTTCAGCAGGCCCCTTTATCATCCTCACTGTTCTAACTATCCACCTTAGTTCTTGACCTTTCATCCAGCCGTGGACTTCTCTTGCGATTCTAATGATCTCTTGAATTCCAAGAGAGCTTTGTTGTACTCGTTTACGACATGGGCTTGCCATTCTAGTCTTAGCTCATTAGAGATAGGGTGGCAGATGTCATAGTGAATCTGCTTTGGTGTAAGCAGTGGACACTCAGGTAGAACCTTACCACACCAATTGCAGTATTTCGCTATGATGACGTTCTTGGCCTGACATGAAACACACCTGACCATAAACTTACGACTAGGCATAGCAAGAAATAAGTCTGTTACGCTTTGCACCAGTTTTAACCCGGTGACCACAAATTTATTATCCAAGGTTATCGTGCAATACGCTTTGAGCTTACTTTCACCCGCCGAGGAGTTCAACACCACCCTTACTTCTGTGATCTTCATTTAAGAGATGCTCCACTGTCTCATGTTGCGCAATTTTCTTTAGCATCTCTACTTCTGTGATCATGTCCCCTTCAATCGACCCAGAACCTTCTACTATTAAAATAACGTTCTGTTTAGCTAAAGACCTAATCACTTCATCCCAAGCATCAATTTCTAACTGCTCTGGGTTTGCAGGAGTATTGTGTGGTTGGTATCTCCAACCATGCCTGTCTAGACCACTCCCAAACTTTGACCCTGGAAAATTACTGTGACAGATCAGTGGTGGTTCGGTATTTACCACATCCAGGGTGTGCTGTAAATCACAGCCTGCTGCCCAGGAGTGTGCTAAATCTAGACACCATCCAATGTGACTGTACGGTTTTACTGTGTTCGCTATGTTAAAAAGATCTTGGTTCCATGGGTATTTTGCTGCTACGTTTTCAATTGCTAGTTTGATCGGGTATCCGGCTCCTTTAGAAAGCTCCTGCAGGTACTCGTTTATCTTGTACGTAGCAAAGAAGTCCTGCATGTCTTCTATGATAGCTTCTCGGGCCTTTTCCTTAGTCCCTCCGGTGTGCAAAACCACATAAGCGGAACCAACTGTAGCTGCGTGCTTGAATAGCTTTTTAAGGTACGCTCCCGCAGCTGCTCTGCTTGACTGTGGGGGTGTTGAATGTGCAACATAGGCAGAATGAAAAACCCATACTGGATCTTCCCCATGTTTGTATGTTGATTGATCCATGCCAGCTACTGTATCTGGCAGTTTCAATGTTCTGGGCGAACCCCAGTGAGTTTGTAGTGCTGACCACCCTAAGGTCTTCACCATTTGACGTGTTTTGTCTGGTGTTTCATTCTTCCTGGTATGAGCCCCAATCAACATTATGCACCCTTACTTGACTTCTTAGTCTTTGTTGTACTTTGAGTACCCAATGTACCACTCAGTTTATCTTGTCTAGCTTTATTCACAAAATGTCCAAATATCTCAACTATCTTTGCAAAAGCTAGTGCCAAAGACTGAATGTCTGCCTGTGACATTCTTTGACCTAAAATAAAAGTCATAATCTCAAGCTTGACGAATGAAATCATTGCGTCAACTTCAACCACCGGTAATTTAGCGTGAACTGCTGCAAAATGCTCTATGTAGAGTATTTGGGGGGTGTTCAAGGGTTCTTTAAAGAGTCTTACAAGGAATTCAGCTAGTTGCTTCTTTCTTGTAAGGATGATATGCTCTTTCTGTCCGTTGTTTAATAAGGCTTCTAGTGTTGGTGATTCTCCGGCGTAATTTTCTTGAGGTCCCATAAAATACGGAAGTAGGTGAGGCCTTTCAAAGATTCTCCGAAAGATTCCCTCTACAAAATCAGGTATCGCTTCCACCAGGACTTTAGCATTCTTTGCTAAAGTCTCTTGATCATTCTCATTTAGCCTGATGTATTCAGCGTAATATGAAAACGCATATGTTGTGTCTGTTTGAAGCCTTTGAGGGTCAATTCCATTAAGCGCAGGCATGCTTTGTCTCCAGCACCGATCCACAGGTTGGGCACTCGCCCATTTCAAATAAGGTCTTTTGGATTGCTTCCAGCGTACTGTTGATGTCTTTTTCTACTTCAGGCAGATCTTTTATTGCCTGGCTTAACTTTGTTTGTGCTTCCTGATGCCGTTTTCTCAGCTCTTGAAATCTCTTAATCTTAGCCTTGTCTTTGCTTAGGTCCAGGGGCTTTGGGTCCTCTGGAAGCTTTTCTAAGGCTTTAATTACCTTTGTTGCCTTTTTTAGTTTGCGTTTTAGATTCTTTAACCTTATTGCCTTGTCCCTTAAATCTTGGTGTTTCCATTCTGCAGGTTGTTCAGGAAGGTTCTGTGTTGCCTTCTTTTGCTTTTGTGCTTTAAACCAAGCTGCTTTTAACCTGAAGTATACTTTCGCCTTGCCCTTTTCAGGTGGGTTTGCTGGATCCGTGGTGGGTATTTTAGCTAAAGCTTTTGTTACTTTAACCTGTTTATTCCATTTGATTGACAGCTCTTTTATTCTTGCTGCCTTTGACGTTGTGTCTTCGTACTGACTTTGAGCATCTTCAACGTCTAATCTAGCATCAAGTAAAGCCGCCTCAAATTCCCTTGTTCCATCTAGCTTTTTCGATAGCCGAGTGATCTGCGTGTCTCTTAAATCAATTGTAGAGCTTAGAGTAGACTGATCTTTCTGTGCTAGTTTTATCGCTTTAGCTAGTATTTGACCATCCTTGGATGCAGCAATTAATTCTGCGGCTGCAACTGGTGACGTCTCTGATAAAATAAATGGTAAAGCAAACTGACGCTGAATTTGAGGGTAGAAAGGTCTTTCTTGAGCGACTAATTCATGAAACCCTAGTTGGGCTATTTGTTCAACTGGTGTTGAATTGCCGGTCTTTCTAAAGACTTCGCCATCAAATTCGTATTCGTTCTGCTTGCTGCCCTTCAGCCAGGTAAGCTTGTGTCCCTTATTTTCTATCACCACAATACATTTGTCTGCACCTTTAGAAATGAAATCGTTGCCCTTTTGATTCGTCAGAGCTCCTATCACTGCTCTTAGGATTGAAGACTTTCCGATGTTGGACTCACCTGTTATTACGGTCAGTCCTTCTACCTCAAGCTCTAAAGGCTCTTTTATTGCCTGATAACCTTGAACCTTAATCTTCATTTTGCTTTTGTCTCAGGGTTACTTTCTTCTTTTGTCTTTACCCGGTTCTAAATTCTCTATTCTAATACCTAGGGCCTTTAATCGCATTATGACGTCCCGAAATATTTCAACTTCAATCTGTTTCTTGACATCTTTACGAATCTCTTCTCTTAGCTCATCCTCAACATGCTCTTTTTCTTTCTCTATTTCCCTTTCAATGGAAAGAGCCCTGACGTAAAGTTTGCCACTCACCGCCAGGGCCATCATTGATAGTGTGAGTATCCAAACTGGAACCCACTTTTTTAGATAGTGCCAAAGCGTGTTGTTTGGTTGAGACGTAGTGCCGGAATCCTGTTTTGAACCACTGCCCACGCTGAAAAGAGGGTCATTGTGTAGCATAAATCCCCCAGCACTGTCCAGTAGAAAAACGGAATGGCTGCAACGTAGCACTCCGTCAATCCCACTGTATCCCTAGAGTACATGCCAGAACCAGCCCAAACCGCAAAGTTGCTTATTACAAAGAACATGATTGAAGACGTTAAAGAAAGCGCTCCAATCTTAGTGAACTTCGGATTTGTATCCTTAAAGGCTAAGCCCAAGGCACCGATAAATGCCATTAGAGCGTAGATCACCCACATTCCCTTGTGGAAGCCCCATGACTCTGACATTCCAGACCGATAGGCTACTTCAATGGCAATGTCTGACAATAACATCGCAGCCATAGGAAACAACAAAGCAACCTTTGCACTCTTAAAAGTCATCGCACCAAACAAAGCAATTGCAGCAATCGGAGCAAAGTTAGGAGGGTGTGGTAAAACTCTAGTTAAAGCTGCAAAAACCAACATACCCATAATCGTAGTAGCACGCATGTGATCAAACTCCCTTATTGTTGAGGTTTGTAAGCAGGTCCTTGCAGATCGTCTCCCCAACTTTGTACAGTCAGGTATCCGACCCCTTTCTGGTTCGCCAAATCCTTTGCTGATTGTGGCCAATAAGACGGTAGCGGAGCGCTACTCAACTTAATTGCTTCCACATGACTATCCATAAAACATACATTTGCCACTCCCCCTGTGTGACGAGCATGCGTACCAGGAGCTGTGTACAAATCGTAGTCGTTTGGTCCTTGAATGTAGAAGTTCTCAGTTACCAATAGCCGAGGGTCACCAAACCAGGGTAATTGAATACGAGCTGCATCTGAAAACATTATCGTACGAGCTGTTCCCATTTGAGAGAAATAAGCAATATTCCTTTGAATTACTTGGGGAGCGTAAGTCGGAGGTAAATACAAAGTTGCTCCAATGTTCTGATTGTATCCGTAACCCCCGGTCTCACCTCCGTACAGCATAGTGACTCCTGTCATGTCAGGGCACTTAATTACCGTGGAATTCTTTTCGTAATACGGGGCTAGAATACCTTCTTCTTTAGCCACGGTGTTGTTTGAATAATCAACCTCACCAAACCAAGCCTTAGATTTAGGATCTCCCGGGAGAGACGCGGCGGGAAACTTTCCGTAACTGTCATGGTACATTTGACTTGCTAGAGCTAGCTGTTTAATGTTGTTTGAACACTGAATCTTAGTTGCGGCTGCTCTAACCTTTTGTACTGCGGGGAGCAGTAAACCTACCAAAACTGCAATGATGGCAATAACCACCAACAATTCAATAAGGGTAAACGCAACCCTTTTCTTTTTCATCATCCGGCGAGTCTCCTACTAGCGGACAAAATACCGTTCGGCTGTCCGCTGAAACACGCCGGACGGGGCACCAGGGCCGTGATGCCTCGTTACATTTAAATCTTTGAGGAGGTCCGACTGTACGGTGCCGACCGCGTCCAGGTATTACACCTGAGTTCCCTTCAGAGATTTTATGCTAACTGTTTAAGATACTCCTTGCTTCGTATTTCCTCTGTTCCAGGGTCTGTGAGTCATTCCATGGCCAAGGCGTATCTGAAGGTACAGGTCTATCTATTAAGTCCTGTGAATCATCTTTACCTTGAGCCTTTTCGTAAGCCTCTATTATTGTTACCATCTCATCAGCAACCGCACCATTCTGACGTGCTGCTTCATGAGCTGGCCCTTCAATATCTTGTTCGAGCTCTTCTTGTGCAAACAAAGCCAAAAAGTCTAGCTCTTCTTTGCTTAGTTGCATTACAGCTTCTCCCTAGGCATTTCAACACACCAAAAACCATCCCAGGTTTGGTAGTATTTTAAGCCGTAGAAAAGGGATGGCATTTCTTGTTCCATAATTCTTGCTAGCTGCACGTAGATTTCTCTAATTGGAGCCTCTGCGTGTTCATTTCCGCGCAACACAATACAATTCCAAATTGCTCTTGCGTTTGCTGACATCGTCATAATTGCTTCTGTGCCTATTGTCAGCAAATCTCTGGCTGCTCCGCGGGCTGCTTTCCGAAGCATCCTCTCGGCTGTTCTGTCGTCAAACTTTGACAGTTCTTTGCTAAATTCTGGGCTGTTGTTCAAGTCTGCCATTATTAGATGGAGCGCTGTCTTGTATTCTTTTTGTGCTCTTTTAAAGGCATCCTCAAAAAACCTGACGGTATCCTTATCTAATTGAGCCAGGGGTGGGATCACAAAGCCTGGATCCCAAGTTCCTTCTTCCTCTTCTCTTTCAAAATCACAATATCTCGTTGATAGCTGAGAGTACGCCCAGCCCACTCGATGACGAACTTGTTCGTGAGTAAAGCCACGACCTGCGCCTGTAACTAAAAAGGTCCAACAGGGGTGTTCCATGACGGAACCATGAGCAGGTCCTGGTTTAAAAAACCCGTCTTTGTTGCGTCCCATCAGGTTTTGTATGTAATCGTAGTTGGTCTTGGAGCCTGCTTTTGCTCCAAATGACATGTAGCAGCACCTTCCGGCTAATTCCACTGCCCTTTCTGCATCTTTAACCCCTTCCGTTGGGGTAGGCCATTGCAAGCCATTTTCCTTCAAAAAGGCGTTTACACCATCCTCAACTATCTGAGGACGTAAGATCAGGTAAACTCGAGGCGTCTTGAGAATTCTCATTGTTGTCTTTCGGTGTCCAATTTAACGCAATTTTATCTCCGTCCAATTCGATGTACCATTTACTTACTTGAAACCTTATCTGGTTCTGTAAAGTCTTAGCCTTTTCTATATTTCCAGGTTCTGACAAATCTAAGGCTGCTAACTCTTCCACCGCTCCCCACAATATGTGGTTCTCAGGGTAATCTCTTCTACGATTTACAGCTAGTTTGACTGCTTGAGCCCAAAGAAGTGTTTCACTGCTAGGCTTTTCTGTTGTGCTGTTCTCGTTAGCCCTTAATATACTGTCGCCCGTCTTTAAGTTTATTAGGTATAAGTATGCTTGGCCCTGTGCATCCTCAAAATAGCTTGTCATTACGTCTTCAGGCTGTTCGGCCTTAAAAGCTAAATCATTAACGTTTATTAAGTGACCATCTGTTAAAAAGTGAGCCGCTCTTAGATATTCCTCTGGGACTCGAATGTGTGCCGGCATTCTATTTTGCTGCGTGCCAGCGTTCATAACGTAGTGTGTGTACCAAACTGACCCTAGTAAAGCTAGTAGTTCTTTAGAAGCTTCCACCCTGTCAGACATTTTAGTGATTCCCTTCTGAAATCGAGGGTCTTCCTATTCTTATTGACGCCCTGTTATTTTTAATTGTTAGAGATACCGCTTTCTTCGCGGAACCAGCCAGTCGTGCTTTGGATCCTAAAAGAAGTACTGTTGCCATTAAAAATAACAGTTGGTTTCTTGAAACCACTCCTAAGGCTTCTAAGACTATCAATATTTTAGTTAGTGGGGCGTGTAGCGATAAACCAACCTGAAGACCCGTCTCGGTGACTACTTTTCTATTTAAAAACAACTGCTTTCTTGTTTGAGTAATTGTTCCTGCATTTGACTGTTTATTTATTGAGAGAGACGACGTGTAATCAATTTGAACTTGTAGTGAAGATACTGTTATTATTGGAAAAGCGTTCGTCGAAGACCACCCTGCTGCGGTCAGGGTGTTTGCTCCTACACCAACAATTTCATCTCTTGTCCATGCCAACCCTGTTGCTGGATTTAATGTCCAAGTTTCTGTCTGTTGGGCTATTGTCGCCTCACCATTACCGGGGTCAAAGCTTGGTGAGTCGTAGTAGACTCCACCAACTTTAATCCTTGCCTTTATTATCGTTGTTGATATTCCATTTTTGTATGAGTAGTAGCTAACTTTAACTGAAGCTATAGTCGCACCTGTGGGAATAGATGCTGCACCTAGTCCAAAAGTTGCGCTTATAACACCATTGCCAAAATTTAACGTAGTGCTACCTAAAGCGTCTGGAAAGTCATTAATCAAAGTGTAGCGTGTTCCAACGGAACCTGTTACATTTCCACTTATCTCTTCATCATTGATCGGACTTAGATTCAGGGTCGCCATTTGTTCATCCCATTAGCGTGCTCACTTAAATTAAGAATCCTTCTTTGGTGAAAGTATGATTATGCGTCTTGACTTGGTGTCTCCCAAGGAAAGTCTTGATCTGTTCGTGTTAGTCGGGTCTACAATCGTTTCAATAAACGCTCTAATCAAGTTTAGCTTTCTGACTGTCACCATTGGAACGATGTTCTTGATCTTTCTTCGAATGTCTGCCAGGCGAGCTGTTTGATCGTCCAGAGTTACTTGGCTGCTTGGGTTTCTAGCAAAGTCCACCCTGCGAACTACTTCATCCAATGCTGCCACTACTGCAGCCGCATGAATTCCTAATCCTCGTAGCTTTTCTGCTCTTGTTTGGGTTCCTGCTAGAGCGTTGGCGTAAATCGACCTGTGCGCTGTGTACACAAAGGCTGTCTGCAAACCTACATCTGATGTAGCCTGCCTACCCCATTGTATTGCTTTTGCACTTGTTGTTGCTAGTGCAATGTCTGCACTGAAAACTCGACCCCACCATCGAGACTTCTGAGCCCTAGTTGTCTGACCTGCCGTGTCCGAAACAATTCTATTCAGATATGCCAGTCTAGACCAAGCTTCCTCCGCTCCTACCCTGTCTCTTGTTGTTCGGTAGAAAGTTGATGTGTACCCTTGAGCTGTTGAGAGCGCAACTGACTCTGTTAAAGACCTCAGCACTTGAGCTGCTTTTCTTGCCCTTGTTTGCAGCCCTGTGTCGTCTTGAGCTATTCTAAAAGCCTCTTGTGCTCTACGAGGTGTTGTTCTACCTTCAATAAGATCTATGTCTCTTCGTCTAACATCTGCTTGACGAGCTGTCTGTGTTTGAGTCCCGATAAAGTTTCCAAAATGTCTGTCAAATACCGTGTAGTTCTCTTTTATCTTAAATGACTGCAAACCTGCGGTTTCAGACTTGCGACGATATATTTGGGTTGCTCTAGAAAGCACCGTCGTTAATCCAATAGTGTTTACTAGCACCCGGCCAAACCTTTGAGCCTTTGCAAATTGTGTTTGCAATCCTGTTGTCTGTTGTATTAATTTACCATAGTGTTGAGACTTCCGGAGCGCTGTTATTGCGCCTAAGACCACCATAGCCTTTCTCCCAAAATATTGGGCTTTGCGTGTTTGAGTTGTTAAACCTAGATTGTTGGTCCTTAAACGAGTAACCGGAGCTATCCTTTGAACCTGCGTTGCCGAGCCGGTTAGGTTTAACACTCGACGTAAGGCCGAGGCTATCCTCTTTTGAGTTGTTTGTAGTCCAACCCCTTGTGTTGCCAAACGATAAATCGAAACAAAGCGTCTTTGACTTGTTTGTAGTGCTCCGCTGTCCAGTAATTTTCTGACTGCTATAAGGTTTTCCGTTACTCTGGTTGATTGGCCCACCAGGTGTTCTGTTTTCCTGTTAGAATCGGCTAGTCTTCGTAGAGACGAACTTAAAGCCAATATGCTGTCTGGCTTACGATTAAAGCCTGTTGTTTTAATTGCTAGTGTGTACAGGGCCACTCCATTCTGAACAAACCTGTTCAGTGTCGGGAAATGTGCCCTTGTTGCTTGGGTTTGTAACCCCAAGGTATTTGCTAATTGACGGGATGCGTCTGATATTCTAAAGAGTGTTGCATCTCCTGACAGGAATGTTGTCACCGTTCTTAAGTGCCTTTTACTATCAAAGTATGTTGCTATAATATTTACTGTGTCTCTGACTCTCCTTAAAACCTGTAGACCTTTAATCGCCCTAGTTTGTAAACCGGCTACTTCAGCCCACATTCTGTAAGATTCTGTTTGACGGGCTGTCTGTGTTAGCACCGCTGTAAAGTTGCTGGTTCTGCGTGATGCTCCTGCCACCCTTTGCTGAGTGTGTAAGACCGCCAGGCTGTTTGAGAACCTTCTTATAAAAAACTGGTATCTTTGGTAAACCGATTGAACACCCAAAATGTCTTGTCTTGTTCTTATGGAAGTTGCTGCCCTCTTTGGATCTGTTTGTAACCCCACATTTTCCGTGTAAACTCTAGAGGCTACGGGGTTCTGACGAGCTATTACTGTTTGATGTCCGACCCTTTCAGTTTTTCGTATCACGTATACGCCAGAACCTACTATCATAGGCTCTACAGCTGTTAACAGACCTAAAAGGTTCGACAGCTTTCTGTGTGAGACTGCTTGACGTAAAACTTGTGTTTGTATCCCAACGTTAGTTTGCTGAAGCCTTAAACCGTTTGCCTTTCTGCGTTGTGTTGTTCGCACACCAAGATAATCCTGGATGCCTCTTAATATTGGGGGTGACTTACTACCTGCAAAGGTCCATCCAGTTATTAGACTTTCAATTGAACGCCCATACTCTACCACCCGCTTTTGCGTTGTTTGTAGTCCTACGTTATTGCTTGCTAAACGTCCAACTACCTGACTTTTAAATGACTGGGTTTGTAACCCAAGTGTATTTGTCACTAACTTTGCCACCGAGGCTAATTTGCGATAGTCTGTTACCAATGCAATACTGGTTGTCGTTATACGACTTTGGTTTGATAACCTCTTCCATTCTGTGCTTAAAGCAGTAAGGGTGCTAGCTTTTCTTTTCGCATCTATTTGACGTTGAGTATTTGTTTGTATCCCTGTTATGTCTAACTTTGTTCTTGTGTAGTTTATCTGACAAGCATAGCTAGACTGTGCCCCTAGGGTATTAGTAAACTTCAAAGCTCTGTCTACTGCCGGTCTGTAGGCTATTGTCTGCAGTCCTAAGTTGTCTGACCTTTTCCGAACCGCGGCGGTTTGCCTTTCATATTGTGAAAAAGCCCCAGCATTGCTACTTAGCGCTCTTAAAGAGTTCAATAAGTTCTTGTATGCTGATTGCAGCCCTGTGCTGTTGCTTACCTCTCTGTTGCCTTGAGCTTGTCTCGATACCATATTGGCAATCACGCCTAGCGTATCTGTCAAAGATCTTTGAAACGTGTAAAGTGTCGTTGCTACTAATAAACGTGCATCTAGAATAGCAGCGCTGTTCGATGTTAATCTATATGCGTCTGCTACCCTGTTGTATGTAGATTGTAAAACTACGTTTGCTGTGTAGCTTCTTGTTACATTTAATTGCCTTGTTGAAGCCGTTTGCAATCCCAGGGTGCTTGCTATTTGTGAACGAGAGACTACCGTTTGACGACTTAGTTGAGAGGCCAAGCCTAAGTTACTTGTTAGCTTCCTTAATAGCAAAGTCTGCTTTAATGCCATAGTTTGAAGTGCCATTAGGGCTGTTGTCAGTCTATTTGCATCTGCATTGCGACTAATGACTGTCTGTAAACCTAAATTATTTGCCGCTAATCTTTGGCTTAGAGCCGTCTTTGTAAAGGCACTGGACACTCCAACTATATCCGCAGGATTCAGGCTGTATATACCACCACCCACCAAGACTGCCAAAGCGTCAGATATTAGTCCTGCCGTGTTCGACAGTGTGCGAATTGCGTCTGACTTTCTTGCGTATGTTAATTGTAACGCCGCCTGTTCAGTCTTTAGTCTGTACGCTATTGGATTATAGCGCACAAAACTTGTGTTTAATCCTGCGTAGCTTGTTCTTTGTATTGCGTACACCCCTGCACCAATCTTTAAGATTGTGCGGAATGTTTGTAAGCCTAAGTTATCTAGCCTTGTACGAGATGCAGAAGCTTGACGTGCATATTGAGCTATCAAGCCTAAACCATCTTGAGCTAACCTACCTACTGACAACTGACGGATTATATTTGTTTGACCTGCTACTAAATCCGCCCTTGTTAACTCATATAGCCCGTTACCAATTAACTGAACTGTCTG
>OGVY01000118.1_pt1 | contig 13405 bp, 16 predicted proteins | sample 1575871 | NCBI WGS metagenome assembly OGVY01 (sample SAMN07581536, study PRJEB24739) | freshwater metagenome
CCCTGATAAGAGAGACAGGGGGTATTTATACATAGAACGATCGCTTTCTCAACTTAAGTCCATTGATTGTCGCGCCGATTACCAAAATCCCCGCTTCTCTTAAGAAAATTCTTAGACCCGCCCCAACTCGTCGTAACGCTTCTTATTGATTTCACGGGATTTTGACAGATGTTGACAATTTTCCCGTTACCGATTATAATCTTCTGGCAAAATCAGGAAATTACTGTTATCCTATCTTACTTGCAAATTGGATTTGACTCGTAAACTTACTTTATGCTGCAAGAAGCGTTGCCCTTCACATCTGAAATCAAACTGTTTTACATATCACTCCTTGAACAGGTGACAGACCCGAAAGGATTGAAATGTAACGCAGATTATTTTCCCGATCTACCCAATTAAATTGAAGAAGAGAAGTCATGGAATATATAATTATTTTTATCTTAATCTTAGTCTTAACGATAGCCTTAGCAATGATTAGAGAAATAGATATTGGATGGCTAGAAAGATCAAAATTTTCACCCATATTAGATAACCTATACAACGATCCTACTGCGAAAGAAAAACATCAATTGTTTCAGGAAGCTTTAAAGATTTTAGATAAAAAGAAAAAAAATTATAATAGTGATTATAGTCCAAGTGACTTAATCACCGACAAGTTGCTGAGGCATACTGAAAAGTACCCACAGGATAGATTTGGACACGAAAGATTCATGGATATAATCAGTAGATCTAGCATACTTTCTTCAGAATTTTTATTCCAGAAATTGTTAATTCACTTAAAAGTCAATCCAACTTATTTAAGTCAAGAAAGATTTGCCGCGTGTGTAAATAAAGCTCAACTCTTACCTGAAAGTCTTTTGGGATCACTTCTTGATTATCTCGATCACGATCCAGTCAACCCTTTAGTTCAACAACATTTTATGAAATGTGTGACACATATTATATTTATTTCAAAAGAAAAAAGGCAACTTATTTATAGGAAGGCTTTGAATATTTTAGAAAATAATCCTTCGAGTTCCATCGCAAAGCAATTTGTTCTTGACGTTGGTAGATGGCACTTTGGTAAATCACGAAAAGGTGGTCGAATAACTATTTATGATGAGCAACACATACAAAACGATATTTTAACTCGTTCGCAATAATACAGCCCTTTTATCTAAAGTGCTACCTGACAGGGATGCCTACGCTGACAGATGTATTCTAATCTGTATCCCCTAACAATAACAATAAAACAGGCTGTAATCTACAATCTATCTTGGAAAGGCACTCAAAATTAAAATTACTATATTTATGAATGTGGGGAAGAATTGGATATGACTAATACCGAACCAGTTTGGATCGAGGGAACTTTGCATATTGTTCAAATAATTTTTTATTTGATAGGTTCTTATGCTGCCTGTGTTGGTTTAAATAGATGGAAATATGAAATTTCTGGTAAAACTAGATATGAACTTGCAAAGGCTCTTCTTAATCAAACCTACATTATTCGAGACACAATCCGCAGAACATTAAATACTGTTGTTTTCCCATACGAATACCCGAATAAAAATAATGAGGAAGCTATTAATGATTATGAATGTGACAGATATGTGTACTCAAATAGACTTGAAAAGTTAAAAAAAGATACAATAAAATATTATTTGCTTAAACTCGAAGCAGAAGCAGTTTACCAGAAAGAATCTATCAAGTACATTGAATCTTTAATTGACTTGATAAATGATTTGCAAAAATACTTAGTCGAAAAAGTCTTTATTACTCCTAGCTTGTATAAAGATAGAGCCACATTTGAACATTTACTGGAAAGTCAAAAAAACGAGGTTGATAATAAGCTGGAAGACATTATTCGTAATCTTGAGCGTTATTTTAAATCTGAAATAGCTGGTAGGAGGTAGGACAAGCGATCGTTGTCATTTCTAGCAAAAAAACGATCGTTATTTTACGGTGAAACTTCAGTACGATCGTTTTTAGGTTCTCTCAGCCGAAACGATCGTTATTTTATGGCAAAGTTTCAGGACGATCGTTACTTTTATGGCAAAGCGATCGGGGCGACTGAGCGACAGTCTGGATGTAGCTGCGTGATTAGAGTAAAAAATCTGTCAGAATTAATTAGAGAGTTTTGAGGTAAATTGGATGGAAGGACAAATGCTTGAAGGAACTTGGGAAGAGATTTTACTGTACGCCCCTCAGTTGGCCGGACAGCGTGTGAGGTTAACTGTGTTATCCCCAAAAACACCAAAGCCTCAGCAACGTATTACCTTGGATCAGGCACTACGAGGAAGAATAGGACGAGTTCGATTTCTGCCATCTAATCTATCTGAACGAACAAAAGAAGCGTTTGCGGATATTTTGGCAGACAAATATAAATCATGGGGCTTGAGTCAATGATACTTTGTGATGCATCTGCTCTAGTTGCCCTAATTAGCCAGGATGATGCTAACCACGATCGTTGTGCTGCCGTGCTCCCAACTCTTGAAGCGCCATTAGTCACAACGTGGTCATGTTTTACTGAGGCCATGTACTTATTAGGTCAATACGGTGGATGGCCGGCGCAACAAGAGTTATGGGGTTATGTTAGTGACCAAATCCTTGTATTTCACTTACCTGACGAGGCAAAACAGAGACGAATGCAAGAGTTGATGGAACAGAATCAGGATATTCCGATGGATTTAGCGGATGCTTCTTTAGTTGCTACCGCTGAAGCTTTGAATCAGAAGAGAATTTTCACTCTCGATCGAGATTTTTACATTTATCGCCTTCCGGGAAATCAACCTTTTGATGTTGCTCCTTGAAATAACTCTACAGTTAGGCAGAAAACTCAATAACTTCTGGTTTAGAGTACGATCGTTACCTTTTACTTCAATGGATCGGGTTTGACTGCCATTGTTAAGCGACTAATGCCTTATCTTGGTATTGCACCGAGATCCCCGGTTTCTCTAGTCTTCGTTATTCAATCTTGGCTTTGAATCGAGAAGAAACCAGGGATCTAAAACTAAAAGCGATCGTTTTGATCCCCAGTTTCTTCTCCAACGTAGTCCAACAATCTCTGAATAAAACCAACAGAAACCGGGGATCTAGACACAAACTCCTCTCTTACTGACCTGCACAATATAAGGAGGGCATAGTTCCCCTAATTTAGCTAGAAACTCGGCTAGAATTTGCGCTTTTTTCCGTCTAAAATTCCAGATCTAGGGTTTTCAAAAATGTTAAAAGCCGATCGTAAATTGCCTTAACCCCTCCTGACACATTAGATTCCAGGTTGAGGGGTAACACCGGATCATGGAGGGAAAGCCGGAGCAGAAACCAACCCTGTTCTTGGGGGGCAGAGCAGATGACCCGAACCCCTTCATAATTGTTAGGGGCGATCGTCCAGTCTGCTTGAGTTTCTATAAAGGTTTTTAGGTCTTCAATCACCTGATTGCCGTAGCTTTGAAAGTCCTCTGCTTTAATTTTTAGGCGAATTTCCTGGCTTTCCTGGGGTTCTTTTAAGGGGGCAATTAAATCCGTTAAGGTTTTTCCCGATCGTTTACATTTGGCGAGTTCAACTAAGAGCTTACTCACCAAATAAGCCCCGTCATCCAAAAAATAATTTTCCCGCATTGCGCCATGACCAGAGGTTTCGATGGCTAACCATGATTCCTCTCCCGTTTCATTGAGACGCATCGACTCAGTAATCACATTTTTATAGCCTCGCTTAAAGCGGTGATGTTTTCCCCCTAGGTCTTCAATAAACGTGGTCAACCCCTCTGAGGTAATGGAATCCGTCACGATCGTGGATCCGGGGTGTTCTGCCAAAACGATCGCAGAAATTAGGGCAATTAAACGATTGCGGTTTAACTCCTGACCTCGATGATCCACCGCCGCCGATCGATCCACATCCGTATCAAAAATGATGCCAAAGTCCGCCTGGTGGGTCAGTACCGCCTGACAAATGGCTGCCATGGCTGCCCCATCTTCGGGATTGGGGACATGGTTGGGAAAGTGTCCATCCGGGTCTAAAAACTGACTGCCGGTGGTATCGGCCCCCAGGGGTTCCAGAACCTTACTGGCAAAAAAGCCCCCGGCCCCGTTGCCCGCATCCACAACGATTTTCAGTCCTTTTAAAGGGTGGGGATCGATCGTATCCCTAGATGTTTCACTAGACCCTTCACTGGCTGCCACTTGAGTACGAATGTATTGCACCAACTGATCCGCATAAACAGACATGAAATCCCTGGGTTCGATCGTTCCGGTTACTTCCCCACTGACTCCACTCACTTCCCCCGCCGCTAAGGTTAAAATCTCCGTAATATCTCCCTTGCCTAAGCCCCCCTGAGGGGTAAAAAACTTGAGTCCATTACGGTTAAAGGGCAGATGACTGGCGGTGAGCATAAGGCCCGCATCACACTCAAACCCAGGGGTGACCGTACTCATAAACATGGCGGGGGTGGAAGCCATACCAAAATCGTAGACCGTGATCCCCAGGGAAGCCAAGCCCCGCATCACTTCCGCCATTAACACCGGCCCCGACAGCCGACTATCTCGCCCCACACTGACCCGCAGATCCGCCCCGGTTTTGCCCAAGCGAGTGGACAACCAAGACCCAAAGGCTTGACCCAAGCGCAGCGCCACCTCCGGGGAGAGGTTAACCGGCTCATCCGCAACCCCTTCCAGGGCTACCCCACGGATGTCTGACCCATTTTGTAGTTTCTTCCAGTTAAAATCCTGTGTCATAGCCTTTGTTCAAGATAAGTTGAAAATGTGGATCTAGTCCTTTCATGGGCGTGGTTTTAGACCGGGACAAGTCTATCATGGAAAACCGGCTTGCCTCTACGCTAATCTCTATCAGGAGCATTGCTGCAAGTTGTTTTTGATGGGTCTATATTTTTATGCCTATGGCCTGATTGATGGCGGTTATTGCTTATGATGAACCAAACAAGAGTGGAACCACTCACGGAACCACTCACGCCACTCACGGAACAACTGACGGAACAACTGACGGAACAACTAACGGAACAGCGAAGGCTATGGATCGGGTTTTTGTAACAGGGGGCACAGGCTTTGTGGGGGCAAATATGGTTCGCCTCCTCCTCGCGGAGGGATACCAGGTTCGGGCTTTAGTCCGCCCCCAGAGTGTGCGGCACAATCTTCAGGATCTCCCCATCGAAATTGTAGAAGGGGATTTACAACGTCCTCAGTTGGTGGAGCAGATGGGGGGATGTCGGTATTGTTTCCATCTGGCGGCTCACTATTCTCTCTGGCGGCGCGATCGGCAGCAGTTGTATCAGTCTAATGTGTTGGGCACTCGCCATCTTCTTCAGGCAGCCCAGGCCGCGGGGGTGGAGCGCACGGTATACACCAGTTCTGTGGCCGCGATCGGCACCAGTGGAGACGATCGCCCGGTGGATGAAACCCACCAATCGCCGCCGGAGGATTTAATTGGAGACTATAAGAAATCTAAATATTGGGCGGAGCAGGAAGCCCTGAAAGCGGCCCAGGCAGGGCAGGATGTGGTTATTGTTAACCCAACGGCTCCCATTGGCGCTTGGGACATTAAGCCTACCCCCACGGGGGATATTATTCTGCGGTTCTTGCAGCGGCGGATGCCCGCCTATGTGAACACAGGCTTAAATTTAATTCACGTTGAAGATGTGGCCTGGGGCCATTTACTCGCCTTACAAAAAGGTAAACAGGGCGATCGGTATATCCTGGGCCACCAGAATTTAAGCCTCAAGGACATTCTCGATCGTTTAGCTCAGATCACCGGGTTACCGGCCCCCACCGCTACGGTTCCCCTGGCCTTGCCCTTAGGGGTGGCGTGGATTGAGGAAACCCTCCTGGCTCCCCTCTTCAGTTCTTGGGGCTATCAGCCCTCTGTGCCGTTGGACGGGGTACGCATGTCTGCCCATCCCATGTACTACACAGCCCAAAAAGCGGTGCAAACCTTGGGACTACCCCAAACCCCCATTGACCAAGCCCTGGAAGTGGCTGTTAACTGGTTTAAGCAATTGGGCCGTTAAATCCGCTTAAACTCAAGCAGACCACCTAGACCTATCTCGGCTCATAATCTCCCGCATAGGTCATCACACACATCACGCTATAACGAGGATGGGGGCCACAGGCCACCCCCGTTTTTTCTAAGACCGGGTTTAAGAGCATGATGCGATGCCCCCGCACCAGAAAACCATCGTCAATGACCAGTTGCCGAACCACCTCTGCCCCTGTCGTCGGGCCGTAGCTAATATTTTCCGCTGCCATAATTTGCCAGGTACCATAGCGACTGAGCCGTTCGCTGGGGGTGCTGTTATCCGAGCCCGTGTGGCCAATTTTGCCACTTTGAGCCTGATCCGCTGCCTGATCCGCCGCCGCCCGATCCATGGCCGTGGATCGGGTTAGCTCTCCCAGGGCTTCCTGACGGTTTAAGTACAGAATTGCGTCCTCTACCGCTACCACCCCTTCCCGTGTGCGGAGAGGCGTTTGCCCCGGTGCCCGATAAATCTTGCCTCGGTAATAGCGCTTGGAGTCTTCGAGTTCTGCGGCATAGGCTTGGGGATCGGAGCGGAGGCGGTTTGTCTCTTGCAGGACGGCAGTTTCTAGGGCTTCATAGTCTACCGTTATTTCCCCTTGGACTAAGCTCACGGGAGCTCGGAACCCAAAGATCAGGGCTAAAGTCCAGACCCCCTGGGCGATCGTTGCAGCAATTGGTTTCATCACATTTTCTCTGAATTCTCCAGGGTTTATGATTCCCAGGGGACGATCGCCACAAGTCAGGGAATATCAACAGGTCATGAACTCGCCGCCCGTTGGGAAAACCCCCAGCTAAAGAGTAAGACAATTAACACCACCATGCCCCACTCTGGCGGCACGATCGCCGGGGCCACGACCCGTAACAATAACCGAGCCCCCACGATCGCTACGGCGAGATAGCCCGCATCTTCCAGGTGAACATACTCCTCTAACCAGCGAATAAATAACCCTGCCAGAAAACGGAGGGTAATGATGCCAATGGTTGCCCCGGTTAAAACCAGCCAGGTTTGATCGGAAATAGCGATCGCAGTGGTGACACTATCTAAGGAAAAGGCTAGATCCGTAACCGCAATGATGGGAATCGCTTGCCAAAGGGAGTGAAAGCGGTGGTGATGCCTACTTTCTCCGGCTTCTTCCGTCTCTTCTGAGGTGAAGTACTGTAACGCCAACCAGAGCAAATAGGCAGCCCCCAACAGTTCCACCTGCCAGTACCGAATCACCCAGGTGGCGGTCAGAATTAAGAGAATTCGCAACACAAAGGCCGCAGACAGCCCAAAGTTGAGGGCCTGACGTTGCACCCGTGGATCGGCCAACCCCCGCGCAATGGCCGCCAAGGCCACCGCGTTATCTGCGGACAAGATGGCTTCTAAAGCAACCAGAATGGGCAGCAGGAGTAAGGTTTCTACACCAACATTGAGACCACTACTAACGATCGGATCGAGATCAACCATGGAGCAATTTTATTGAAGAGGAAAGTATGCTTAAATATTAACGAAATTTGACAGACCCTAACGGGCCTCAAGGGCGGGGATTGTCAACTTTTAAGGGTTTCAGCAGAATGTTCCTCACCCCACATCCCCTCATCCTTCTTTGAAAAATCGGAAGAGATGGTCAAGGAACCCGCAAAGGGAAAAGAATACCCCTATGATGCTAGAGCCTATGATGCTAGAGCAATTTTGGGATTGAAGACCAGGCTGGCACCGGGTGACACCATCGTGCCCTGTCGGTACCCCATGCCGGTCTAACCTAATCCCATTTCTAGCCGTTGCAACTCAAAATGCTTATGTTGGAGCAGACAGATATGTTGATTGATTCGATTCATGCACGGGAAATTTTAGATTCTCGGGGCCGCCCAACGATCGCAGTGGAAGTGGAATTAGAAAACGGAGCCATTGGGGAAGCCATGGTTCCCAGTGGTGCCTCCACCGGCAGCTTTGAAGCCCATGAACTGCGGGATGACGATTCCTCTCGGTATGGGGGGAAAGGAGTCTTGAAGGCGGTGGAAAATGTGGAGGACAAAATCGCGCCAGAGCTTTACAGCATGAATGCCCTGGATCAAGAAAGTGTCGATCGCATCATGATTGAACTGGATGGCTCTCCCAATAAATCTAATCTGGGAGCAAATGCCATTCTGGGGGTTTCCCTCGCCTGTGCGAAGGCCGCGGCCCTGAGCCTCGATCAAGATTTGTATCGCTACTTGGGGGGGCCCTTAGCCAACTTGCTGCCTGTGCCCATGATGAACGTCATCAACGGCGGCTCCCATGCCAGCAATAACGTGGACTTTCAGGAATTTATGATTATGCCCGTGGGGGCCCCAACCTTCCGGGAAGCCCTGCGCTGGGGGGCGGAGGTGTTTGCCACCCTCAGCAAGGTACTCAAGGATAAGGGTCTGTCCACGGGGGTGGGGGATGAAGGGGGGTACGCGCCCGATCTGCCCTCCAATAAGGCGGCCCTAGATTTATTGATGAATGCGATCGAAAAGGCTGGGTTTAAGCCCGGCGAACAGATTGCCCTGGCCATGGACGTTGCCTCCAGTGAGTTTTTTAAAGAGGGGCAATACACCTACGAAGGCGCAGCCCATCCCGCTACGGCCTTGATTGATTACCTAGAGCAATTGGTTAATGACTACCCGATCGTTTCCATTGAAGACGGGCTCCAGGAAGATGACTGGCAAAACTGGAATTTACTCACCCAACGGCTGGGCCATCGCATCCAATTGGTCGGGGATGATTTATTTGTGACGAATCCCATCCGCCTAAAGCAAGGGATTGAACAAAAATCCGCCAATGCAATTTTGATTAAACTCAATCAAATTGGCACCTTAACCGAAACCCTCCAGACGATCGACCTGGCTACCCGCAATGGCTTCCGTTCCGTCATTAGTCACCGCTCTGGGGAAACGGAAGACACCACGATCGCAGACTTGGCCGTGGCTACCCGTGCCGGTCAAATTAAAACCGGATCCCTCTGTCGCAGTGAGCGCGTTGCCAAATATAACCGCCTGTTGCGGATTGAAGAGGATCTCGGCGATCGGGCTGTGTATGCGGGCACCGTAGGCTTAGGTCCCAAAGCCAGCTAGATTTTTCCGAACGATTCACAGCCCTCACCCTAAAATCTTTCTCCCCGCTAGGCAGAAGGACATTGATCCGGCTCCCCCTCGCCCTTTTGGGGAGGGCTGGGGGGTGAGGGCTATTTATTGCGAAGATTTAAGAATATTAATTTAATGTTAATTTTAGGGTTAATTATTGTGTAAATTAGAGGCAGCCGTGTTGTTTGGTCTTCTATGCAACTGACCCCCCAGGAAAAAGACAAACTCCTCATTTTTACCGCAGGACTCCTTGCAGAGCGTCGTAAAGCCAAAGGATTAAAACTGAATTATCCCGAAGCCGTTGCCTATCTTTCCGCCGCCATTTTAGAAGGGGCACGGGAGGGTAAAACTGTGGCCGAACTGATGCAATATGGCCGCACCCTGCTCACCGCCGCAGATGTGATGGACGGGATCCCCTCCATGATTCACGAAGTTCAGGTGGAGGCCACCTTTCCCGACGGGACTAAACTCGTCACGGTACATGACCCAATTCTTTAGAAAATGCTGGGTAGATTGTTTTGAAAACCTTTTGGCAAAGTTTACGTCAGGCTTGGCGCTCCGATCCACCCGCCGAGCAGGGATCGGAAGCGGCTCCATCCACCCGGTGGGCCTGGGTACTACCGCACAAGTTGAAGGTGGGCTCTTTTCCCGAAGTGCCAGACCTGGACTGCTTAAAACAGGAGGGAATTCAAGCCATCCTCACCCTTTGTGATCCAAAAGAAGCCCAGTTGGATCCTGCTTTTTCTGAGAACTTTCATTGTGTGCAGTATGCCTTGCCCGATAGCCGTCAGTCCAGACCCCTCTCAGTGGAGGACTTGGCCACAGCGATCGATCTGCTCCATGAAACCCTGCAAACCCACGGCCCTACTTACGTCCATTGCCTAGCAGGGATCGAACGATCGCCCACGGTTTGTATGGCTTACCTCTGTCGGTATCAAAATCTTCAGGTCTGGGAAGCCCTCAATTGGCTCAAAAGCATTCATGCCCGCACAGGCATTACCTCCGAACAGTTGCGGGTGGTTTCCAAGTATTTAGCAGAAGTGACTGAGTAAAAGTGACTGAGTAAAAGTGACTGAGTAAAAGTCAGTAGACGTGACTCAGCAAAAATAACTCATCAAAATAACTGGAGTCCCTATCCCCCCTACTTTCTAGGGTTTATCCCCATTCCCCCCTTCCCTATGGATCCACCCAACCTCAACCTGGTCATTACCCTAGGCAGCATCAGTCTAGTCAGTTGGTTTATAAGTACCCTCTGCGGCGGCGGTAGTTCCTTACTGATTATGCCCATGGTGGGGCTGTTGCTAGGAACCCGGAGCATTGCCCCGATTACCACCCTCGGCGCACTAATTGGCAATGGCGATCGGGTGATTGCCTATCGGCAGTTTATTCGCTGGGAAGTGATTTTCTGGGAAACCCCCGGCGCATTTATTGGCAGTTGGTTAGGGGCGTTTATTCTCACCCGACTCCGAGTAGATTACCTAGGGGCGATCGTGGGGGTGCTGCTGATTTTTTCGGCCCTGTATTTTTTCTATCAAAAGCGGGTGGGTCTGAAAACCTTTGAAATGAAAGTGTGGTACTTTCTGCCTGCGGGATTATGTTACGCCACCCTGTCGGGACTAATTGGCAGTATGGCCCCAGTGCTAGGCCCCTGTTACCTGAGTTTGGGGTTAGAAAAGGAAGCCTTATTGGGTACTCAAGGGGCCGCCCGTTTGATTATCAATATCACTAAATTAATGGCCTATGCTTACTTTGGACTTTTAAATCGTCAATGCCTGTTTTATGGTTTGATTATTGGTATTTTTGCCCTACCGGGAAACTGGTTAGGCAGTTTTGTGCTTCAACGCATGAGCGAACAACAATTTAGACAGGTGGTGATGGTATTTGTCTTTTGTAGTGGGTTGTTGATGCTCTGGCAAAATGTTTGGTATATCTCGATTTAATTATGAATTATGAATTATGAATTATTTTCGTGTAATTTCTAAATAAATATGCTCCAAACGAATGGGTTGGAGGGCGATCGAGTGGAGGGAAATCCCTTCAAAATAATCGAGAACGGTTTGCAATTCTACCGGATTGGGAAGCCAAAAGGCTAGATCTCCCCCATAGCGACGATGGGTAAACCCAAGGCGCTCTCCCCGTGCAATGGCTAAATCTTCGTGATCCGTACTCACTAGGGCGATCGTGTGGGCGGCTACATGGTGACGGAGTTCTTCTAGGGTACCTTCCGCTAGGAGGGCACCAGCTTTAATAATGCCAATGCGCTGACACAATCGCTCCGCTTCTTCTAACAAATGGGTGGTTAATAAAATCGTAACTCCCTGATTTTGTAAGCGTCGAATTAAGGCCCAGATTTCGTAACGGGCTTCAATATCTAAGCCGGTAGTCGGTTCATCTAAAATAATTAACTTGGGCTGATGGATCATGGCCACCGCAATGCTCAGCCGTCGCTGCATTCCCCCACTGAGGTTTTCCACTAAATCCTTAGCCCGATCGAGCAGGTTAACGGTTTCTAAACAGCTATAAACCTGTTCAATTCGATCGCTTTGGTTGAGACCATAGAGACGGGCGAAAAAATGTAAATTCTCTGCACAGGTAAGGCCCCGATACAATAAATTTTCCTGGGGGGAAACCCCAATTAAGGCCTTTGTTTGATCTGTTCGTCGTATGCCCCCAATGGTCACTTCCCCCTGATCCGGCTCCAGTAGATTACAGATCACATTAATGGTCGTGGTTTTGCCTGCCCCATTGGGGCCTAAAAGCCCATAAACTTCCCCCCCTTTCACCTCGAAACTTAAACCATTTAAGGCGAACCGATCGCCATAGCGTTTGACCAATCGATGGACTCTTAACACAGGTTAGAATCTCCGTTCCGATTGAATCATCCGATGGTAAACACTCCAGCCCCCTAACAATACCAAAATGCTAAAGCCTAGTAAAAAGAGGAAATGTAAACGAATATCCCCAAAGGCTTGACCTTCCGTGGTCACGGCGGTTAGAGCTTCCGTCATGTGATAGACCGGGTTATATTTCGCTAGACGCAATAAGCTATCGGGAAAGAGGGATGTGGGTAAAAAAGCGCCTCCCAATAATAAAAAGGGAAGGCCAAAGGCCGCCACTAGGGAGTTCACATCCTCCGTCCGTCGGGCAAACTGCCCCCCCAAAATAAAACCAATGCCCACATAGCTCACAATACTGAGCAGTACAATCAAACCGGCCCAAAACAAGGATCCGGAAAAGGTCGCCCCCGCACCCACCGCGATCGTCACCACCAGCAGGGTTTGTCCCACGCCAATTAAGGTATGGGCGAGGAGAATACCTAGAAAATAGGACAGCCCGCTGAGGGGCGAGAGAAAGAGGCGTTTCAGGGTTTGTTGTTCCCGTTCCGAGACCACCGTGGACACACTGCCGCCCAAACAGCTAAAAAAGAGTGCGGCCCCCACCAAACTAGGGGAAACCGCTTGGGCAAAGGCTTGACCTTGGGTAATATCGGTACGATTGCTAAAAATGAGGCCATTAATCACCAACACTGTCACCGGAAAGACAACCCAAAAAATGAGACTCCGACGACGGCGAAAAAGCTCTAACAAGATCCGTTGGGCTACGGCACAGGTTTCCCGCAGCCCTTGCCCAACTTGGAGCGCGTGAGGTCTAAGGGAGGACTTAAATTTTGGAAATTTAAAATCCTGAGAGGGGTTTACCCGAAACAGCAGTGTCAACGTTAACCTCAACTTTTGGGGGCTTTGCACTGATTAGAAATAGGTTCAACGGAACGGTTAGGGACAATGGGGGATAATGCCCCACTCTGCCACCCTGGATCAGCATGGTTAGTATCCCATAAGCTTCTGGGTTTGGGTAGGCGGAACAGCAGAAAACCAACCGAATCAGGTGTTGGCGGCAGAAAGGTCTAGATCCAGTTCGGGGTAATGGCGAAAGATTCCATAAAGATTGAAGGGGATACAGCGATCGGATTGGAGATAGGCGGCAATGGCAGGACGATCGGCCACGCGCTGACAGAGGTTTTGTATATGGGGAATGTCTGGATTAAGAACCGTTAAGGCATGGGGAAAGGCATACTCCAGACCGCGCATCAGTTGAAACAGGGACAGATCCACATAACTAAAGGTGTCCCCCAGCAGCCAATCCCCCCCTGAATCGGCCAGTAGCCCTTCAAAATAGCGCAAAAAGCGGGGGAGACGATCGCGTAGAAAAGTAGCGGCAGCCCGTTGCGATTCTGCCTGCTGTTCATGATAGTAGAGGGTAACCCCGATGGGATGGTGGGTATTATGAACCTCTCGGTTATCGTGACTGGGAAAC
>OGVY01000119.1_pt1 | contig 13331 bp, 12 predicted proteins | sample 1575871 | NCBI WGS metagenome assembly OGVY01 (sample SAMN07581536, study PRJEB24739) | freshwater metagenome
GTTTCCCAGTCACGATACGCTCGCGCTTGGGTCATTTTGCCTTGGTTGCTTTCCACTCATTCCACAATTGCCAATACGTCATTGTGGTCACAGGCAGTTTCAGGTATTCAGTCAACGTCAGGTGCAACACACCGCGGTCAATCAGCCAAAAGAATCTGGCCAGCAGCCTGAAATGTTCAACCTGTTCCACCAGCCATTCACGGCTGATTGGTTCACGCGTTTCAAAATCCGCCAGCGGTTCATTGCCATCCAGCAGCCGCGGGTCCTCTAAACACTGGATGGCAAATTGAAACCCCTGGCATCATCCGGCGTGACCGTGTTGCCGCGTTCAATGGCTGCGGCCAATTCTTCGATCCACGGCGCCAGGTAGTTCAGGCACGCATCCGTCAGTCCCTTGCGCGGTCCAATGCGCAGCGGATGGCTGACGTGCTGTGCATCCACCGGATTGCCGGCCGTGTCATTGAAATTTTCCCAGCTGAGAATGCCAAACCGCACCACGTTTGCGGATGAAAACGTGACCGCGGTGCAGGCCATGCTGATTTCCATGACCGGCACCAATGCGCGCGTGAAGGAACTGACCAAGGCCACGCTGGATTTGGCTGTTGGTTTGAACATGGACGCGGAAAGCGCCGCAGCCTTGGTTGCCAAATCCATCACCGGTTCAAATGCACTGTCACGGTATGGCATCCAAATCAAGGATGCCGGCAGCCAGTCTGAACGCACCAGCATAATCATTGACAAGCTGCGTGAAAAGTTTGGCGGCATGGCAGAGGATCAGGCAAAGACAGCCACCGGCAGTGTTGAGCAAATGAAAAACATGCTGGGTGAACTGGCGGAAACCGTTGGACTATTGGTGGCGCAGATATTGCAGCAGCTGAAACCGGCGCTGGATTGGCTGGTGCCTATCCTGCAGGGTGCGCTGACCGTTGCTGTCAACAGCATCAAAACCGCATTTGCTGGCGTGCTGTGGGTGTTCACCAAGCTGGGTGCAGGTATTGAGGAACTAGGCAATATTGTTGGCCTGTGGAATTCTCAATACATGGACCAGCTGAACCGCGCCGCTGAAAAACTGGTGGTGGAATATGGCACCAATGTCACCAACGCATTCAAGGGTGCAGCTGGTGCTGCGCAGTCATACGGCATGGAAATTGGCCACACAGCGTCCAGTCAGGACCAAGTGCTGGCGCGCACCGCGCAATTGAAAAAGGAAATTGAGGACTATACAAAACGGCAGGAACAGGCAGCCGTTGGTTCAGCCATGTGGGTGCAGATGGGTGGGCTGATCGCAGACGCGCGCGCGGAACTGGAACAGCTGAACGCTGCGCTGGATCAGTCACGGCTGACGGACACTGAACGGTTCACAAAGGGCATTGAGGGTTTTCTGTCCACGTTCAAGGTTGTGATGGACCTTGTCAAACAGGGATCAGGCTGGAATATCATTGACCCCCAAAAAATGGATGATGACACCAAACAGGTGCGTGACCAATTGGAAGTGCTGGACAGCGTGCGGCGTGAAACATTTGGCAGTGAACAGGAATTTGAACTGAATGAATTGAAAACGCAGTATGAAAAGCAGCAGGAAATGGCGCATGGCAATGAAGAATTGCTGACGGCACTGCGGAATCAATACGCCAAGCGCCGCGCAGAAATTGAGTCAAAGTATCTGCAAAAGGCCATGCAGACGTTTGCTGATTTGAGCATGGAGGCCATTGGACTGTTGAAAATGGCGGAGGAAAACCGCAGCGGCGCGGCGCTGGCGGACATCCAGCGCCGGCGTGATGCTGAACTGGCCAGCATTGACGCGCAGCTGGAAAATGAAAACCTATCAGAACAGCAACGTGAACAGCTGCGTGACAAGCGCAAGTCATTGGAACAGCAGTTTGACAATGAACGCCGGCAGGAACAGGCACGTTCATTTGCTGCCATGAAGCGCGCGGCCGTCATCGAGTCCATCATTCAGACTGCATTGGCGGTCACCAAGGCACTGCCAAACATTCCACTGGCCATTGCCGTTGGCGCATTGGGTGCCGCAAAAACTGCGCTGATCGGCGCGCAGCCCACGCCGGCATTTCACGAAGGTGGGTCATTTTTTGTGAATGCGCCACCAAACGTGCAGGTGCCAATCCTTGTGCGTGGAGGGGAACGCGGCGTGATCCAAACCGAAAAGCAGCAGGCGGACGCCGGCACCGGCCGCGGTGCCACCATTCACATCAATTTCAACACGCCGGTGCCGCACAGCCAGTGGGTGGTGGATTCCATCAAAAAGGCGCTGCGTGACACTGGCCTGACCGCTGACAAGCTGCTGGTGAACAATCGGCGCAAAACGCTGGTGACTGCGTGAAGTTTTCCGCGTCCACACAATTCCAATCATTCGCAGCTGCAGCCGGCAAGGTGATCCAGTGGCGCGTCTATGTGCGCAAAATCAGCGTGCTGAACACATCACTGACCAGCGGCACGTGGACGGATGCCAGTGACTATATCACCACGTGGCCGTCAGCTGAACAGGTGCTGGAATATGACATTGCGCAGCAGTCAGCCAACAGTATTGAACTGGTTGGCCATGACATTGCATGGTGGAATGCCAACGTATTCAACGCCACGTCATCAGAATACATTGAACTGAAACTGACGGCGCAGGTTGGCGCAACGGAATCACAGCTGGCCGCTGATGTGGCCATTGTGTTCAATGGCTGGGTGGACAAGGCTGTGTCATATGGTGAACGTGAAAACACGGTGGAGTTTTCAGCATATGACGCCATTGAAATGCTGGACCAATTTGACGGCGTCAACGCCACCACGCAGTATGTGGTCAATGACGCGGATTGGATTGGCAGTGATGGGCTGCTGCTGCACGGCATTCCTGGCGTTTATGTGGCCAATTGCAACGTGTCCAGCTACGTGCTGAAAGTGGGCATCCACAAATTGACATATGACTGGAACAATGGCAGCCGGCGCCTGAAACTGGATGACGGCGCATGGTCCACAATCAGCAGTCCAGGATCAGTCACGCTGGTCAATGATGACGGCACGCAAAAGGTCACCGTATTTGTGCGCAGCGTGACAGAAATGCCGCAGCTGACGGACACCGTGACGGAAAAGCTAGTGGTGACCACGGCCGGCAACACGTTGTGCCGTCAATACTACCGGTTCATTGGTGCGCAGCGCCTGCTGTCATTGCTGTATTCCAAGGTGGGAATTGACACGGTGACGTTCACTACCATGAACATTCCAACCTATGATGGCAGCAGCCGTGTGTCATACATTGAACTGCCACCAAATGATGAATCAGTGAACGGCAGCCGGTTTGCGGTGACAACGGATGGCACTGACCTGTTCATGGGCATTGGCCGGTATCTGTATAAACGCACACAGTCCAATGGCACATATAGCCAGCTGGCTGACATGGGCGCCGGCAAAAGCATCTACCGGCTGTTCTATAATGCGCGCAATGGTCACATATGGATCATCTATGGTTCAGGGGAATGGGTGGATGATCCTGCAGACATTGACATTGACAACATGACCATGTCACTGTCTGCGCGCCGTTACGTCATCAGCGGTGGCACGCTGTCAGCTGCTGCAACGCTGACAACACCGCACCACCACACGGTGGCGCTGTTTGACTATAACTACACAGGCGCATCATGGAAATATGGCCTGTTTTGGTGCAGTGGTTCCACCGTGAAATTTCTGGATGGCACTGATGTGACCACGGTGACAACGGTGACGCCGGCCAACGCGCCGAAAAACGGCATGGCCTATGTCAGCGGCGCCAATTATTTCCAGCAGATCAAAATTGGTTCATTCTTCTATTGGCAGCAAACCAATTGCAGCAGCGGTGGTGTGCTGGCGGATTTTGGCACAGCCTACGTTGACGCATTGGTGGATGGCCGCATTATTTATGGCGCATGGGTGTCAGGTGAGTCACGCGTCTATGGTTGGCAGCAGTCCACTGGACTGATCCGCAGCCAAGTGGTCAGCACTGGCACCGGCGTGACCGTGCTGACCCTGGATGCAACGGACAAGGTGGTGACGTTCTATGTGAACAGCGGCACCATCTACCTGACCACCAAGAATGCCGGCCGGCTGTATTCAGTGGCCAGCAACACGGCCACGCTGCTGGACACATACAGCGGCGGATTCACACAGTTTGACGGCATCACCAAGATTGGCAGCACCATCTATGGTGTCAACGCGCAGGGACTGTGGCAATATGGCACCGTGTCATGGTTTTTCATTTCCAATGCGGATGCGGAAAGCCAGACGCTGCGGCAGCTGATGGCAAAGGTGGTGCAGGCATTCAACCTGGTCACCACATGCAGCAACAAACGCGCGTTTGTCTATCGGCGCGGTGACGCATCCGGCACGCCGGAAACCACCGGCAACACGCTGACCGTGACGGCGCGTGAGGCAACCAACCTGAAAAAGGACACGCTGCAGATCATCAAATATGACGTGGTTAAAATCAATAATGGTGTGGACACAACCAGCTATGACGGCACCACATATGACGTGGACCCGTCCAGCACGCAGCGTGTGTTGGAAATCGAAAATGCGCTGATTCCAACCAACATGCTGCGTGACCTTGTCAAATATGTGTTTGCATTCTTCAATGCTGACCGCAACCTGTATGAAATTGAACTTGGTGCATTGCCGCTGTTCCAATATGAAGTGTTTGACGCGGTCAGCATCAGCTATTCAGGCAACATCAGCGTCAGCGCCACTGGGCCAATGTATGGTGTGGCGTTTGACGGTGAAGGAAACATGACAATCAAGGCGCTGCTGTAGGATCACACTATGGCCAATCCAATGTTCTGTGTTGGTGTGCTGGCAGAGGCAACCTACACTGCCACGTCCACCAATTCATCATTCCCACTGTCCAACCTGTCAACCTATGTGCCCACGGACCTGTGGAAATCCAACGCCAACACGTCACCGCAGTATTTGATGATTGATTATGGCAGCGCTGTGTCCAGAAACTATGCGCTGTTCCATCAGCACAATCTGAACAGCATGACAACGGTATCATTGCAAGCTGCAGACAGCGCTGACTATTTGACCAATTTGGTCACCGTCGTGGCCGACATCAAAACTGCCACTGACCCTGTCCTGTTCACATTTGGCGCTGTAACCAAACGATACTGGCGGATCAATTATGCCAATACAGGTGCCAACATTCCGCAGATGGGTCAGGTGTTCATCAATACGCTTTTCACATCATCCTTTGCGCCGGATTTTCCTGCGCGCGTGTCCAATGAGGATTTTGAGGCAACCACGGAAAAGGTCACGTTGTCTGGACTGATCCGCACCGCGTCACCATATGGTGGCCGCATTGTCCATGAAATGGGATGGTCAAACATTGACAGCGCATGGGCATCAGGCATGCAGCGTGTTGTGCAAAAGGTGGCCGGCAAAAGGTTCCCCTGCTATTATTGGGACCACAACGGCGTGGCGTGGTATGGTCATTTTGGTGAAAACTACAATCCATTGGACCTGTTCAGGGCTGGCATCAATAATTTCCGCATGAAATTCCGCACACAGGGTGTCAACCAAAATCCATTGGCCTGACCATGCCAGCATTGCATGATTTCACGCGTGAAGTGTTCACGCCATTCCGTCTGCAATCGGTCCTGGACAATTTCCAAGGACGGCTGCGCACATTGGAATTGGGTGTGGGCTATGGTGGCGCCGGTGAAGCAAACACTGCCAGCAACGTCAATGTTGGTGGCGTTGGTGTGTTCAAACAAAAATCCGGCATCAATCTGGAATTCCGCGGCGTGAATGTTGGCAGCAGCAAGCTGTCTGTGACCTTGGATGCTGTCAACAATGAAATTGACGTGGATGTGGTGGAGGCAAACCTTACGCTGAACAACCTTGGTGGCACGCTGTCCACCACCAAGGGTGGCACAGGTTTGTCCAGCTGGACGGCCGGTGACATGCCATACTATGCCAGCGGCACAGCGCTGTCCAAGCTGGCAATTGGCGCGAACAAAACGGTGATGCAGTCCAACGGATCGGCGCCTGTATGGAATGCCAATTTGGACCTTGGCACTGGAACCATCAGCAGTGGTGCTATCAACGGCCAGACGATCTCCTCTGCGGCGAATTTCACTGGTAGCATCACAGCAGGAGGGGATGTAACAACGCCTACCGTATTTCAGACTGGCAACAACACTGCGGGATATAGTGGGCTTGACAATGGCGCAACCCGTAGAAGGTTGATTGCCATAGGGTCGTCCAATCAAATCTTTATCGGCTCATATACCAACAATATTGAATTTGTCACCTATGACGTACGACGCCTCACAATAGACGGCCCCACCGGAGCTGCTACCTTCTCCTCCAGCATCACAGCGGGACGTAGCTACATTGGCGGGTTCAATGAAGGTGCAAACCGTCCACGCAGTGGCAATGACCTTGCGGTGGGTTGGAACTACAGCAACGGAACCCGTGAAATTGGACTGTGGAACACTGACGTTGCAAACACAGCGGAATCGTTTATTTTCAGACAGCTGACCGGAACCGGAACCACCCACAATACATTGTTGGAAATCAAATACACAGGCAACGTAAAAACGTATGGCAATCTGGATTTGAATGGTGGCACTGGAACCATCAGCAGTGGTGCTATCAACGGCCAGACGATCTCCTCTGCGGCAAACTTCACAGGTAGCATCACAGCAGGAGGGAATGTAGAGGTTGGAACAAAGAATTATCCAACGGTTAACCTATATGCTAATGCTGGAACCTATGGTGTTTTACGTATGCTTAGAGGTGGTGCAAGCGATTGGGCGATTATCAATCCCGGAGGCAATTTCCAAATTTACAGCGATGCTCGCTCTCGCAATCTATTGGTGATTGATTCCGCCAGTAGTGCCGCTACCTTCGATGGTAGCATCACAGCAGGAGGGAACATAACGGTCGCCAAGTCGTTCCCTCAACTCATTCTGAACGAGAATTCCACTGGCCTCGGCCCATCGGTCTATTTCGATAGCGCTGGTGTTCGCAAGGCGTTTATCGCTATGGAGCGAATTGACGGACAGTATTCGTGGTATGGCCTCGCAGGGAATCTTGACATTACAAGTGTCAGTGGACTCAACTTCTCGGCAAACGATGGAACGACAAATCATCTGCGCATCGCCTCCACCGGAGCCGCGACCTTCAATGGCAATGTGCTGCTGGCTGACACCAAGGCTGTGACATCATCCACAGCTGCTGGCGCATTTGGGTCAGGCTTTCAACTTGACTATTCCAACGGGATCACCAACCAATCCAGCCTTTATATTGACAATGTGTTTGTGCGTGGCACGCTACGCGCGCAGATATTTGAAAAGAACGTGACACGGTTTTTGAATGGCCGTGAAGTGGTGACAGATTCCACCACGCTGTCACAGGACACCGCTGGCTATGGTGGCGCCGGCACGCAGGTGTTCACACTGAAAGATGCTGCATTTTTGACGGATGACATTGTGGAAATCCGTGACTACGTGGAAAGTGGTGGCAGCCTGTCATTGCGTGCAGCTGTGGGATATATCAGCGCCGGCAGTGGCACAACCACTGTGACGGTCACCTACACAGGATATTTGGCACCGTCAGCCGGCACTGTGTGGAAAGCAGGCGCGGTCATTGGACGCGTTGGCAACATCAGCAACACCGCGCGGCAGGGATATATCGTGATGGATTCCAACACCACGGCCACGCCGCGTCTGGAATTCTATGCCGGCCGGAATGCGTATGCTGAACCGGAACCAGTCATCAGAATTGGCCAGCTGACCAGCACCACGGTTGGCATCCGTGGATACATCAGCGGCGTGGAAGTGTTCCGCATTGACAATTCCGGTTTCAATCTGTCTGGATGGACCGGTGATGATTTCCGGCTGCGCAAGCTGTGGGACAGCAACAACCGTGAAATTTCACTGTCAACCAAACCGGACGGCAGCACTGCCAATGGGTCCGTCTATTATGCTGACGGATCGGTTGGTGCCAGTGAAGCACGCTGGATTGGATTTGGACAGCTGTATGACGGCACAGCGTGGCAATCTGACCAAGGGTTTGCGTTGATTGCGCGCAATGCTGCGAATTCAGCATATGAAAAGGTCATGTGGATCAGCACCAATGAAAAGGTCATTGATGCTTTCAACATCGGCCGCGTGCATTGGTCCAATCAGGCTGGATACAGTCAGAGTGAATCAGCCGCGCAAGTGTCATATGAATATGGCGCATTTGTCACCACGTTTGTGCAGCTGCTGCCTGGTGAAAATTCAGTGGCTGTGACATTCCGTGCTTATGAGTCAGGCAGCGTGGCCGGCAAAAATGCCAAATTCCTGGTGCGCATCAAGGCCGCACTGCAGTCAGGAAATTCATCCTACGGTGGAGGGACCAGCAGCGCAGATTCCGCGCAGTTTGGCCGCAATTCCAGCAAATGGTCCGGTGCCAATGAAGTGCGCGTGTTGGAAAATGGCAACGCCACTATTGGATCACTGACCGGTGGCAAGCTGTATCAAATCACAATCCATTTTGTTGCTGTGGACACAAACACCGGCCAGACGGCCGTTGCCTATGTGCGGGATTTGCAGCTGCACACTGGCAGGAATGTTTCGGCCAGCCAAATCAGCACGGCCGTTGTGACCGCAGTGGATAGTTGATGCACACACAATCACACAGGGGGTCATCATGTTTGCCATTCTGTTCTATGTTGCCGGCGTCTATAAGCAGACGCCATCAAATCCTGACTATTCCGTGACGGTCAGGTTGGTCCGTGACAACGCTGACCGGTCACCGTTGTCTGAATTCACGCTGACCGTGCCGGCCGCGGAAAAGGATGAATGGGCTGCGCGCGTTGGCACGTTCAGTCAGTCATTGTCACCATTCAACTGATCCATACACATTCACCGCTGGGGGCACGTTATGAAATACGCAGAGGTCGAAAACATCCGCAACCATCTGGTCATCCTTGGTCAGGACCAGCTGCCTGTTGGGTATGAAATCGGCAAGAATATCCACCGCTGTGACCAAGTCATTGATGAAGTGGACAAGGTGGTGGAAAAGCTGGTGCAGCAATACGCTGACAAGGGTGATGACGGCCGTGTGTTGTATGGACCGGCAGACGCCAGCGGCCGGCGCAAACCGGTGATGCCGCCAGAAAAGGAACTGGCGCTGCAGGAACAGCTGGACAAGGTGAATGATGATGACAGCCACGTGGTGCGGTTTCACAAGATTCCAGAGGACCGCATCAAATCGCTTTCGCTGCGCGGTGCGGCGTTAGGTCCGCTGTTTGGAACAATTATTGAAGAACAGCCAGAAAAGGTGTGACCATGGCAGGAATTCTGGACGGCATCAGGACAGATGCCGGCACAAACGGCAATGGCAACGGAAACGGCAACGGCCAGAAACAGGTGGCCGCAATGCTGGCGCGGCTGACCAACGTGGTTTTGTTGGCTGGCATGGCATTGGTCAGTTTCTTTCTGCAGCAGGCATACAGTGATCTGCGCAGCGTCTATGCCACGCAGCTGGTCCTGACGGAACAGGTCCACGCGTTGCAGCTTGAATCTGCACGGCTGTCAGCACGTGTGGATGCACAGGACACACGGTGGTCTGCGTTTTGGGAAAAATATGGTGGAAACATCAATGGCCAAGCTAAACGCAAGGCCAATGGGGATTGAACCGGTGGCCATCCGCTGCAGCTGCGGTGAATGGTTGACGGCCACAGTCAGTCCATCTGTCAGTGAAACCTGGCTGCGCTGCGGAAAGTGCAAACAGCTGAACACGGACGCGGCCGGCAGCCGGCGTGGTCACGCATCCGCATCCACTATAAAAGAGGGGTCAAATCATGGAAAAGGTTGACGCATTGTGGCGTTGGCTGGATGGCCGAAAAACCATCATTGCCAGCATTCTTTTGATTGCAGCGGCGTTTCTGGAACAGGTGGTGCAGGGGCAATGGGGGGTCCAATCGCAGCTGCTGGCGCGTGTCACATCGACGCTGGACTGGTTTGGAATGGTCATTGGTGGCATTGGGATCACGCACAAAGGGATGAAGCTGGCGGAAGCAAAGGCAGCACCGCAGGATGCAGGCAATGGCCAAGGCAGCTGACAACAAATGGCTGCGCGTCAATCCTGACGTGGTGCTGTCACCGGCCATTGAACCGGTGATTGTGGCGCTGGATGGCGAATTTGAACGCGCGCAACTGCTGGCGTTTGTCACATCCGGCGTGCGTGACAGGCAAAAGCAGCTGGCAGCCATCAGGAACTATGCAATGGACAATGGGCTGCGTGCTGAATTCCCAGTGCTGAACGGATCGGCGGACCTGGATGCGCAGGTGGTGGTTGGCACGCAAATGTTTCCACTGTGGCAGGTGCTGTGGTCACGCCTATTGACAATGGGTGTGCTGATTAATCCGCCACAACGCGCACCGGTTTTGTTCCGGTATCAACATCCTGTGCGCAAGGTGTGGATTGAACCTGGCACGGTCATTCCCGCATCGGCGCATTTTTACGGCACTGCGTTTGACGTTGGTGCGCGGACGCAGCTGGATGAAAAGCTGGCAGTGATTGAAACGGCCAAGCTGACCGGACGTGTGCAGGGCATCATTGGAATCACGCCTGAACACGCCAACCACGCCATCCACATTGACTGTGTGTGACCATGGGAAATGATGATGACCTGCGCAAATTGGATGTGCCAACGGCGCAGGATGTGGTGAGAAAGCACGCAGCCGCTGGTGATCCGCAACTGGTTGAACCAGTGCCCATTCAGCCGGAAACGGACCCAGCGCTGCGTGCGGATGTGTCCACGTGGGAATTGCTGGCATTGTGGGCCAAATCGCGGCTGCAGAATGCTGCAATGTCAGAATTGGCCGGCAAACCGGTGGACCTGTTGCCGGTCAATCCGCTGGCCATGGCGCTGGACTGGCCAACGCTGGCTGTGGCCGTGGTGCTGATCCTTGGCGTGTTTCTGTTTGCAATCTTGGTGCGGTGATGCGGCAGCTGGTTGTTGACGGCAAACCTGTGGAACCTGGTGCGGCCATGCCATTGGTGCTGCAGCGGGTCAGGCGCCTGTGCCTTGGTTTGCCATACGGCCATTTGGTGACCACGCGTGAACTGGCACGGCGTCTGGAATATCGCATGGCCTATGTTCAAAACAGGACAAAGGGCAAAAAGTCAGTTGCAATCAATGATGTGCGCGTTGTGATCCGCGCCAATTTGGTGCTATGGGGCAGTCCGCAAACCATCAGAATGGTGAAACGTGGCGCGTTCAAAGGGTATTTCAAAACGCAGACTCTATGACAATGAACGGCAGCAGCGGTTTTTCAATTTCATGGGGGTTGAATGGCCATATAAACGGCCGCAGCCAACGTGGTCTGACACCGTTGACCCGTCCAAAACGCTGGTGCTGGCTGACATTCACGAACCATATGCACATGGCAGGGTGCTGGATGAAGCACTGAAACACAAGGATGCGCACACGGTTTTGGTGGCCGGTGACATTGGTGACTATTATAGCAAAAGCAGGTTCAGAAAGGACCGGCAGCAGTCATTCAAGGAAGAATTGGCCGCGGTGTTCTATCGGCTGGAATGGCTGGCCACACACTGGCGCCGCGTCATTGTGATGCTGGGAAACCATGACAACAGGCCAGAAAAATACCTGCTGGGACGTGTGGACAATGAAGTGGACCTGTTGGTATTGACGGAACTGAACACGCTGCGGATGCTGGCCAGCTACTTTGACAATGTGGAAGTGGTGCGCAGCCAGCTGTCACCTGATATTGAAATTTCGCATGTTTTCCAATACGGTGACGTGGTGCTGACGCATGCGGAAATCACGCGCGCGCAGGAAACGGCCACGCTGGAAAGGATCGAAACGCAGCTGCACCGGTGGCAGGATCGGCTGCGCCTGAAACCGTGGCGCGTAGTTATGCAGGCGCACAACCACGGCGCCATGAAGCTGACAAAGGGTGACCAGCTGTGGTTCATGCTGCCATGTGCCATGGACCCACTGAGTGTTGGCGCCAGCTATATTTGGAATGCCAGGATGTGGGGAACGCCACCGGCTGCAGGCATCACGCTGCTGTATCAGGACAGCCGCGGCGTCACGGATTTCAACGCCACCAATTTTGTGTTGGTGAAGTGAAACCGCAGCGGAATGGTGGCATGATATGCACCGCTGGTGTCACGCTGTAGTGAATGTGCAGCACCGGCTGCACGGAACTGCCAGGAATGTCAATGTTGGTGCCTGTTTTCAGCGTGCATTTGGCGTGTCTGCTATCTCATAAGCCGTTGACCAAGGGCTGAATGCGGCGCAATTGGCATAGAATAGGCAAACAAAATGGCACTGCAGCGGAACTTCAGCGCCATTTTGCGTTTGGTGGGCCTGCCAGGATTTGAACCTGGGACCGGCGCATTATGAGTGCGCTGCTCTAACCTACTGAGCTACAGGCCCACGTGATTTGTGGAGGGATTGCCGCAGCTGGTCCACGTCGAATGTTGCGTAGTATCGCAGCGTGGTGGAAAAACTGCTGTGATGGGCCAGTGCGTGTGTGTGGGTGGCGGACAGTCCTGCGCGGATCAGCCGTGCAACATACGTTTTTTTCAACGCGTGGACGTTCAGCCGCTGGTCCAAATTCAGCCGCGTGATGTATCTGCGCAGGTAGTGGACCAACGTGGCATTGTTCCGGTATCTGAACACAAACGGGTCATATTGGTGCGGCAGTCTGCTGAACATTTCCTGCAGGTAGTCATCCATTGGGAACAGTGACCACCGGCCAGCCTTTTCATTCCAGTGACGGATCACACACTGCTGCGTGTCAACCATGTCCCACGTCAGGTGACAGGATTCCGCTGACCGGAAACCACTGGACAGCAGGAACTGCAGCTGGTCACGCAGCGCCGCATTGTCATCCATGGCGGTCCAGAGTCTTTGCAGGTCCGGTTCCGTGAATATCACCGGCACTTGGTCCACTGGATGAAGTTTGACAGCCTTGGTGACTGGTGAACGGTCCACTGCGCCGGTGCGCACCAGGTATGAAAACAGCGTGGACATATGGCGGAGGGTCAGCGCTGCGGTGTGTGGTTTCACACGCTGCGTCAGCTGATTCCTGAACTGGACCATGACCTGTTCTGTGATGCCGGCCACGCGCACATCACCAAATGCGTCCACAAAGCGTTTGACGGCCAGCTGGTCTGCGCGCACAGTGGCCGGTTTGCGTTTGTTGCCATAATCATCCAGGAACCGTTGCAATGCTTCCGTCAGTGTGATCCGTGCCGGCGCTGGTTGCCTGTTCCATAGATTCAGCGCCAGCGCCGCATCCAGCTGCTTTGTATCGTGACTGGGAAAC
>OGVY01000120.1_pt1 | contig 13276 bp, 18 predicted proteins | sample 1575871 | NCBI WGS metagenome assembly OGVY01 (sample SAMN07581536, study PRJEB24739) | freshwater metagenome
GTCTTCGGCTATCGCGCGATGGTCTACGCGATGATCGCCATTGGATTCCTGGGTTTCGTGGTCTGGGGTCACCACATGTTCGTTTCCGGGATGAACCTGGTGCTCTCCGCCGCATTCGGCGTCTCCACCATGGTCATTGCGGTGCCCTCCGCCATCAAGACCTTCAACTGGCTCGGCACGATCTGGGGCGGAGCGATCCGCTTTAACACGGCCATGCTCAACGCCCTGGCCTTCGTGGCCATGTTTGTGATCGGCGGGTTTTCCGGAATCTTCATGGCCTCCACCCCGGTGAACATATTTGTCCACCATACCTACTTCATCGTGGCCCATTTCCACTACGTGCTCTTCGGCGGAAGCATTTTCGCCATGTTTGCCGCCATCTACTTCTGGTACCCGAAGATGTTCGGCCGACTCATGAACGAGACTCTCGGAAAGATCCATTTCGCGCTGACCTTTATCTTTTTCAACCTGTGTTTCTTCCCGATGCACAACGTCGGCCTCGGGGGAATGATGCGCCGGATCGCCGATCCCACCGTGTACGAGCATCTCCGGGCCCTGCAACCCATCAACCAGTTCATCACCATTTCGGCGATCGCGCTGGGCTTCTCCCAGATTATTTTCCTCTACAACTTCTTCCGGAGCCTGCGACATGGCCAACCGGCCGGGCAGAATCCTTGGGAGGCCACCACGCTGGAGTGGACGGTCGGTTCGCCTCCCGGACACGGCAATTTTGCCGTCACTCCCACCGTCTATCGCGGCGCGTATGAGTACAGCGTCCCGGGGCATTCCAAGGACTTCATCATGCAGACCGAGCCGCCGGCTCCTGACCAGCCCTCCGGTTCGCCGAGTCGCCTGCGCCCGGTTCCGGCGGGATGAGTTCCGCCACGCGGCCCACCCCGGTTTATCGGGCGGCCTGCATCCTTGTCGGCTCGATCTTCTTTTTGATCACCCTCGGGGGGCAGGTGACCACCAAGGTGGCGGGCATGGCCGTGCCTGACTGGCCCGGCACCTTCGGCCACAACATGTTCACTTTTCCATGGTCGCAGATGACCGCCTGTGCCTTGGTGTTTCTCGAGCATTCCCACCGTTTGGTGGCTGCCGGGGTCGGCCTGATCACGCTCGGAGTGATGGCCTGGGTTTGGAGCACCACCCATGACCGCTGGGCGAGGGGACTCTCTTTGGCAGCCTCCATTTTGTTGGTGATCCAGGGGATTGTCGGAGGACAACGGGTTCTGCAGGTGGAGTGGATTCTGGGGCTGCTCCATGGGTGCCTTGCCCAGATCTATCTCGCGGTGGCCGGGAGCCTGGCCTTGGTGCTGTCCCGGTTCTGGTCAAAACCGGTCCGCTCCGACGACCTCTCCAAGGCGCGGATGAGGATGGTGTGGGCCATGACCGGGTTGGTCTTTCTGCAAACGATCCTTGGTGCCTTCATGCGGCATGAGGGGCCGGGCTTCCTCTCCATTCCTGATTTCCCAAAAATCTACGGGGAGTGGCTGCCGGCCTTCTGGCAGCCGGAGGTTCTGAAGGGGATCAATGAATATCGCGCCGCCGAACTGCAGTGGCCGGCTACCACCGTTTCCCTGATTTCCTGGCAAATCCTCCATCGCACCCTCGGGATCTTGGTCGCGGTGGGGATCTTTGTCGGCGCGGTCTGGAGCGTAGGACCGTCCTCCACGCCGGCTTGGTGGCGGCGCGGAGTCACTCTCTGGGCGGCGCTGGCCGGAACCCAGGTCTTCCTGGGGATTCTGACCATCTGGAGCGGCCGCCTTCCGGAAATCGCCACCCTCCATGTTCTCGTCGGTGCCGGCCTGACCTTGACCGGGTGGTTGCTGGGGTTGGCGGCTTGGCGCTCGGTTCAAACCATCCTTCCGGATGAGCCGGCGTTTCGGAAATCCAAAACACCCTCGATCTCATGAGCTCGATGGAACAGGCCATCTCGATTTCGTCCCGTCCCGCCGCCGGCTGGCGGGCTTGGCTGCAAGACTGGTCGGAACTCTGCAAGCTCCGGCTGACGTCCCTGGTCCTGCTGACCACGCTGGTTGGCCTGTATTGCGGCTCTGCCGGTAGGCTCGATCCTTGGAGGACCGTTTTCACGCTCCTCGGAACGGTGCTGGTGGCGGCGGCCGCGGCCGTCCTGAACGAATGGTTGGAGAGGGATCTGGACGCCAAAATGGAGCGCACCGCCAAACGACCCTTGCCGATGGGGCGGGTCAGCCCGGATGAGGCTCTATTGGGCGGAGCCCTGATGACGGCAATCGGCCTGGGGATTCTTTATTTAGGCGTACATGCCCCCGCCGCCTTCTTGGCGGCCGCCACCCTGGCTCTGTACCTCTTTGTCTACACCCCCATGAAAAAATGGACGGTGCTCAACACCCTGGTTGGAGCCGTGCCCGGCGCCATCCCGCCGCTGTTGGGTTTTGTGGCCGGACGGGGAAGCATCGGACCAGAAGGCTGGGCTCTTTTCTCCATTCTTTTCCTTTGGCAGATCCCTCACTTCCTTGCGATCGCGTGGAGGTATCGAGCTGATTACCAACGCGCAGGATTCCGGATGTTGCCGTGTTCGGACGAAAAGGGGAGGGTGACGGGGTTGGTTTCCACGCTCTACTGCGTGGTGCTTCTGGTGGTGGCGATCTGGCCTTTCTACCTCGGAGCGGCCGGGCCGTGGTACCTGGGGGGTGCCATTGTCCTCAGTCTGGCTTTCACCGGCTGGGCCATCGTGTTTGCCCTCAAGCCCACGCCGGAGACCGCCCGCAACCTCTTTCTCGCCTCGGTGGCTTATCTGCCAATTTTACTGATTCTCCTGGTGGCGGATCGCCGATGAAAAAAGGTCCTGAATTGCGGAAGGCCAACCTGCGCCTGCTTTTCATCATGATCGCGGTGACTTTGGCGATGACGGCCTGGTGGCTCTATTTCATTATCGTCAAAGAGCCGATCCAACCCTAGATCGACTAGGATGAGTTCCGCTGCCATGACCGCCAGCCACGCTCCCGCCGCCTCCGGCGCGCCCCGCTTCACGCTGCCCAAGTTCGGCATGCTCGTCTTCCTCGCGTCTGAGGCGATGCTCTTTGCCGGGCTGATTGGCGGCTACATCGTTCTCCGCCTGGCGCAGGGCCCTGGCAACTGGCCACCGCCGGGGGCCCCGGATATCAGCATTCAGATTCCGCCGACTTTCCTGAACTGGGTGATGATCGCCAACACGGTGATTCTGCTGTCCAGTAGTCTGACCTACCATTGGGGCGAGGTCTGCATGCGCAAGGGCAAGAGCGGGGTTTTGGGCTATGCCCTCACCGCGGTGTTTGGCGCGATCTTCCTGGGGGTCCAGGCCTGGGAGTGGTTGCACCTGAAGCATGAGGGCATGTGGTTCAACACCTTCGGGACGTACGGTTCCTGCTTCTTCACCATGACGGGCTTTCACGGGGCCCACGTGTTCATCGGCTGGGTGGCGATCCTCTATGTGTTGTGGCGTGCGATCATCCGGCAGATGCAGATTTTTTCCGGCCAGACGCCGACCGGTTCGCACACCTGCGAGGAGCTGACCGGTTATTACTGGCACTTCGTCGATGTGGTCTGGATCTTCCTCTACGGAATCCTTTACGTCCTCTGACTTCGGGCCCTAGGCCGGGCCAAGAAAGGCCGCCAAGGCGTTGCCCAGTTCCGCGGGATGAGCGCAACGGACCGGTTCCCCAACCTTGGGCATAAAGAGATAACCTTCCCCATAAGCCGGGCCATTCAGGACGCAGGCGTCGGTCCGGCACTCCTCGATCTGTTCCCGGGCCGACTCGTGCAGCTCGGCGGGGCCTCCTTCGGCCTCCCATTTCCAGCCGATGATTTTTGATTTCGGCGCGAGGGATCGGATTTTATTCAACACGCGGGGGGCTGGCTTTAGCTCCAGGCGAACTCCCTCCAAATGCCCGGGCCACTTGTCGCGGGATAGTTTATTGCCGGCCAGATCGTGGGCGGAGGCGAGATCGTAATCGGGTAAGGCGGCAGGAAGTAGAATACCGCCAAACTTTCCGAGATCGGTTTTTTGGAGCAGTTTTTCAAGGTCGTGAATGGTCTGAAATCTCTCCGAGGAGTGGAGGCCGGTGGGGAGGGGATAGGTGGCCCCGGTCCCGTACCAAAGGGTGATATGATGCCGGTGCTTGCGGAGGGTTTCCGCAAGGACGACGCCGGTTTTGCCGGTGGAAAAATTGGCCAGCATCCGGGCCCGGTCCAAAGCCACCCAGGCCGGACCGGCGATCAACAGAATTTCCATGGCAAGAGACTAACGAGAAAGGTCTTCCGCGAAAACATCAGGCTTGCCGATTCAGCCGGAACAACCGAAACCCATAGGAAACCATGACTTATCTTGGCTTCCATCTGGCCTTCAACCTGCCCCTGTTGGCGGTGCTGTTTTTCCTCTCGGGCCGGGGGATCTGGCCCCAAGAGATGGTTTTGGTGATGCTGGGCATTCTCGGAATCGTCATGACCTTCACTTCGCCATGGGACAACTATGCGGTGGCCAGGGGGATTTGGGATTTCCCCCGGGAGCGGGTCTGGTTCCGGGTAGGGAAGTTGCCTATTGAGGAGTATGCCTTTTTCATCATTCAGACCCTGCAGGTGATGTGGCTCAGCTGGGCATTTCTTCGTTGGGTGGAGCCGCCCTCGGGGGCGCCGCCGGCCCGGTGGATCGGGGATCCCTCCGTGCTTCGGCATATTTCGATTCTGCTGATCTTCTGGGTGGCCGTTGGCATTGCCCTCAAGGAGTGGCCGAGGCGGGAGCCGCGTATCCATTACGCTTGGCACCTGTTTTACTGGTTTCTGCCGGTGCTGGGCATCCAATGGATTGTCGGATGGCCGCTGCTTTCGGTCTATTGGCTGCAGGTGCTGGTGCCCACCCTGGTGATTGGCACCTACCTTTGCGTCGCGGACTGGATCGCGATCGGCAAGGGAATCTGGTTCTTCGACGAGGAACAAATCACCGGATGGAAAATCCGGGGGGTGATGCCCTGGGAGGAGGCGGCCTTTTTCTATATCACCAGCTTGCTGGTGGCGCAGACCTTCCTGATCCTTTTGCCGGCGGGGTTGAGGTAAGTGGGGCACGCGAACGGTCTGGAATGAACTCCCGATCGGGCGATTAGGGACAATCGCCCCTACCAAGTGGAAGACTTAACATTCTTTTAGCATAAAAATTGGTAGGGCTGGCTTTGTAAGCCAGCCGCGGCCACCTTGCAAAGGCGGCCCTACCCAGGATTCGAACTAATTGGAGGAGAGGCGCTGTCTTTTCTCCCCCGCAAACATCTCGCGGGCGGCGAAGAGGCGGCGGAGGGTCTCTTCGGGATCCAGGCAGTGGCAGAGAGCAGGGCGGAGTTCGTCGGCGGTGAGGTTCCCCATGGATTGACCTGGGAACCAGTGGCCACCCTGGCCGAGCAGGTTGTAACGCATCTTGCCGTACTCCACCAAGTCGTAGGCCAGGGCTAGGTTGTGGAGGCGGAGAATTTCGCGGAGGTTGGCCTGGCCGGGTGACTCGGACCAGTGGGGCAGACCCCGTTGCCATCCGTTCCTCCAGCTTTCCGGCAAGACCTCTTTCCAGCGAGCTTCCAGGCGTGTCTCAATCGGTCGAAGCAGCTTTTCGGTGTCGCCGATCTTTTCGATGGCGGACACATGCTCGTCAAAGTCGGAGGGGCGGGCGGCTCCGATGGAGAGGGTATGGATCTCAGGCCGGCGCAGGCAAAAGAGGGTGTTGAAAGCCATTGGGCTAAGGGGCCGCGTCAGGTTTCGGAGAAGTTCAGGCGGCTGGTAGAGCATGCCGCCCTTGTCATTCGGGCTGATGATAAACACACCCATGTCGTTCTTTTGGGCAGCCTCCAGGGAGCGGGTATGATCTTGAAAAATGTAGTACCAGTGCAGATTGACATAATCGAACCGGTTTCCGATTACGAGTTCCTCCACCAAATCGGTGGGGCCGTGAGTGGAAAAACCTACCCATCGGCACAGACCTTCTTTTTGAAACCTTCTGGCCAGGTCCAAACAGCCCCCCGGCCTTAGGGACCAATCTGAGGTCTCCCGGTCATTGATTCCATGCAGGGAAAGGAGATCCACCCAGGGAAGGCCGAGTTTCGAAAGGGACAGGCGAAAAATGCGCTCAAACTCATCCGGATTGGACTGAGGGAGGACCTTGGTTTGAAGAATGAAGGATTCGCGGGAGAGTTTTTGCAGAATCGGGCCAAGTTGAGCCTCGGACGTGCCGTAACCTCGGGCGGTTTCAAAGTGGCAAATACCCAGTTCCATCGCCCGGGCGACGATTTGTTCAAGGTTGGCCTGGTTTTCCGGCGGGATCGGCTGGGGAGGATCTTCCTCCCAGCGATGCTGGAAGCGCATGCCACCGCAGGTCAGGACCGGCATGGGTAGGCCGGTCCTTCCGAAGCGGCGGGTGGGAATCACTCGCCCGGAAAGGAGAGGAGGGCGTGAAACTTCAGGCCGAGATCCTCTAATTTCTTCTTTCCACCCAAATCCGGCAAATCAATCAGGAACGATCCGGCCTCAACAATCGCCCCCAGCGAACGGAGCAGTAGGACCGCGGCCTCGGCGGAACCGCCGGTGGCCACCAAGTCATCCACCAAGAGGACTCGCTGGCCTTTTTTGACGCAGTCTTGGTGAAGCTCAAGAGTCCCCGAGCCGTACTCCAGGGCATATTCCCGGCGAACCGATTTCGAGGGTAACTTCCCCGGTTTGCGAATCGGAATGAAACCAGCACCTAAAAGATGGGCCACGATCCCGCCTAGGATGAAACCGCGGGCCTCGATTCCGGCCACAAACTCCGGCGGATTGGCCTCAAAAGGTGAGGCCATCCGCCAGCAGGCATCCCGGAGACCCCGGGCATGCCCCAGCAACGGCGTGATGTCGCGGAAAAGGATCCCTTTTTTTGGATAATCCGGAACGTTGCGAATGTGGGCCAATAGCGGGTCGCTCGACATCCGAAGATTATCGGGAGGGTGGCGAGCGCGGGAAAGGAAACTCTGACCAACGGTCAACAGATGGCTCGACACCTGTCGGTGTCTGCGGGATTCTGTCTGTCATGAGCGTACAGATTCACACCGCCAAGGAGGGGAAAGCGACCGTGGTGCAGTTACAGGGAAAGGTGGATGCCACCAGTGCTCCGTCCGTCGAACAGGCCCTCGTCGGGGTGATTGATCAGGGAGAGAAGAAGCTGGTGGTGGACTGTGCGAGTCTTGATTTCATCAGCAGTGCCGGGCTTCGCTCCCTGCTGTTGGCGGTGAAAAAGATGAAGGCGGCCGGCGGGACGATTGCCTTGGCCGCTCTCCAGCCTCACGTCAAAGAGGTGTTCGACATCAGCGGATTTTCTTCCCTCTTTGTGATCCACGGCTCCAAGGCCGACGCGATCAAGTAAAGCCGGCCTAGGCCGCGGCCGCCGGGCTGTGGGCCTTGCGTAAAAGGAGGATATTTTTGTCGCCTTCGCGGCGGTAGGTGGCGGTATCGACCATTTTTTTGACCAAGTGAATGCCGAGGCCGCCCAATTGGCGGTTTTCGATCGGCGTTTCCAAATCGGGCTCCTCCACCTCCAGCGGGTTGAATTCCCGCCCCCGGTCCTCGAACTCCATCTCAATATGCTCTTCCACTTTCCGGAAGGTGATATGGATGGGATGAATGCCCTCTTCATCGAAACCGTACTTGATGATGTTGGTGAGGATCTCCTCGATCGAAACCAGCAGGTGGTAGCGGAGCCTGCCGCCGATTTCGTGCTGGGTGGCAAAACTTTCAAAGACCGCATTGACCCGCAAAAGGTCCTCGATGCGGTTTTTGACGGTGACCCGGACTTCTTTGGCTTTCACTGGGAGGAAAGAAGGAGGCTTTGTAGGCCGGCGATCCGGAACACCTGGGCGACTTCGGGATGCACCTTTTCCAGTCCAAAATCGCCACCGTTGGCCTTGGCCGCCTTGGAGGCGTCGATGCAAAGATGGATAAAGGCGGATGCGGCATAAGGAACGGCTGAGGCGTCGAAGCGGATTGCCCCCCGGTGGGTCTGAACCAGTTTTCGAACCGCATCGCGGATTTCCCCGATGCGGACCGCATCCATCCGGCCGTTCAGGAAGATTCGGAGAGCCCCGTCCTTGATTTCATGGGAAAAATTGGGACCGGGGCCGCCTTCCACAAGGTGGTCCATGCCGGTCAGGGCGAAGACCCGGCGGATTTCCGGGGGACAGTCCAGGATGCGGAACTGGGCGTTGCGGCGCTGCATTTCCCGGGCGGCCTCGAAAATCAGGCGCAGTACCGCCGAACCGATATAATCCACGTCGCGAAAATTACAGGTCAGGCTGGCCGGATTTCGCTCCACCTCGGTCCGGATGGGGGATCGCAGGGTCTGGGCGGCCACGGTGTCGAGCCGCCCGGAAAAGCTCAGGAGGGTTCCCAGTCCGTCCCGTTTGACTTCGAGCTGGTCCATTTCTGAAATTGTGGGGCGGTCGGGCTCAGGGAGCAACCCCGGGGGAGCCCCCTAAACCCGGGCCGCGTCGACATACTTCCGGTTCATCTCCCGGATCCGCTTGCTTAAGATGGTGGCCAGACCGACCAGGAACATGCCACCCAGCTGGTGGTTATTGTTCATCAGGAACTCCAGCTGGGGCCATGAGATTCCCCAGACGATGGAGGGCTGGGTGGGCCGAACTGCGGCTGAGGTGGGGCCGGGGTCGAATACCGAAATTTCCCCGAAGGTGTCGCCTGGTTTCAGGCGGGCCAGCTCGACCTCCTGATGCTGGCCTTGGCGACGGACGGAGAGTTCGCCGGAGGCGAGAATGTAGAGGCGGTTGAGTTCGCTTCCCTCGTCCACCAGGTTCGAGGTGGGTTCGACCGCGACAAACTCCCCGTATCCTGCCAGCGCGGCCCGGGCCTCCTCGCCGAAATGTTCCGTGATTCCAGAGGCGGGTAGGGAGGCGTGGGCGAGGGGGTCGGACATTGAGGGATCATAAGACCTGGAGCCCAAGCGGGTCAAACAAGGCAGTTTGGGCCGCGAAACACCGGGCGCGGCTTGCGGGCCGAACTATTTGGGGGGCTTGGTGGGAATGGCGGCCTGAGGAATTTGGCGCTGCAATTGGGCCGCGCCTTTCGCGGCCCCTTGGAATTCGGCTTTTCGCAAATGGGCCGGGAGGGTGGAAGGGGAAGGATCGGAGGGGTAGATCAGGGTCATCTGCCGGACGGTTTCGGGCTTGATGGTTCCGTCGAGGTTTAATTGAAATTGCATGATGGTGTCGGCGCTGACCCGGCGGGCCTGACGGGAATCGTAGCCGTCGATCGCCCAAGATTCTTTTTTAAATGCGCTCTGTCCGGACTCCTTCTTCCAGATAGTGCCGTAGGAGTCCTTCCGCCATTCATTGCCATGGCTGTCGGCCTTCCAGAAAATAGATTCTCGCGGCATGGCCCAATCGTAGAGACTGCGACCAGCTAAAAGAGGATAGACGGTCTCCCGCGGATCATCCTGGGTCAGAAGTTGGGCCAAGGAGAGAGAAGGACAAAGAAGACCGATGGCCAAGGGCCAGACCATAACTTCATGGAAGGGGTGAAATGCCCCGGCGTCAATCCATGGGCGACTTGAGCAGGGTGGAGGCATCCCTATATTCAAGAGCGGACGGGTGGCAGAGCGGTTTAATGTACCTGACTCGAAATCAGGAGTAGGGGCAACCCTACCGTGGGTTCAAATCCCACCCCGTCCGAGTCTGCGAGGACGGGGTAAATATCATCTCGCCGGAGGCGAAACTCGATTAGCGGGGGAGCAAATTCGCGGGGCCCAACGCGCGCTCAAAATCGTGGTGCTTGTTCGTGTTACATATGTAACACGAATACGCAAAAGATCGGACTTCGATCCCAAGGACTGTTCTGGGGTTGAACAAAAATCACATGGGGTGGTCTAAAACATCATGAGAACGATCACCATCAGCCGAGTGGGCGAGGCGGGGGGTTGGCTTCTGCCGGTGGCCTTTTTTGGGCCCGGCGTCCTCTGTATCGTCCTGGCGCTGACCCTTTAGAGCAAAAGACTGGGCATGGGCGGGTTTCCCGCTAATCCCATCTGAAGGTGTTTTCCGCCAAAGCGCTCCTAGATCCCACCATTCTTTTTTTCCTGCTCGGGGTCGGGGCCGGCTTAATCCGTTCCAACCTCGCCATTCCTGGCCAGATGGCGCGCTTTCTCGCCCTGTATTTGCTCATGGCGCTGGGTCTCAAGGGTGGTTTTGCGCTGGCCCAAAGCGGCTTTCAGTCGGCCGTTCTGATTGACCTTGGGCTGGCCATCTTTCTGGCTTTGGTCATCCCGATGGTCGGTTACGCCATCCTTCGGAAGTTCATTGCCCCGCTGAATGCTGCGGCCGTGGCCGCCGCTTATGGATCGGTCAGTGCCGTCACCTTTATCACTACCGTCCAGTATCTCGACAACCAGGGGATCGGGTTTGGGGGGCACATGTCGGCGGCCCTCGCCCTGATGGAATCTCCCGCCATTCTTTTTGCCGTCCTCATGGCCAACTTGGTCCGGGCCAAGATCCCGAAAAAGAAAGGCAAGGCCCCGGTGGCCGATGCGTCCCTTCGTCATGTTCTGCAGGAATCGTTCACCGAAGGCACGCAGATCCTGCTCTTGGGCAGCATGGTGGTGGGGTATCTCACCGGCGAACAGGGGAAGTCGGTGATGGAGCCGTTCACCGGGGATATTTTCAAGGGCATGCTTGCGTTCTTCCTTCTGGATATGGGCATGGCCACCGCCGCCCACTTCAAGGATCTCAAAAGGGTGCCCAAGCGCCTGGTGGTGTACGGCGTGGTGGGACCTCTCGTGCACGCCCTGTTTGCTCTCTGGCTCTGTTCGATTTTCAACGTTCCCATGGGGAACGCGGTTCTCTTGATGGTTCTCGCTGCCAGTGCCTCCTACATCGCCGTGCCTGCCGTGATCAAACACGCCATCCCTGAGGCCTCGCCGCTGCTTTATCTGGGCATGCCGCTGGGACTGACCTTTCCCTTGAACATCCTGGTCGGCATCCCGCTGTACGTGGGATTGGCCGAGAAATTCCTTCGCTAGGCCTAGTTTCCGGCGAGTTGCCGGTGCCGTTTCATGAAGGATCGGATCCGGGCGGCATCCGGCTCTTTTTCCCAGTTTCCGTCTTTTATGGAGTCCGATCCCACAATGAAGCCGTCCGCCAGGGGGTAGAAATCTCCGAGATTCTCCGCGCGGACCCCGGAGCCCAGCAGGACCGGCAAAGTGACGGCTTTTTTCACGTCCTCCAGCTCATGGAAGGAGGCGGCATCCCCCGTGAAACTACCGGTCACAATGACCGCATCCCCCCGCATGAACTCCACGGTGTGGGCGGTCACACCGATGCTCACATCCGAGGTGATGGCATGGGAGCTGTGCTTCTTTTTGACATCGGCCCAGATCCGGATTTTTTCCGCCCCGATCTCCTTGCGATAACGCAGGAGCTCGGCGGCGCAGGATTCCAGCAGGCCTTCATCGGCCACATGGGCGAAGGCAAAGCCCTCCGCCCGGATAAAATCCAATCCTGCGGCCAGAGCCACCGCCAACGCCTCTCGATTCGCCCCCGCCAAAATTTGGATTCCTGTCGGAAGACTGGCTTCCTCTTTGACCGCCCGGCCGACGGCCGTCATGGCGGCGGTGATTTCCGGTCCCACGCCGCCTTTCAGGTAGGGCGTGTCGTGCATGTTTTCGATCATCAGGCCGTGGACTCCAGCGGAGCGGTACAGTGCGGCCTCTCGGCGTGCCTGCCGGACGATTAGATCCAAGGAATCCCGATGCGCCGGAGTCCCGGGCAGGGCCCCGGCATGGATCATCCCGATGACGGGCTTTGCAACGGAAAAAGGGGGCAACTTCAAAACCGCCACGCCCAAACGAGGCTTAGCGGACCTGCCGGGCATTCTTGATCATCTCCGAACCGTCCGCCTTGCACTTCTGGCAGTGGGCGTGAACGGAGGACCAAGACAGGCCAAGCAGAACGACGATGAGTGCCAATAGCCTCATGAATTCCCAGTATTAACTCCGCCTTTGGGAAGTCAACGCTCGGCCCTCTTTAAAATCTTCATAATTTCCCTCTCATTTTTGACCTCTGACCCCAAGGCATGATTTTTCGCCTTGGAAATAATTGGCGCTGAATTACTTGGATGACCTCTGACCCCAAACCAGGAAAAAGGGGGGATTTTAGCGTTCGGAATCGGTGCCGAGACGGCGGAGTTGGTCGCCAAGAAGGTTGAAGAGAAGCAGGCAGCTGACCAAGGCCAAGGCGGGGAAGACGATCAGCCACCATGGGGTGTCGATCGGATTCAGCATGGAGGCACCATCGGCCAACAAGGTGCCCCAGCTGGCCAGCGGAGCCTGCACGCCCAGTCCCAGGAAGCTGAGAAACGACTCCTCCAGAATCACCGCCGGGAGGGCCAGGGTCAGGTAGGTCACCACGATGGGAATCACCTGCGGGAGAATCTGGCGGAACAAAATCACCGGCGTGCTCTGGCCGATCAACCGGGAAGACAGAACAAATGGACGCTCCTTGATGGTCAGAACCTGGGCCCGGACGATCCGGGCCAGGGTCAGCCACTCCACCATCCCCAATCCGACAAAGAGCAGCAGCAGTCGGGCGTGGGTGGCAAAAGGGGCGAGAAAAGTTCCGTCCAGCAGGCTTTTCAGTTTCAGGTCAAACAGGCTGATCAGGACGATGACCAGGACAATCCGGGGCAGGGCGTAGAGGACATCGACGAAGCGCATCATCAGGTTGTCCGCCCGCCCGCCCGCATATCCGGCGATCAGGCCGTAGACTACGCCGATGAAGAGACTGATCGAAGCGCCCACGAACCCGACCAGCAGGGAGATGCGGGCCCCGTACATCAAGCGGGTCATCAGGTCGCGACCGTGGAGGTCGGTGCCCAGCCAATGTTCGGCGCTGGGCGGGGCGAGTCGGTTATCGGAAAGTTCTCCCACGCCGTACGGGCTAAAGATGGGTCCGAAAACAGCCGCGATCCCAAGCATTCCGAGAAGCCCGAGAATGAGGAGAGCGGACCTGGAAAGCTTCATGAGGCCACCCGGATCCGCGGATCCAACAGGGCGGTGAGCCAGTCCGCGATGAGGTTGAAGAGAAGAAGCAGGAGGCAGTAGACGAGGACCACGCCGGAAACCAGGAACACGTCCCGGTTGATCACTCCGTTGACAAAAAACTGTCCGATCCCGGGAATCGCGAACACTTCCTCAATCACCAAACTGCCGGTGAGGATATTGGCGGCCAGAGGACCGGCGTAGGCCACC
>OGVY01000121.1_pt1 | contig 13243 bp, 16 predicted proteins | sample 1575871 | NCBI WGS metagenome assembly OGVY01 (sample SAMN07581536, study PRJEB24739) | freshwater metagenome
GTTTCCCAGTCACGATAGCCGCACAGGATAAGGGCATTATTGTTGCTGATATTAAACGACTCACTTCCCGACTCCTTGCTCGTCAACTCTCGAAGGAATGGCATTCCAACCCCGAGAGGTCGATTCGTTTACCTGTCCCGTGTATGGATGCTTGAACGCTTTGTGCAGCATCTCGTGTAGACGAACGAAGACGATCTCCTTATCGGTAAGAGACTCCAGGAACGGCGCACTGTACTCCTCGTTGACACCATCAGTGCGCGCTGTGAATGTGTCGGGTAGCACCGACACGCTGCCCATCGTCAAGAAGCCAGACCACAGCGCGAACCGTGGCTCGCGCATGATGGCTACGTTGGCGCGTTGCAGTCTACGGTGTTGTAGCGCGACGCTATCAGTCATATGCATCTCCCTTATGTGTGTTACAGCCACTCGTGATTGGCAAGGATGTTGTCTACCTTGGTGCGCAAGTCCTGTCGAACAGCCTCGGACTCCTTGATGTCGTCGATGCGCAAGCCTGCCAGAGCAGACTCAAGCTGCGACCTAGCTTGCTCCAGCTTAGGATCGTTGGTGACGTTGAAGCTCGTGAGCAAGGCACACAACTCGTGAGCGTTAGTCAACATACTCTCGTGGTAGCGCTTGGTCTTGGACTCGTCTGGTGAGGGGTCCATGCGTGACCTGATGTGCGTGAGAGTCGTATGCAGCCTGGACCACGCATCCTGCATAGCTTCTTGTACCCTACGGTCATAGTCGGCTTGGTACTTGGACGACAACTCTGCAACAGCCTCGTTGTGCGTGTCGAGGATGAAGTGTCCTGCTGACGGCACAGGGGAGAATGTGTAGCGGAAGTCAAACTTCTTGGCTACCACATGCGCCTCGGGATACTCATCCCTGTTGAAGAAGCCACCCAGTTTGAAGGCAGCTAGCGTTACGAGACCGGGATATGCATCCAGGAGGGTCTGCTTCTTGGTACTGAATACGTTCTCCATCGTATTAAGCTGTTGCTTGTAGTCGAAGAAGTGCTTCATGGGCAGCAGGCGCGGACCCTTCTCAGACCAGGGCAGCGTCTGAGTGAGGTGCCATGCCCTCACCCGAGCGACGTAGTCGGTGATCTCCTTTAGCAGGGTTGACCCTGCCATGAGATTTTTGTTGACGCGTGCCGCATCCATTTCTGTTGCGTTGTTGTCTGCAACAACCTTGGCAGATTGCTGACGGTCGAGTTTGTATGCAGTCCAGTTGGAGATGTTGAGTTCCACAAGGATGCTGTTGGTAAGCAGGTTCATAAGTGACTCCTAAAGAAGGTCTTGGTTGTTGGCACACCAGTCGCGGAAGCGACTGTTGCTGAAGGCATACGGACTCTTGTCCTTGTTCTTGGCGATGCTGATGCAGTAGCAGGCACCCCAGTCAGGAGAGAGTCGAGAGATGTAGATCATGAATGGGTCGATGGTCTCCTTGGTAGTTGCGTCAATCAATCCATAGGTCAGGATGGCTTGCGCGCCTGACTCTGTGGGCACTCGGGTATGTGCAGGGTCGGTAGCGATGGACAAGATGGGCGGCAGTTGACTCGCAAAGTTGAGGTATGCCGTCATGCTCTGCGCGAATGCATCCCCAGCCGTACCAGCAAGGGCATGAACCAGCGCATTGCGCGGCAGACGGGCACTCTGGTGGATGATGCTGCTAGCACGAGACAAGGATCGAGGTGAGACGTAGGACTGCTGCGGCTTCCTCGGGTTGTAGATGTATGGGTTGGATGCCTGTGCGGCATCCACGTAGGATGCTAGTGCATCGGGGAAGTTGCGTACCCAACCGCGCACAGTGGGATGGATGTTGTTGGCTTCGGCCCATCTCAACCACTCGGTTGCGGACGGCTTGCGCACCGTCACCCTTGCGACGCGATTGAGGGTATGCGCCTTGATGTTGTCGCCTACACCGTCTGAGGACAGGTTGCCTGTAAGAAAGACTATGGTGCCTGCTGGTGGAGAGATATCGGCAAGGCGTTTGCGCTCCTCAAGCAGAGGATGGAGCATGTTCTTGACAGGATCGGCACCCTTGCTGAACTCGTCGAGACAGATCACAGGAGTCTTGCCGGTATGCAGCCCGAAGCGACTGTTCGGGAAGTACAGTGTCGTGCGTGTCTGCCTGTCGATGGATGGCATGGCAACGTCACCCAGGTCGAGTGTCGGCACATCCACATAGGAGTAGACGTGATTGTCTTCGCCCAGTATGGTGCGGAGCATCCGCAGCACACTTGACTTGCCGATCCCCGGCTCGCCTTGCAACAGGAAGCAGCACTCGGGTACTGCTGCGATGAGGGTTGCAGCCTCATCGAGAGTTATGGAGTCATCCATTGTTTTCTCCAAAAATGAAGTGGGGAGTGGCTTTGTTCCACTCAAGCATGTTACGCACCTCTGCTTTGGATAGGTATTGGAGTGCGGATCGAAGCAATAGGTATGCGTCAACCTCTCCTTCATCCACGAGGGTTAATGCATACTCGCGTGGATCTTCCACAAACATATTAGCAAGTTCGTAGTTGTGCATATGTTCTCCTAAGTTGTAAGTAACAGCACGAGTACAGCACCCCATGCAAAGGCGATGCCGTGAGAGAGAATCAGGTCGGTCATCGAAGCAGTCCTCCTTTATTGTTGAGACCTACAAGGTCTCGCCTATCGGTCACCAGCACATAGTTGCTTTTGTGCATCGGGAAGTGTTCATTATATCACAATTAGTAGACAATGTCAAGTCTTTTTGGAATGCTTTATGACTCGACCTTTTGGTCGGCGACGAGGTACTTGTTGCGGGTAGCACTGATGCACTTTCCCTCCACGGGAAAGGTACTCGGCAATAGCCGTGGCTAGCGCCTGGGATCGTTCGGCTTTGGTCATGTACTCTCCTAAATTGACCCTAACAATTGTTAGGTGGTGTTTTCTCTGTTATTTGTATTATTATACCAGGAAAATGTCAAAATGTCAAGGCTAGTCAACACGGCATAGCGACTAGGCCGAGTGGCATAGGGGTTGACTAGGCCGAGTGGCATAGGGGGGTGACTAGGCCGAGTGGCAGGGGCTGGTGTAATGTAAGAACTAATGTAAGAAAAAAAGTGTAATGTAAGAAAAGTCAAAATTTCTTACATTACCAAGTTGTTGAAAAGCCTAAGGAAAATTGAATAGTTTATAATGTAATGTAAGAGAAAAAAAATATGAGAATCCTGGGGGACTTTTCGTGATAGTACGAACTATTTGAACGAACTTGGCGCGAAGGGTGCGTTCACCCAGCCTTTACATACTTTTCTCTTACAAAGCCGTTTTTCTTACAATAGGGGGTTAAACCCATGATTCTAAAGGCTTTTGTATTGTAAGAAAATTTTTTGGTTTTCTTACAATACACCCTTTTTTCTTACAATACCCCTTTTTTTCTTACAATGCGTGGGGGGTTGACAAATCCGAAAAAAAGTGATAGGCTGCGTGCAGCCTATCAGTTATCCACAGGCAGCGCCGCCCAGGCGCGTGCCGCAACGGTCTGGAGGTTATCGCGGAGGGAACTGGTGCTTCTGGGGGGTTGACAACCGCGCAAAAAAGTGATAGGCTGCGTGCAGCCTATCAGTTATCCACAGGCAGCGCTGCGCGGGCACCTAACAATTGTTAGGTCTTGGAGGTACAACCTAGGGAACTGGTGAGGAACTGGTGCTAAACCCGAGCTATGCTCGGGTTTAGCTTTTTCAGTCTTCGTTGTTCAGCCGCATAACCAATTCGCGATTACGGTTACTCATCGCTCCAAGCTGCATGAGCAGCTTATGCGAGTTTATGATAAACTCTATTTTGTTATTAGCAGGGATAGTCCTATCTTCTACAGCTTCTCTCATATCGTTATACACGGCATCGATCAGTTTAGTGAATTGTGCTTGCGTGGTCATGGTGCTTTCCTTTGCGTTATCCACGGGTACCTAACAATTGTTAGGTACCCGTAGGGTTAGACTAGAGTGCTTCCCTCTTGATGCCACAAGCTTCAAGGAGCTCTACTAGCTTAAGCATCCTGGTCCTGCCTGCATCCCCGAAAAACTGTTCTTCTTTCTTGTGTGCCTTATACAATTTCATCGCTTCTTCCGTGGTACGCAGTAGTAGACTGCGCCGCTCCTGTGTGGTGCCCGTATCCGATCCTTCGTCCTCTGCCGGATTACCTTTCTCACTTGCATACTGTGCGGCATATTGCCGCGCTCTTGCCCAGATAGTGCTAGGGTTCGAATACTTCTGTTTTGCTACTGTCGACTGAGTCGCGTTCGGGTTCTCCGCTATAAACTTGGCTTGCACTGCCGTGTGCAGTGCGATGAATAGTGCCGCTTTCTCCGCGTGTACTACTTCGGCTTCCGGTCCGGTGTCTCGCGCTTCGATTTCCCACCACTTAGCAGGAAACCCCTCAGCGCTGGACAGGCACAGCGCATAGTCGCGCAATGCTCCATATCCAGATACCATGCTTTTCGCCGCATTATTGCGGTAGGATTCGATCATGCTTTTTGTATCGCCCATCGTGTGCCTTTCTTGGTTGACCTAACACTGTTAGGTGGTTTCAGGATCGTCCGGTAGCTTTCGCCGTCCGTCCTCCCATTATAGCGGAATCCAGGCTAAACCTAGCAAAATACGTATAAAATAATTATCCCTAGGTTGATACCCGGAAAACCCCATCGTTCGGGGATTTCGTACTATCCGCCATGACGACCCCACCCATCCCCATCCCCCCCAGGCTGTGCTCGGGTCCCAGGCGTGCCCATACATACTGTTCTGCACGTTCATAGTGCAGCCACAAAGTCATAGCGCAGCTACGACTTCTTAACCACGTTGCGACTTCTTAGCTGCGCTACAAATTCTTATCTACACCACAGTAATCTTGTATCGTTGTGACAGTAGTTTCTTCCGTCTTAACGTCACACCCCCCTACCCCCTCTTGACATTTTTGAGTATGTCTAGTACGCTCGTTTAGAGAAACACCCCCCGTCAGGAGTCCCATGCTAAATATAGAGCCTACAAAAAATAAACCCCTGCCGTTCGACCTGTCGTCAGAAGAGCCTGAGTTTCTTAAAGACAAGATTGTTGTTGCAGGAGACACGGCGCTGCTGCTCAATGAGCTTGGTATGCCGCTGGAGTTCAACCCGCAAACACAAGCTTCTGCGGAGGAGTTGTTTAGAGAAGCAGGTAAGAAACTACCAGCGTCTTATGTAAAGCGCGAGCTTGTGAAGGGTGGGGTAGCTGCTACTTTGCGAACTATTATCGCCAAGTACGATTCCCCAGTATTTTCAGATATCATACAAGCACGCCATTTTATCACTGCCAAACTTGTGGAGTTGGCTGCTTGTGGCGATCCTAGAGTAGAGATACGCGCTTTGGAACTTCTTGGTAAGCACTCAGATATTGGCGTGTTTACAGAGCGCAGCGAAATTACCGTCAGCCACAAAAACTCTGCTGATCTTGAGATAGAAATAAAAGAGCGCATAAAGCGTTTGCTGCTTGGCAATGCTGCGGATGTGGAGTTTTCTCCTGCAACCGATCTGGATGCTGAATTGGGGTCAGCAGTTAAAGAACCCACAGATATGGATTGTGCTGAAGATGCATAATGCACGCACGGTAAATAAACACACGCTGTCCAATACGCTTAGTCTTAATGCGCTGCTTAATAATATAGGCAGTTTGCCTGAAAGAGAATTGCGGGAAATAAATATAAAACTAAAAAAACTGGAGCAGTTGAAAGAACGCGAACAATGCAGGGACAAGTTTATTACATTCACTAAAAAAGTGTGGCCTACATTTGTAGATGGCAGACATCATTTACGTATGGCTGCGGCTTTTGAACGGGTCGTTAAAGGTGACTGCAAGCGGCTTATAGTTAATATGCCGCCTCGCCATACCAAGTCTGAGTTTGCTTCTTATCTTCTTCCTGCGTGGTTTTTGGGTAAGTTTCCAGATAAAAAGATTATTCAAACGTCGCATACCGCCGAATTAGCCGTGGGTTTTGGGCGAAAAGTAAGAAACCTTGTAGATTCAGACGTTTACGCAGATATTTTTCCTGACGTTTCACTACAAGTTGACTCAAAAGCGGCTGGAAGGTGGAACACCAACAAAGGTGGCGAGTATTTTGCCATTGGTGTAGGCGGCGCAGTGACAGGTAAAGGTGCGGATCTCTTGATTATTGACGACCCGCACTCTGAACAAGAGGCTGCGTTGGCTGCAACATCGCCAGAAATCTACGATAAAGTCTATGAATGGTACACATCCGGCCCTCGGCAGCGTTTGCAGCCTGGAGGATCTATCGTTATTGTGATGACCCGCTGGTCTTTACGTGATTTGACGGGTCAAGTTATTAAAAATTCAGCCCAAAGAGGTGGAGATGAGTGGGAAGTGATAGAATTTCCCGCTATTTTACCTTCAGAAACCCCAATTTGGCCTGAATTTTGGTCTTATGAAGAGCTTTCCAAGCTGCGGGACGAGCTTCCTAGCTCTAAATGGCAGGCGCAGTACCAACAAAACCCCATTTCTGAAGAAGGTGCGATAGTCAAGCGTGAATGGTGGAAGCTTTGGGATAAAGACGACCCGCCAAAATGTGATTTTATCATTCAAGCATGGGATACCGCTTACGAAACAACAAATCGCTCCGATTATAGCGCCTGTACGACGTGGGGTGTGTGGACTACTGAAGAAGGTGACGCCAATATTATTCTTCTTGATGCTCACCGAGCGCGTATGGAGTTTTATGAGCTTAAAAAGAAGGTGCTGGAGTCCTATAAACAGTACGAACCTGACGCTCTTATTGTGGAAAAGAAGGTTTCGGGTATTTCTCTCTATCAGGAACTGCGACGTATGGGCGTGCCTGTGGCAGAATTTACACCTTCCAGGGGTAACGACAAGATTACACGCTTAAACGCCGTATCTGACCTTATAGCTTCAGGACGGGTGTGGGTGCCTAACACGCGCTGGGCAGAAGAACTTATGGATGAGATCGCTTCGTTCCCCGCAGGGGAGCATGACGACTATGTGGATTCCACAACGCTGGCCTTGGCGCGCTTCCGGCAAGGGGGCTTTATCCGTTTGCCTTCCGATGAACCTGAAGAGAGTCTATACTTCCGTGGTCATCGCCAGTCCAGGCGCGGCTACTATTTGTGAGGTGATGCATGGAACGCATGATGGTGCCACAAAATATTGAAGATCTCGCCGCAGAAGAAACTCCCATCGAGATTGAAATCGAGAACCCCGAGGGGGTGACTGTCGGTATCGGTGGCGTTGAGATCGACCTCATGCCAGATGAGCGCGAAGAGGGCGAAGAGTTTGACTCCAATCTCGCTGAATTTATCAACGACTCCGATCTCCAGAAGATCTCCAGTGACATCATGGAGTTAGTTGAAGCGGACATTACCTCCCGTAAAGACTGGGCAGATACTTATGTCAAAGGGTTGGATGTCCTGGGTCTTAAGTATGACGAAGTGACTGAACCTTGGGACGGTGCTTGCGGTGTGTTCTCCACCTTGCTGACAGAGTCCGCTATTCGCTTCCAGAGCGAGTCCATCATGGAGACTTTCCCGTCGCAAGGTCCGGTCAAGACCAATATTATCGGTGCGTGGAACCCGAAAATCGAAGAAGCCGCCAAGCGTGTGCAGGCTGATATGAACTATCAGCTAACAGACAAGATGCCTGAGTACCGCTCTGAGCACGAACGTGCCCTCTGGGGTGTCGCCCTCGCAGGCTCGGCGTTCAAGAAAGTCTACTACGACCCGTCTCTTGAACGGCAAGTCTCATTTTATGTACCCGCCGAGGATGTCATCCTCCCCTATGGCGTGACCAACATTCGCCGTGCAGACCGTCTCACGCACATGATGCGCAAGACCAAGAATGATCTGCGCAAGCTGCAAGTCAGCGGGTTCTACCGTGACATCGACCTTGGCGATCCTCTTGCCAGTCAGACAGATATAGAGAAAGCCAAAGCGCAGAAGGAAGGCGTGGAGCAGGTCAAAGATGAGCGGTATCAGATTTACGAAGTACATATAGAGTACGACCTGCCAGGGTACGAAGAAGATCTTCCGCTGCCGTATGTCATCACTATCGACAAGGGAACCAGCAAGGTTCTTGCCATACGCCGCAACTACCGGGAGGACGACTCGCGTAAGGTTGCTCGGCAGCACTTCGTACACTATATGTATATCCCAGGCTTTGGAGCCTATGGTTTTGGACTGATCCACATCATCGGTGGCTACGCGCAGGCAGGCACGCTGCTTATCCGTCAGCTTGTGGACGCTGGCTCATTAAGTAACCTCCCCGGTGGATTGAAGTCTCGTGGTCTGCGGATCAAGGGCGATGACACACCCATAGCTCCTGGTGAGTTCCGTGATGTGGACGTGCCCTCGGGATCTATCAGGGACAACATCCTCCCGCTACCGTACAAGGAGCCTAGTCAAGTCCTGCTAGCACTCCTCAACCAGATCACCGAAGAGGCTCGACGGCTTAGTGGTATGGCTGACATGAAGGTTAGCGACATGTCGAGTCAAGCCCCGGTGGGTACCACCCTGGCACTTCTAGAGCGGCAGCTAAAGACGATGGGTGCTGTACAGGCTCGCATCCATGCGGCGATGAAAGAAGAGTTCCGGTTGCTGAAGGACATCATCCGGGACTACACAAGCCCGGACTACAGTTATATCCCCCAGGATGGTACGCCGCAAGTCAAGCAGGAGGACTACGATCTCATCGAGGTCATTCCAGTATCTGATCCTAACGCTTCGACGATGGCTCAGCGCGTGGTGCAGTACCAAGCTGCCTTGCAGCTAGCGCAAGGAGCGCCTCAGCTTTACGATCTTCCACGGCTTCACAGGCAGATGCTGGACGTGCTTGGTATCTCCAACGCCGACAAACTTGTACCGTTGCCTGACGATCAGACCCCGCGCGATCCGATTACTGAAAACATGGACGTGCTTAAGGGTACGCCGCTGAAAGCCTTTATCTATCAGGATCACCAAGCGCACATCACGGCGCATATGACTTTCCTGCAAGATCCGAGCATTATGCAGACCATCGGGCAAAACCCAATGGCACAGCAGATGCAGGCTGCGATGATGGCGCATGTTGCTGAACACCTTGGCTTTCGCTACAGACAAGAGATCGAGCAGCGTGTCGGCGCTCCGCTGCCCAGGCCAGACCAACGGTTGTCTGAGGCTGAAGAGTTTGCGATGGCTAAGTATGTGGCAGAGGCTGCGCAGCAAGTGCTTCAGGTTCATCAAGCGCAAGCCGCTCAGCAACAGGCACAACAGATCGCGCAAGATCCGCTGGTGCAGCTTCAGCAACAAGAGCTTCAGATCAAGCAGATGGAGCAGCAGCGCAAGATGGAGAAGGACCGCGCTGACGTTGCGCTGGCTCAGGGACGGCTACAGAATGAGCAGCAACGGATCGCTGTGGATGCGCAGAAAGAAGGGATTCGGTTGCAGAACCAGAATCAGCAGACTGACAAGAAGATCCAGGCCGATCTTCTTAAGGCTTCCATGAAAGGCAGGACATCATGACCGTCGCCCATCAAATGCTCGACCACTTGTTCAACAAGCTGTCTGAGCGTGAGAAAGAAGTAGCTGCTGCTGTCGCCGATGGCAGTTGCAAGGACTTCGCTGAATATCGAAACTTGTGTGGCGTTATCCAGGGTCTGCGCCGTGCAAAGATGGAAATACAAGACCTTGTGCAACGCTATGAGGAGTTTGAAGATGACTGAGGCAGCAAAGCAATTACCTGCCGTCAAAGGGTATAAGATACTTTGTACGCTCCCTACCATCGAGAGCAAGTTTGACAGCGGTATTCTTAAGGCTGAGAAAACGGTACAGTACGAAGAACTGCTTAGTAACGTGCTCTTTGTTGTTTCCCTTGGCGATATGGCGTACTCAGATCCAAGTCGGTTTCCCACGGGACCGTGGTGCAAGGCAGGCGATTTTGTTATTACCCGAGCAAATACCGGGACAAGGCTGCGGATTCACGACCGTGAGTTCCGTATTATCAACGACGATTCCGTTGAAGCTGTGGTGGAAGACCCACGCGGCATCCAACGTGCATGAGGTGAACTATGGATAAGGTCGAATACAAGTTTCCTGACGAGAAAGAACAACCCGCATCGAAAGAAGCAGAGGACAAGATTGAGTTTGAAGTCGTCGATGACACGCCAGATGAAGACAAGGGTCGTAAGCCCCTTGCTGAGCCTGTCAACGAGCCGACCGACGAAGAACTTGCGAAGTACGATGAGGGCGTACAGAGGCGTATTAAGAAACTGTCGCATGGATACCACGATGAACGTAGAGCTAAAGAAGCCGCGCTACGCGAGCGTGAAGAGGCCCTTAACTTCGCCCGTAGGCTTTTTGACGAGAATAAACGCCTGCAAGATAACCTGGGCGGGCACACTAAACTGCTTGTCGATACTGCCAAACAGAATGCCGCCCTCTCTCTGGAAGACGCCAAGCGTAAGTATAAAGCTGCGTACGAGGCGGGGGATGCGGACCAGCTTGTCGCTGCGCAGGAAGAACTGACGCAAGCCAAGATTCGCTTGGATAAAGTCGAGAACTTCCAACCACCCCCTTTACAACCTCCTCCACCTCCTGTACAGTCTCAACCACAACCCGCTCCAGAGCGTTCTCCTGATCCCAAGGCACTTGCGTGGCGAAACCAGAATCGGTGGTTTGGGCAGGACGAAGAGATGACCAGCTTTGCTCTGGGTCTGCACGAGAAATTGGTCAAGAACGGGGTCGATCCTACGTCTGAAGAGTATTATGACCGGATTACCTCCCGCATTCGTGAAAATTTTCCCGAGACTTTTGACGCTCCCGCCAAGAAAGCAAGTTCTGTTGTAGCTCCCGCATCGCGCAGTGTTGCACCCAAGAAGATCACGCTGACGCAGACGCAGGTTGCACTTGCCAAGAAACTTGGTGTACCCTTGGAGCTTTATGCTCGCAAAGTTGCAGAGGGGATGGTAAATGGCTGAGAATCGGATTAATCGAGAGCAGGAAACCCGCGCTAAAACTGAGCGTCCCCGTAGCTGGGTGCCACCCACGCTACTGCCAGATCCGACGCCTGATCCGGGTTATGTTTACCGCTGGATTCGTGTAAGCACGCTTGGTAAGAGCGACCCACGCAATATCGCTGGAAAGATTCGGGAGGGTTGGGAGCCTGTACGCGCCTCAGACCACCCAGAAATATCCCAGTACCTGGACTCCGAAGAAGATCGGTTCAAGGACAACGTGGTCGTCGGCGGTTTGATGCTCTGTAAAACTCCAAAAGAGTTTGTCGATCAACGTAACGCTTTTTACCAGGAACAGGCTGAAGCGCAGGCCCGTTCAGTAAACCATCGGTTCATGCGCGACAACGACGCTCGTATGCCGTTGTTTTCGGAACACAAAACCTCCGTGACCTTCGGTCGCGGCACTTAATGATTAGGAGTTAATTATGGCTTATCCGACGATCGATGCCCCTTACGGGCTAAAGCCGGTCAACCTGATCGGTGGGCAAGTATTTTCTGGTTCCACCCGGATGTACAACATTAACTACGCTTATCCCACAAGCATCTTTTACGGCGATTTTGTCGCCCTTGTCCGTGGTAATCTAGAGCGTATTTCTGTCTCAACTGGAACTGTGGGTACTCTTGTAGGTATCTTTCTTGGCTGCACCTACACTGACCCGACGACTAAACAGCCGCGCTTCTCTCAATACTGGCCCGCATCAACTACGGCTGGTGATGGGCTGGCGTACATTTGCGACGACCCCGATACGGTGTTCAAGGCTGTAGTGTGCTCTGCAACTACTGTCGTAGCTTCCGGTGCTCGGGCAATGATTGGGCAGAATCTGGATTGCATCGACAATACGGGGCTTACCTCTACAGGTAATAGTCGTAATGCCTTGCTTGCGCCTGTAGCTACTCCACTTACTAATACTGCTGTTACACCCATTCGTGTTCTGGGTCTGGTAGGTGAAACAGCGGTTTCGCTGGGGACAGCTACGTTTTCTTCAGGTACTACTACCGTAACCTGCTCTGCCCTTCCTTTTGCTCTTCCTGTAGGCACTGATGTGGGCTCGTTGGCTTCCAACGGTCAGTACATCCCCTCTGGGTCTTTTGTAACTACCGCAGCCGCTGCTGGTGCGACTTCGTTTGTACTGAATCAATCGCCTTCAACGGCGTTTGCATCCAGTGCAACGCTTGTCTTTACCCAGTATCCTGAGTTGCTCGTCAAACTAAACTTTGGTCAGCATGAGTATTACGCTGGCACAGCAACCGCTTAAAGGAGTTATGTCATGGCTATTTCACGCGCACAACTGCTGAAAGAGTTGCTCCCTGGCCTGAATGCCTTGTTTGGCCTGGAGTATGCTCGGTATGGAGAGGAACACAAGGAGATTTACGAAACGGAAACCTCCGAGCGTTCTTTTGAGGAAGAGACCAAGCTGTCGGGCTTCAGTGCTGCTCCTGTCAAAAACGAAGGCTCTGCCATCGCGTACGACAATGCGCAGGAAGCATGGACTGCACGGTATACGCACGAGACGATTGCACTGGGATTCTCGCTGACCGAAGAGGCTATCGAGGACAACCTGTACGATTCTCTGTCTAGCCGTTACACCAAGGGACTTGCCCGTGCTATGGCGTACACCAAGCAGATCAAGGCTGCTGCTACGCTCAACAACGGGTTTAGCTCAGCAGTCACCTACGGTGACGGTCAGCCTCTGTTCTCCACGGCGCATCCGCTTGTCTCTGGTGGTACAAACAGCAATCGCCCGTCTGTCAACTCCGATCTCAACGAGACTTCTCTTGAGAACGCAGTGATTCAGATTGCTGCCTGGACCGACGAGCGCGGGCTGCTCATTGCTGCCAAACCCAAGAAGTTGGTTATCCCCCCGGCACTTCAGTTCACAGCGACACGATTGCTGCAAACTGAGCTTCGCGTAGCGACAGCGGACAACGATGTCAACGCGCTGAAGATGCTGGGATCTATCCCCGAGGGGTATGCCATCAACCACTTCTTGACGGACACCAACGCTTGGTTCCTTACTACGGACGTTCCGAACGGGCTGAAGCACTTTGTGCGTACGCCGCTTCAGAACTCGATGGACGGGGACTTCGACACGGGCAACGTGCGGTACAAAGCCCGTGAGCGTTACAGCTTCGGTGTGTCTGATCCGCTTGGCATCTTTGGCTCTCCTGGAGCCTGAAAGAAGGGGGGTTGACAACCCCCCTTTCTCGTTGTACTGTATCGTGACTGGGAAAC
>OGVY01000122.1_pt1 | contig 13237 bp, 11 predicted proteins | sample 1575871 | NCBI WGS metagenome assembly OGVY01 (sample SAMN07581536, study PRJEB24739) | freshwater metagenome
AAGGGCTTGGAAAAGTTTGCTTAGGAGAAGCGACTCGTCTTTTAAAACCCTTTGGATTTAAGAAGCTCCAAGCGGAAGTTAAGGAAACTGACCTTTTGGCTATTAAGCTTTTTGATTCTTGCGGATTTCGCACCACTCGAAAACTCACCCGCTTTTTTCTCCCTGTGAGTTAATTTTAAAAAAGAGGAAATTGAGAGAGACAAGTTGTGATCGGGGGGAAAGTCTTGAAGACTCAACTCGCCTCTCTCAAGGCATGTATAACTTTGATTTGAGAAGTGGCGATCAAAAACTTGGTCGGCCCTTCAGTTCTTTGAAGTCTGCAACAGAGATGCCATCGTCAAAAAAAAGTTTTTAGCGAGGCCTTAGGGTAAGAACCTAATGAATTGGGCGCTACTTCGAACAATGGGTCGGGTTTCCGGACTCTGGGCAAGCACACTAATCATTGCAAAAAGAAAGAAGCTCATTGCAACAGCAATGAGGGGGAAAAGATCCCTTAGGCTTGATAATAGGTTAAATTTTGGCATTTCGTCTCCCCATTCCCATTTTGAGAAATAAGAGAGCAATCAAAGTGCCAAAAAGGCTTATTTAGATGAAAATACCCTTCTTGATTTTTTCAACGATGATCTTTTCAGGCATGGTCGGATCTCTGGGATCGACCATAAAGAAAGCTTGTTGTTCACAACGTCTCTTGTTTTTTAAAAGCCACTCAAGAAGCTTTGAGAGTTGCTTGTTTCGCTTGTCTTGGAAGAAAGGGTCATTTTTGAGCGCGTCAGCTGCTTTTTTCAGCGCTCTAGCTTCACTGGGATCCGTGTCTTTTACAGGGTAATCACTTAAATCGTACTTCTTAATGTCCTCTGGAAGCACTCCTAAGAAATGGACGTCGGGTGCGCTAAAATCAGAATTTCGAATAAGACTTGCAGCAGAACCCGCCTTGAGCGTTCGGTAAATGTTTTGAATCGTGTAGGCGTCAAGATCTCCAAAAAAGTAAATGGGAACCTTAAGCTGATCTTGAATGAGCTTTGCCCAGCCGCGAACTGCGTTACTGGGAACCCCTTGAGCACCAATAAGAATAGAGTTGTTTCTCTTACAAAAGCCATTGGCCACAAAAGTGTTTGCCGTACCTTCCGATTCCACAACCAGACAAAAATCGATTTTCTTTTTAGCTTTCAGCTGCAAGCTTTGAGGTCGGTTCTTGGGCTGAAAAGGCGAAGTTCCCAAACTGCCTAAATCCACGACGGCCTTTGTACCATCTGGAAGAGTTTCAGTGACAACCAACTGGTTTGAATAAGTTTGTCCACCGCGATCATTTGCATAGCAATTGAGATCTTCTCGGTAGCACTCTAGCATTTCACAAATAAAATCAATCACTGCATCACTTTCAGACTGATCCTGAAAATCCAGCGGCTTTAAATCGGGATCGTGCTTCACTTCACCCTTTGCAATATAGTAAAGCTCACGCTTCGTGTTCACAGCTCCTGTATCAATGTTTCTTAAGAGCACTTCCAAAAGAAAAATGGCTCTCGACATTTTCTGAACGGAAGAAACATTGAGTTCCGTTCTGACTTTTTTATCCCCTGGAGTGAGGTATCCCACTTTGGGATTGTAATTGGAATTATCCAGTGAACACTTCACGGCTTCGAGAATCGGACGTCTCGCGTTTTCAAGGTCGTTCAACATTCGACTACAAAGATCTTTGGAAATTTTTGGAATGGTGTCGCTTCTCATGAGATTGACTTCTCCTTACTTACTGGACTTTTCGAAGCTTTTTTGGGAGCTGGCTTTGCAACGGGTTTTGCAGCAGGTTTAGCTGCTGCTTTCGGCGCTGTTTTAACTACTATTTTGCCTTTTCCCTTTTTCTTTGGTGTCTTTTCCTCAGCTGCCACTTCTTTTTCGGAGTCTGCCTCTATCGTTTCGGGTTCGCTTTCTTCTACTTCATCTTTGATTATTTGAATTTTGCCTTTAGCCGCTGCTTCTTTGGCTGCAAGATCGGCTTCTTTAAATTCCTTTTTAGCAGCGCTTAAGTCACGGCCTAGAATTTTTTCAAGCCCCTCAGTAGCTTTCTTTTTGCGTTTGTCGGGTGCTTTGGTAATTCGACAAAGGCAATCCACCAAAATGGGGCAGAACTGTTCGATATAACGAAGCTTGTTTTCTAGGTCTTGCTCTCGGTGTTCTTTCTTGATGTGTCTTGAAAGACGCTGGCCCGCTTGGATAAGAGTCCGTCTGAGTTCTTCTACAAGCTCTTCGCTCGCATCAATCGTTTCTTTGGAAGCGTTTTTGAATTTAATAAAAGGAGAAACCAGACTCACAGCAATGACGTAAGGCCCTAAAGGCACACTGTCTTTGGGCTGTTGGAGTCCGTAAGCTCGCCAATTGACTGTTTCAATAGCTTTCACCATTGCACAAGCAGACTTATCAAATTGCAAAGGAACTCGATTAGCAAATCGGAGCACTTGAGCAGGCCCGTCTTCCGTGCCCTCGCCTTTAGTAAGCCCTTTAAGCCTTGCAACCGCCACTTCAACTGCAACGGGTTTATAATCGCAAATGGTTGGCTTTCTAGTAACTACCGAGAAAAAATCTACTTCGCCCAAGCGTCTCACACTTTTCGAAAAGCTTTCTTCTCCAATTGTCATCACTGATTTGGTGCTGGGGGACATCAGCTCTGTTTTGTGAATGATAGTGAAAATATCTTTGAATTGGGCTTCAGTGATTTTATCCACTGAAGCGTCCATGACCTTTTTATCAAGGCCGTTTTTAATGAATTCCGCAATCGAGTTATCAGAAATTCTGGAAAATCCTTTTTTGAGCCACGCTTTGAGAGTAATTCTTCCAAAAAGATGAGAGTGAGCAATAAACTCCCCAAGCTTCATCGTGTGGGGATGCGGCTCAGTGGCTTCAGGAACATCTGGGCAATCCGTAGAGACTCTTGCAATGGTTACTGTTTTTTGCTCTGGCAAAGTGTAATGCAAGGTAAGGTGCGGATTTACCAGGGCTGTGCCCGTGAGGTACGTAATGAGCCCACCCTCTCCTTGGAGTTGAATTCTGCCATCGATAATGAATTCGACTGAGAGACCATGGGGGTTTTTAAGTTTTCCTTCTTTCTTGTCTTTGAGAAGCCCTTTGTTGTGCTTGATATCCACAGCTACTTGAACTTGCACTGCTTGGCGCATCGTTTTGGTTTTGGTTGTAACCATTACGCCCTTGGCGGAAGTAAGCTGAGCCCAAGTAGTCGCTGCAGAAATCCCAATCCCTTGTTGTCCCCGAGAACATCTTCCTCTTCCAAACTTAGAGGAAGCTAAATACTCTCCAAACACTTTAGGAACATCGTCCAAGGAAAGCCCAGGACCGTTGTCTTCCACTCGAATCTTAATCAAATCGGTATTTTTAAGAGTTCCAGCGCCCAGTTTTTCAATGTGGACTGCAATTTCAGGAAGAATTCCCTGCTCTTCACACGCATCGAGCGAATTATCGACTGCTTCTTTAAGCGTTGTTAAAACTGCTTTGGTAGGTGAAGAAAATCCCACTTGCTGCAAGTTCTTGGAAAAATATTCTGCGGTACTGCTCGATGTGATCGTATTTTTTGCCACTTTTAACCTTTTCCCTTTTTACCTTTTGTCTAGAGGGATGTAGTTGCTCTCTGTTGGGCCTGTGTAAATTTGTCTGGGCCGACCAATTTTAGATCCTGGAGACTCAATCATTTCTTTCCATTGAGCAATCCAACCAGGAGTTCTTCCAATAGCAAACATCACAGTGAACATGTTGGTTGGGATCCCAATCGCTTTGTAAATGATGCCGCTGTAAAAATCGACATTGGGATAGAGCTTTCTAGAAATAAAGTAGTCATCAGCCAGAGCGGCTTCTTCGAGCCGTTTAGCAATATCCAAAAGAGGATCGTGAATACCAAGCTTTTGTAAAATAAGGTCGCAGTATTGTTTGATGATTTTAGCTCTGGGATCAAAGTTTTTGTAAACTCTATGGCCAAAACCCATGAGCCTCACACCTTGCTCACGGTTTTTCACTCGCTCGACAAATCTTTTTACATCTTCACCACTTTTATGAATGGCTTGAAGCATTTCTATTACTTCTTGGTTAGCTCCCCCATGAAGAGGTCCCCAAAGAGCAGAAATACCCGCAGACACGGAAGCATAAAGATTTGCCCGGCTACTGCCTACAAGTCTCACTGTGGAAGTCGAACAGTTTTGCTCGTGGTCAGCATGAAGGATTAAAAGAAGATCCAAAGCTTTTGCAACGACTGGATCGACTTCATACTCTTCTGCCGGAACCCCAAACATCATTTTTAAGAAATTAGAGCAGTAATCCAAGCTATTGGTGGGATACATAAAGGGCTGGCCAATCGATTTCTTATAAGAGCAAGCTGCAATGGTGGGAAGCTTTGCAAGAAGTCGGTAAATGGAGAGGTTGCGATCTTCGGGAGCATCCGAGTAAAGAAGATCCTGATAAAAGGTGGAAAGCGTACTTACTGCCGAAGAAAGAATAGCCATGGGATGAGCATCACGGGGAAAGCCATCGTAAATTCGCTTCATGTCCTCATGAAGCATGGTGTGTCGGGTGAGAGTGTTTGTAAAAGTATCGAGTTCTTTTTTATTGGGAAGTTTGCCATAAATCAGAAGATAGCTCACTTCCACAAAAGTCGCTTTTTCAGATAATACTTCGATGGGAATTCCACGGTAGCGAAGAATGCCTTTTTCTCCATCTAAGAAAGTAATCGCACTTTGGCAGGACCCAGTATTCATGTAACCCGGATCGAGAGTGACTAGCCCTGTCAAATCGCGAAGCTTTGCAATGTCCACTCCTCTCTCGCCCTGAGTGCCTTCTACCACTGGGAATTCATAAGTCTTGCCTTCATATTGGATAGTAATCTGGCTCATTTTGCTCCTTCGGTCTTCGAACGCTTAGCTAAAGCTTTTGCTCTTTTAGTGGCTTGAACGACTGCTTTGATGAGCGTTACTCGAAGCTTTCCTTCTTCTAATTCTAAAAGGCCATCAATAGTACATCCGGCTGGAGTTGTAACCTCGTCTTTGAGTGCTGCCGGATGTTTTTGAGTGACTTGAAGCATTTTTGCAGCTCCAGCAACTGTTTGAGCAGCAAGCTGGCTCGCAACTTCCCGAGCAAGTCCCACCTTTATTCCAGCATCAGTGAGAGATTCCAAAACCACATACAAATAAGCAGGTCCACATCCAGAAAGCCCTGTTACAGCATCCATGTGTTTCTCTTCGACTACGACTACTTTCCCAACCGCTTCAAAAAGCTCTTTTGCAATTTGAAGATGTTTTTCAGAAGCCGAAGCTCCGCGGCAAATAGCGGTAATTCCTTCCCCAACAAGAGCAGGGGTGTTTGGCATGGCGCGAATCACGACGGTGCCTTTAGCTACCAGATTTTCTATTTCTGATGTGCTCACACTGGCCACAATAGAAATCACCGTTTTTCCTGGGCCCAGGTGTTCTCCAATCTCTACAAGAACTTCTTTGAGATTTTGAGGTTTTACTGCAAGAACAATGACATCAAAATTTTGGACTAGCTCTTGATTATTTTTTGTGCGTTTCCAATGAGCTCCCTCCATGCCAGTGCGAGATTGGCGAGTGCTGTACCCAATGGGGCTCAAGACAAAAGTTTTTTGTTTGATTAGGCCCTCGGCAAGACATCTGCCCATCCGGCCCATTCCTAAAATTCCAAGTGTATAAGGCTGCGCCATAAGTATTTAGTTTCGATAGTTTAGAGGAGGTTTCTTCGGAAATAAAGATTCCATTTACATTAAGAAACAATGCGGTATGAATTGGGGGCTTTTCAACTCTGGGTGCTTAGCTCAATTTGGTTAGAGCGACGCGTTTACACCGCGTAGGTTATAGGTTCGAGTCCTATAGCACCCACCATTTGTCAAACTATTCGAACCCAAAACCCCTTTCCCCACAAAATAATGAAGTCTAAAGCCTGCCGGAAGAAGTTCGATTTTGGCTATTAAGAGCTGAATCGGGAAGTTCAGCCATTTTACTAATAGCACTAAGATAAGCCTGGTAATCTTTTAGGGGGCTGGGCTCGTCCACCATCACTCCACTTCGACTTAAAACGCCTATCTCTTTTTCAGTTTCAATTTTTAAGCTCTCAAGTTTTCTCATTTGGTCAAAGATAGGGATAGGCGAAATCCCTTTTGGAATTTTAGATAAGTGCTCAGCTAGGGCTTCGACTTGTTCTAAAATGCCTGATAGCTTATTTCTAAGCCTGTCCTGTTCAGTGATGTGAGCTTGGTTTTGATGCTTTTCTTTGGCTTTAGTAATTAAGTAATCTGCCATCCTTGGTTGACTTAGGAGTTCTTGGATCTTTTCCCACACGTGGGTTTCGACTGTCTTTGCCGTGATTCAATTGGGCTAACAGAAAAAGATTTTCTTGTTTAAACAAGCTTGCCAGGTTGTCAACCTTCTCATGCAAAAAGTCTTTGTCAGGATTTTGAATCTGCTCTTTGTATTCAGATTTATGCTCCCGTTTGGTGCGTTTCACTGAGTGTGGGGGGCGAAGTGGTTAAGAAACCCCTCTATGCAAAAGGTTCTAACGCTTGTGTAGCTACCCATCGGCTCCGCAAAAAAGCCTGCGATAAAGGTCTTTCTTGGAAAGATCTCGCAGATGATGAAGTCCACTGTGTAGCTTTACCGAAACCTTAATTTCGATGGTTATTCGACTGAAGAAGCTCAGTCACTTTGACTTTGAAGGTTTTTGAAAGCCGAAACAAAGTGTAAAGATTGGGGCTGTACTTCCCACTTTCTAGCTTTTGGTAGAAGCGGTAATTAAAACCACCTTTGGCGCTCATCTCCTCTTGGGTGAGGCCCAGCTCTTTTCGAAGTCTTCGTATGTTGGAAGCCACTCGAGCTAGTAAACGGTTATAATCACTTTCTACAGTCACCATCTAATGTTGATCTAGCTGCAGATATTAGACCACGAAGTATTTAAACCACGAACAAAAAGAGCCGTACTTTTTTTATAAAACCAAAATCTACCAAAAGGTACAGGTACTACCAAAAGGTACTACTACCAAAAGGTACGGCCTACCTTTTGGTGGGTTTAAATCGAATACTTTTCACGAGCGGGGATTTTATCTCCCAATTTATCTCTAAGGAGGAGGAATGCTTTTGCCGTGAGCTCTACGTCAGTCATAGAGCGGTGACGATTTTTGGGATCAAACTTCAAAGAAAGCCTTTCACAAAGTACATCTAAGTTGTGCCGAGGTTCATTGGGGAAAGCTCTTCGAGAAAAAATGACCGTATCATAAACCTCGATATTTTTCTTAAGCTTCATTTGCATGAGATGTTTCATGATAAATGACATATCAAATCTTGCATTATGGGCGACCCAATAGGCATCTCCTACAAAGTCTAGAAACTTTGGGAGGACTTCATCAATCAGTGGGGCATCCTTAACCATCTCGGTCGTGATACCGCTGATCTTGGTTGCTTCTGGTGGAATCACTCTTTTTGGGTTCACCAAACTATGAAAGCTATTTTTCTCATCCATTTCATTTCCGATGATTTTAATGGCCCCAATTTCAATGATTTCATCGCCCCAAGCCGAAAGACCCGTTGTCTCAAGGTCAAAAACCACATGTTCATCTAAACCTAAGGATAATTGCATGAGATTCCCCCGAAAGGATGTCTTACCCAACCTCTAAAACTTTGGTCAAGGCCATCTCGAGAGGCCCGTCCCACTGTACTTTTTCCAATAGCTTGACATTAGCAGTCAAAAAGAGTCTCTTTCGGTCAATATGCTTCAAGATAATCAATACTTAAAACGGGAGTTTCGTTTATCTGAAATTGAGCACCGCTATGGACCTCAGGTCCATATTTTAAGTGACCCGTATCTCTTCACCACTTTAGCCAAATTGGGGCGTCCCGACTGTAAACAACCTATGATTAACTCTTTGCTCAATACGCTTTATCGAGAACTCGTTAAAGTGGTTGTGAATCAAGAGTTTCCTCTGATTGAAACGGTCATTGAAACTCGGATGAAAGCCCAGCACCCGGAGGGTGCCTTTAAGGCCCATGTTATTGATCCCAACACTCAAGTGACTTGTGTCAGTTTGGCAAGAGCGGGAACGGTCCCCTCGCAAATTTGCTTTGATGCTTTTAACTATTTTTTAAATCCCGAAGGAGTTCGGCAGGATCACATTAGTATTAATCGAAAAACAGATGCGCAAGAACAAGTCGTGGGGACCCAATTGGGAGGTCTTAAAATCGGTGGGGATGTTGAAGACCGAATCGTCATCGTGCCTGATCCGATGGGGGCTACGGGATCCACCATTCTTTCAGCTCTAGAAATTTATCAAAAATTAGGCAAAGCGAAAAAGTTTATTGCCATCCACCTGGTGATCACTCCGGAGTATTTGCAAGTCCTCAAAAAAGCGGCTCCTCATGTGGTCGTTTACGCTTTGAGGTTAGATAGGGGTTTAAGCACTCCTGAAATTTTGAAAACAGTACCGGGCACACATTGGGACCAGGAAAAAGGACTCAATCAAAAACAATATATTGTTCCCGGTGCGGGCGGATTAGGGGAAGTCATCAACAACTCATATGTTTAGTATTTTAGGCATTGCATTTGGGGCTCTTTTTGTAGGAGCGTTTTTAGCAGTCTTTATTACTAAAAGTAATCCTCCTCAGCCGATCCAGTTTGCTCCACCCGAAGATGACGAGACTCGGGATCCTAAAGATGTCCGCCCACTCGTTTTAGAGGATCTTTATCGTTTGGGTGAAAAAATTTGTGAAAAAAACGATTTGATTTTAAAAACAACGATTCCTGTCAGTGACCTTGAAGTGTACTGGGTCGCGGAAAGTAAAAATGAACTTTTTTGGGGAAGTTATGTGATTGGGTTTCACCAAGCGACAGCTCAAAACCCTTATATTTCCATGTCCACGATTTTGGAATTTAAAGATTTTATAAAAAGTGTGACAAGCGCTAAAGGCCTTTATTTGACCACGGGCTATTACACCAAAGATGTGTATCAGCCTTTAGAAGGTCCCAAGGTAAATCTTTATAATCGTCTCAAAGTGATTCAAGAAATGAAGGAATTGGGGATTCAAATTTAGGAGAGAGCTATGGCTATTCGTAAAGTAGCAGTGATGGGGGCTCCGGTTCTTAGACAGCTTGCAGCTCCTGTTCCAGAAAGTGAAATTACTTCTCCACGTATCCAGACCCTGATTCAGGACATGGTTGAAACCATGGTGGAGTATGACGGGCGCGGACTTGCAGCCCCTCAGATTTTTGAAAGCCTGCAAATTGTGGTGATGATTTGGGACTTTGAACCCGAAGGGGATCCCTACTTGAAAGTACTCATTAATCCTGAAATTGAATTCCTCACGAAAGAGACTTCTACTTATGGAGAAGGGTGCCTGAGTGTGCCAGGCCTCAGAGGAGATGTTGCAAGACCTAATTGGATTCGAGTCCGAGCTTTGAATCAACAAGGAGAGCGTGTGGGATTTGAAGCTAAGGGCTTTGCGGCTACTGTCATTCAACACGAGTGTGACCACTTGCTAGGTAAGCTCTATATTGACCGGATGACAGATATGACTCGGCTGGCTTTCAGTAGAGAGTACAGTCGTTATTTAGTGTCTGAAACGGCTCAAGGAACAGAGGAAGAATAGGAGTTTTGGAAACCTCTTTTCGAGAGAAGAATAAGCCGATAAACTGCTAGCCCTCATGAGAACCGAAACGAAAAAAAACAGTAAAGACAAAGAAGTCCAAAGACCGGGCTTAAACTTTGAGTTGCTGCACCGAATCACGGACAGAGCCTACTGGATGGCTTTAGAGATGATTCATTTAGCGAATCATCGCCCATTAAAAGAAAAAGGAGAGCCCAAAGTGGGAGGGCATCCCACGGCCTGCGCTTCTTCCAAGCATATTTTAGCTGCAATCCATTTGGTGATGAGAAAACCCGAAGATTATTTAGCTTGCAAGCCCCACATTTCTCCAATGGATCATGCTTTCAATTTTTTGCTGCATAATTTTAGAGATTCCCAAGGCAATCGTCTGAATTTGGAGCAAAGACAAGTAGCGATGAGAAACTTGCGTCACTACTCAAAGACTGGTGAACCGGTCTTTCAAAGTTACCATGCGGAGAGTGACCCCGATTCGTTTCGATATTATCCTTCGGGCTCTGTCGGAATCCCTCCCGTCAATGCGCTTTATACGAGTCTGGGTTACGCTTTTGCTAAAGACCATGGCTATGATCTTAAAGAAGATCCTACTTTTTACTGCATTATGGGGGACTCTGAATTCCGGGAGGGCTCTCTCATGGAGGCGATGCCCGATGCAGGAGAAAGACAACTTGGGAATTTAGTTTGGATAGTAGATTACAATCGCCAAAACCTAGACGGGACTCGCATTCTCAATGAAGAGGCCCTGGGGGGAAGTGATGCGGATAGGATTTGTCGTTTAGGGGAAGCCAACGGTTGGCGGTCGGTGAAGCTCAAGCATGGAAAAATAAGGGAAAAAGCATTTAAAAAGCCCGGGGGCGAAGAGCTCAAAAGAGTTTTAGACCAAGAAATTTCTGACTTTGAATTGCAAGCGCTCATTGCTTCGCAAAACATCAAGCTCATTCGAGATGTCATTGGGAAGAAGTCTGCAAAGCTTCAAAAGTTTTTAAAAGAAATGAGTGATTCTGAGCTTCATAAAGTGTTTTTTAACTTTGGAGGACACGATATTGAGAGCTTAGTGGAAGTTTTTGAAGAAGCAAAAAAACATCCCCACCGTCCAACTCTTTTGGTGGCTTACACCATTAAAGGGCACAATCTCAAATGTGCTGGCCTTTCCGGAAATCACTCTGCCATGCCTGAGGAAGATGAGCTCATTGAAATGAGCCGGAAACTTGAAACTTCTCATGAGAATCCTTTCCAAGATTTTGAAAACAACTCTCTTGAAGAGAAGTTTCTTCAAACAAGAAGAAAACAACTCACGGACGGGATAGATAAGTTGCGTGTGCAAATTGAAGAAAGAAAAGAAAGCTGGCTTCAAATTGCTAAAGCAATTTCTTTTCCCACAGACTTTGATATTACTGCTTTGAAGTTCAGTCCGATGGCCCATACTCAATGGATGTGGGGACAGATTGCTGCAAAACTCGACAGACTTGCTCACGGGGCTGCTAAAGTAGAAACAGAAAATGATAAAGCTTGGTCTCAAGTAGCTAAGTATTTTATGACGATGGCTCCTGATGTGGGGAGCTCCACCAATACAAGCCCCAACATGAATGGAAAACTCTACGGGGATATCGGACAGGAAGACTTTGAAGCTGAATACGGAGCCAAAGACTCGAAAGCTCCGGATGTCGTTCCTCACTTAGATAAAAGATCAGGGCACATTCGATTTGAAATTGCAGAAGGCAACTGCATGTCGGCTGCGGGCTCTTTTGGAAAGTTTTTTTATTTCACGGGGATTCCTTTTTTCCCCTCCATGACCATTTACGATTTTTTCATCAAGCGAGCGCATGACCAATTTTATTATAACCTCTACTGGCACTCGAGTTTTGCCACGATTGGCACTCCGAGTGGCGTGACTTTAGCTGCTGAGGGAGCTCAGCACTCGTGGAAATCAGATTTCCAGATTCCGAACTGTGTGACTTGGGAGCCTTGTTTTGCAAAAGAGTTGGAGTGGATTTTGGCAGATCATTTGAAAAAGCATTTCACTCAAGATAATGCTGGCCGAGAGTCGGTTCTCATTCGGTGTGTGACGAAGGGAATCGTTCAAAAAGAGTTCGGCGAGCGACTCAAAAAACAAAAGCGTTTTGAGGGGCAAAGTGATTTAGAAATTTTAGAAGCTATCCGTACAGATGCTTTAAAAGGGGGCTATGCTCTCATTGATTTTACTGGCTATGAAGATTATCGACCGGGAGACAATGTCGTGCATCTCTTTGCCATGGGGGCTTTAGTGCCAGAAGCTGTGAAGGCTTCAGACAAACTTCTTGAAGAGGGAATTTATGCAAATGTATTTGTGGTGACGAGCCCAGATCTCCTCTTGGGTAATTTTGCTTATCACGAGAATTATGACCATTTGAAAAAGGGTCTTGGAGTGTCAGGGGATTTATATATGAATGGCCTCAACCCACGAGAGATCCCTGGAAAGGCCGATTGGCTTTCGCTCAAAGGGGCTCGAGTCCCGGTCGTTTCGGTGCACGATGGTGAGCCAGGACTTCTCGATAATATTGGGTCGATAGTCGGTGTAAAGCAACAGTGTTTAGCAGTCAGAAAAACTTCCAAATCTGGAATGACTTGGGATATTTTTGAAATGCATCATTTGGATTCAGAAAGCATCGTCGAAGCTGCTAGAAAAATGTTAGAAGAAACTGCTGAAGAAGAGTTCATTCTCCCCAAAAACATCCTCGATTAGTTTAATACGCTCGAGGAACTAGATGCTGAAAGATAGGCTAGAGGATCTACGGCTTTTCCTTCTTTTCTGATTTCGAAATAGAGACTGGGTTTTTCTCGAGTTCCCGTATCTCCCACAAACCCGATGATATCTTTTGCTTCTACTTTTTCCCCTAAATTTTTGTTGAATTTGAAAAGATGGGCACTCAGCGTGTAAAGCCCTTGTCCGTGATGAAGAATCAACACATTTCCGAGTCCTCTGAGCCAGCCTGCAAATTCTACTTCTCCTGGAAGGATCGCTTCTACGGGGGCATTAAAATCTGCTTCAATTTCGATCCCTTTATGATAAGTGACTGTGCCGAACTTTTCGTGAACATTCTTTCCAAAACCTTGAACAATTATTCCCGGAGTGGGCATCGGTAAATTGCCTTGGGGATGAAAGCTCGTTTCATCCGATGGAGTGCGTGTTTTTGCAGAAGGAAGCTCGTTAAAGAGCTTAGAAAGTTGATTGGAGACTCTTTGATATTCTTTGGTGGCTAATTTGTAAGAGCTTTGTCTTTGATTGATTTGGTCAACTAAGCGCTTCTTGTTTTTCAGAAGATTAATTAAAAGACCTTCTTGATCTTTTAGCTCATGAGATAAAGAAGTAACTTTGGATTTGAGTGTTTTAAGTTTTGTTTCGGTTTCAGCAAGCCGCTCGGTGCGCTCTTGAAATTGTTTGGTGATTTGTGAGTGTGAACGGAGAGTATAAAAAAGCACTCGTACTCGGCCTGCTAATTGGGAAAGATTTTTTCCATAAAACAAAAACCGGACCATCCCTTCCTTTTGGATTTTATAAACCACTTTAAGCACTAAAAACATTCGCTGTCTTTGAGCTTGCTCGA
>OGVY01000123.1_pt1 | contig 13197 bp, 13 predicted proteins | sample 1575871 | NCBI WGS metagenome assembly OGVY01 (sample SAMN07581536, study PRJEB24739) | freshwater metagenome
GTTTCCCAGTCACGATACTTAGAGCTGAAATCCGCCGGGCCCATGAAGCCGGTGGCATCGTTGGAAAACCCCCACGGCTCCTCCGGCGCGCCCATGAAGCCGGTCTTCAACTTCCCGTCCCCATTCAGGTCCTGAAAGGCCTTGATGGCATAGGTGCCGTAGGGCACGGCCGGAAACGTCACGCTCACGCTGTCCCCCTTGGCCTCCACGACCCGCGAAAGGTATTTGGGGGTCTCAAAACTCCCCGAATCGAAATCGTCCGCATTTTTCTCCAGGGCGACCCGGACTTGGCCTTGTCCTTGCATCACCCCCTCAAGTTTTACCTTGAGCGTCCCGGATCTGTTTTCCTGGGCCCAGAGGCCAGGGACTAGCAACGCCCACAAAATCAAAACGACCCCATGGTTCATGGTTTTTCCTCCATCTCCACGGCGGCCGTAAAGCCCCCGCGGGTATTGATGGTATTCAAGGCGACCGGTTGCCCGTATGTCTCGTTAAAAAGATCCAGACTGTCCGGGTGCCGCCCGATAAACCGCATCCATGCCACATGCACGGGGGACCGCGCAAAGGCGTGCAAGGATTCCCGATCCTTCCAATAACTCACCAGAATCAATCGGCGCAGGCTGCTGATTCCCGGGCAGACGCCGCGGCATCCGGCCGCCCGCTGGGTCTCACGCACAAAAGACCCGATCTTGGTCCAGAGAAACAGGAAGCCGCGTAAGTTTCTCGCCCCCAACCCCACCACCATCGTGCAGACCGGGGTCTGCCCCAGTTGAGGTTTATGGATCAGCAGACTCATCCGCGAGCCGCCCGGTAGCCAAAGAGTCGGCGTCGGCGGATGAGCTTCGCCACCGGCGCAGGCATATTTTTTTCCCAGCCCTTTTTCCCGGCCCGGATGTTGCGGAGAATTTCCGAGCTTGAGCACGGCGGCAGATCCTTTTCCGATCCCGCCAGATCCACAATCCGCCCCGTCCGCACCAGATATTCGTAAATCTCCCGGATCGGTTCCGGCACGGTCAGGGTGTGACCCGTCACCAACGCCCCGCTCGCTGAATCATAGCCGGGCTGCACCAAAAGCTTCACGCCCGGCAGAAAGAGCCGCCCCATCGCCTCCAGAATCCCGCCGGGCAGGTCGCTATAAAACTGCTCCTCCAGCATCTTCGCCAACAGCGGCACCCCGATCACAAAACCCACGGACCCCTTCGTCCGCTGGGTGATGTATTGGGAAAGCCGGTGAAACCGGAAGATGTTCGTCACCATCACCGTCCGCTTCAGAGCCCCCATGCAATCCACCCGGTCGAGAAAATCCTCGATCCCGGCTTTCCGACTCCGCACCAGGTTCCGCATGGTGATCTCACACACCTCCACGATCTCGCGACCCTTGTTATCAGGGTCGGCCCGAAACACGGCCGAGGCCTTGTTCAGCATCCGCATGTGAAAGTTGGTCAAAGGCCGGTAATGCCCGCGCAGCAGCAGGACGGACTTGTTGTAAAAACTGTCCTCGGCCTCGAGATTCTCGCCGGTCGCGGCAAACAGAGCCACCGGGGTGAGATTGGAACGGACGAGCTTCAGACTGGCCAGGCGGTTGTCGACCCGCGCAAAGACGGAACCCCCGAAAGCCACCATGTCCACCTCCAGCCGGCCGTAGCGGATCCCATCCGTCAGCCGGCTGAGGATCTCCTCCGGATTCCGCCAGCACAAAAAGGCGGCGTGGATCAGGTTCACCCCGAGCATCCCCAGGGCCTCCATCTGCTCCGCATTGGTCGGGTCCATCAGCCGGACGTGCAGGTGGATTTCCCCGGGCGCTCGGTTGGGTTCGGTCTGAAACCGGATCCCCAGCCATCCCTTGCCGTCCTGCGGATGTTTGTGACTCCGAGCGGTTACGGTGTCGGCAAAAACAAAAAAGCGGGTGTGATCCCCCCTCTCCGCCCCCAGTCGCTCGATCAAAAGGCGGTACTCATAATCGAGCATCTCCTGCAGCCGCTCACGGGAGACAAACCTTCCCGACTTGCCATAGATGGCGTTGCTGAAGGTCATGTCGTAAGCCGACATGCTTTTGGCGATGGTGCCCGCCGCCCCGCCCGCCTGGAAAAACCAGCGGGCGACCTCCTGCCCGGCGCCGATCTCGGCGATCGTGCCATAATGCCGACCCGAAAAGTTTATCTCCTGCGCCTTCTCCAGCGTGGAAAGGACTCGCGGTTCTTTTTTCATGTGCGACTCCGGCTGACCCAGGGATTGTCCCGAACGGAAAAGCGCCAACGGAATTTCGCGGCGGGGCCGGCGTAGTGTACGCCCACCCGCGGCCGCTTCTGGATTCGGGCTGAAGAAAATCGCACTCCGTCATCCTCGATCCGGATCGGGCCGCAAACAAGATCGGTTCGGTCCCACTCCATCCGGATTCCCAAGGCCGCCGTCAGCGCCCCCGGCCCCGCGGCCAACCGGAAATCTTCCGGTGATAATTCCCTTCGCCTTGCCATCAACTCCTGTCCTTCGATCGGCTCCACTCCCCGGATCAAAACCGCCGCGGGCACATCTTCCGGCGCCGTCACCACGTTGAACATCCGGTGGATTCCATAGCAGAGGTAGACATAGGCCGTCCCCGGCTTACCGAACATCGACTCGTTTCGGGGTGTTCGGCCCCGCCAAGCATGGGAGGCCCGATCCTGGGGACCTCCGTATGCCTCCGCCTCCACGATCCGAGCGGCACACCCCCCTTTCCTGCTTTCTACCCGCAATATTTTTCCAAGCAGATCGATGGCCACTTCGACCGGATCCTCCCGCTCATAAAAAGAGCGGGGCAAAACTGTTGAACGGCTCACCCGGCCCGCGGCCCAAAAAGCGCCGTTCCGATCCGCACCAGGGTGGCACCTTCCGCAATCGCCACGGCAAAGTCATGACTCATTCCCATGGAAAGCTCCGGAAGGGCCGCCCCGCAGGACTGCTCAAGTTGGTCCCGAATCTGGCGCAGCTTGCGAAAAAAGGGCCGCGCTTCCTCGGGCTCCTCTCGGAACGGGGGGATCGCCATCAATCCCCTCACCTCCAACCGAGACATCCCGTTGATGGCGTTGAGCAGGGCTCCGGCGTCTTCCGGTTTGGCCCCATGCTTGGCGGCCTCGCCACCGACATTCACCTCGATCAGGACCTTGAGATTTTTTCCGGCTACCTCGGCGCGCTTCTGGAGTTCGGCCGCCAGTTCGGGCCGGTCCACGGACTCAATCACATCAAACCACTCCACCGCCTCCTTGGCCTTGTTGGTTTGGAGGCCACCAATGAAATGCCACTCCCCACCGGTAGGCATATCGGGAATTTTCGCCCGGGCCTCCTGGACCCGGTTTTCCCCAAAAAGACGGTGCCCCAACCCCCAGAGGATGCGCAACCGCTCGGCCGGAACTTTTTTGCTTACGGCCAGCAGGCGCACGGAATCCGGACTTCTTCCGTTTTTTTCCGCCGCCTGCCGGATCTCCAAGCAGAGCCGCGAGTAGTTTTGCTCCAGAGGGTCGCCCATGATTAGTTAAGCTTGATTTGCATGGTCAATAAGAGTGCATAATAATCAAATCTTATGCAGGTGGAATCTTTTCGCGTGTTTCGGGATCTCGTGGAAACGAAATCCTTCAGCCGTTCCGCCTCGCTCAACGGCATTACCCAGTCCGCCGTCAGCCAGCAGCTCCGCTCCATCGAGCAGCGCCTCCGCGTTCCCCTTCTGGAACGAACCAGCAAACAGTTTGCCCTCACCCGGGAAGGACAGCTGCTCTACGAGGCCAGCCGGGAAATCATCTCCCACTACCAGCGCTTCACCCATCAACTGGAGGAGATGAGGAACATCATCTCGGGAACGATCCGGTTGGCCGCGGTGCCCAGCGTGGGCATCCACGAACTGCCGCCTTATATCAAGGAGTTCCTCCGCGCCTTCCCCCAGGTGAAGGTGCAGGTCGACTACCGCCGTTCCAACGAGGTGTATGAGTCGGTCGCCGATGGCGATGCGGACGTTGGCTTCGTCGCCTTTCCCGCCCCCCGCAAGGGGCTGAAGGTGGAGACCTTTAAAAAGGACACTCTTCACATCATTGCCGCTCCCGGCCATCCCCTGGCCAAAAAAGGTTCCGTGGCTCTGGCCGATCTTTCCCAGTTCAAAATCGTCTCCCTGGCACCGGAGATGCCCACCCGCCAGGGCCTCGACAAGATCCTCGCCACCCGCGGCCTGAAAATTCAGCCCAAGATGGAGTTCGACAACGTGGAGACCCTGAAAGGCGCCGTGGAAATCGATGCCGGGGTCGCTTTTCTTCCGAAATCCGTCGTCGCCAAGGAGCTTGCCAACGGCACCCTCGTCACCGTTCCGCACGGCGGCGCGGAAATTGTTCGTCCCCTCGGTGTGGTCTCGCGGGCCTCGCGCGTGGTCAGTCCGGCGGTGAAGCGTTTCCTCAAAGCCCTCAAGGGCCCGAAGACCCGCGGTTCCGGGGATCGTCCCGACGACGGTCACGAGTGAAAGCCGCCGCCCCTTCAAAAAACATGACCGCGCCCGAACGGGCGTTTGAGAGCATGCGCTCGCAAGGCCTCCGCCTCACCTCCCAGCGCCGCCTGGTGGTGGAGGCGGCCTTTGGCACCAAGGATCATTTCACGGCGGAAGCCCTCCTTTCCCGCTCCCGGCGACGCGATGCCGCGGTTTCCCGGGCCACCGTCTATCGCACCCTCGCCTTCCTCGTGAAGGCCGGGTTGATTCGCCAGGTGGGTTTGGGCCAGCAGTCACCCCAGTACGATCCCAACTTCGCCGACGCGCCCCGCCACGGCCACTTTGTCTGCGTGGACTGCCAAAAAGTCGTGGAGTTCCACGACCACTGCCTTGATGTTCGCGAATCCATCGTCACCAAGGACCACGGTTTTAGTCCGCAACGGGTCAGCCTGCAGATCGAGGCCACCTGCGACTCCTTCCGCGAAAAGGGCGTCTGCCCCCGCCGCCACGCCTAGCCCTTTCCCTTGGCCATTCGTTCGCTTTTCCGTTAAGGTGTTTGGCCGTTCATGAAGATTTCACTGGAAAATGCCGGAGGTTGCCGTCGCCGCGTCAAAGGGGAAATCCCCGCCGACCATGTCCGCAAAAAAGAGGAGCAGGTTCTGCTCTCCTTTCAAAAGTCGGCCCGCCTCCCCGGATTTCGTCCTGGGCGGGCTCCGCTCGACATGGTCCGCAAACGCTACGCCCCGGATATCCAGTCCGAGCTGCGGGATGTCCTGCTCCGGGAGGGGCTCCGCGCCGCCGTGGAGAAGGAAAAGCTCCAGCTGGTCGATGATCCCGCCGTGGAAGAGGCGAACTTCGGCAAAGACCTCAAATTCCAGTTCATTCTCCGGGTCGACATTGCCCCGGAGTTCAAGGTGCCGGCCGCCAAGGGGCTGAAGATTCCCAAGAAATCACCGGAACCGGTCACGGAGAAGGACGTGGCCGCCACGCTCAAGCAGTTGGCCGAGCCCATGGCCCACTTCCACACATTAGAGCCCCGCCCCGCCCAGGAAGAGGACTTCGCGGTGGTGGACTTCGAGGGAACCTGCGGCGGCAAGAAAATCTCCGAGATCGCCCCACAGGCCGGCCAGGTGGCCGCCGCCAAGAAGCTTTGGCTCTGGCTCAAGCCAGATTCATTCCTCCCCGGTTTTTGCCAAGCCCTTTACGGCATGAAGCCCGGCGAGACCAAGGAGGTGGAGGTCAAATTTCCCGCCGATTTCCCCCAAGTCCCCCTCCGCGGCCAAACCGGCCGCTACACCGTGACACTGCACGAACTCAAGGAGCGTCATGTGCCGGACATCGACGAGGCCTTCTGTCAGGAGCAGTACAAGATTTCGCTGGAGGAGCTGAAGAAGCGCATTCAGGAGGATCTGGTCGCTTCCCGGGAATCGTCGGTCCGCTCGGAAGATTCCAAGGCGGTCACTTCCGCCCTGCTCGCCGCCGTGAAGATGGATGTGCCGGAACCGATGCTCGAGGAGGAGCGCCGCCGGTTGGTGGCCCGCCTGGTCGAGGAAAACCAGCGCCGGGGCGTGCCCCAGGAAGAACTTCTCAAGCACAAGGACGAGATCCTCGCCGCGGCCGGCCGCAGCGCCGAAGAGAACGTGAAACTTTCCTTTCTTTTGCGGAAAGTGGCCGAAACCGAAAGCATCAAGGTGGAGGAGTCGGAAATCCTGCACGAGGTGGCCCACCTGGCCTCTCACAGTGGTCAGGACGTTCGCCTCTTTGCCAAGCGGCTGCAGAAATCCGGCGCCTTGCCGTCACTTGCTGACACCCTGTTGCGCAGAAAGACCGTCGATTTTCTTTTGCAACACGCGGTCCGTTCGTAGATTGATTTGATGAGCACGGAACCCCGCGCGGACTACTACGTTCCCAGCGTGATTGAGCAGACCGGTCGCGGTGAGCGCGCCTACGACATCTATTCGCGCCTGCTGAAGGACCGGATCGTTTTCATCGGCACCGCCATCGATGACAACATGGCCAACTCCATCATCGCCCAGCTTCTTTTCCTGCAGATGGAGGATCCCAAGAAGGACGTGAACATTTATGTCCACTCGCCAGGGGGGTATGTGACCGCCGGCCTCGCGATCTACGACACCATGCAGTACATCAGCTGCGATGTGGCCACCTACTGCATTGGTCAGGCCGCCAGCATGGGCGCCGTCCTCCTCGCCGCCGGCACCAAGGGCAAGCGTTACTGCCTACCCAACGCCCGAATCATGATCCATCAGCCCCTCGGCGGCGCCCAGGGTCAAGCCACGGACATCAGCATTCAGGCCCAGGAAATCCTCCGCGCCAAGAAGCGCCTGAACGAGATTCTCGCCCACCACACCGGCCAGAAGTTCGAAACGGTCGAAAAGGACACCGATCGCGACCGCTTCATGTCGGCCGAGGATGCCAAGGCTTACGGCCTGGTCGATCACGTGGTTTCCTTCAACAAGCCGGCCCAATCCTCAAAATAATCCGGAGCCCCCGTGGCCCGCCCCACCCACCTCACCCTCTGCTCCTTCTGCGGCAAGAGCCATGCGGAGGTGAAAAAACTGATCGCCGGACCCGGCGTCTACATTTGCGACAACTGCATCACCCTTTGCACGAACATCCTGAACCGGGAAGTTGGCGAAGGCCCGTCCGGCAAAGGCCCGCTCAAGGCCTTGCCCAAGCCACGCGAAATCCGGGCGGAACTAGACCGTCATGTCATCGGGCAGGAGCGGGCCAAGCGAACCCTCGCGGTGGCCGTCCACAACCACTACAAGCGGATTCGCGGGGAGCACGCCGATAGCCTTCCCACCGACCACGCCGACGTAGAACTGGAAAAAAGCAACATTCTCCTCATCGGCCCCACCGGTTGCGGTAAAACCCTCCTCGCCCGCACCCTCGCCCGCATCCTCGACGTTCCCTTCGCCATCGCGGATGCCACCTCCTTGACCGAAGCCGGGTATGTCGGGGAAGACGTCGAGACCATCATTCTCCGCCTTCTCCAAAATGCCGACTATGACGTGAAGCGGGCAGAGCTTGGAATTGTCTACATCGACGAGATCGACAAGATCGGCCGGAAGTCGGACAGCGCCTCCATCACCCGCGATGTCTCGGGCGAAGGCGTCCAACAAGGCCTGTTAAAAATTCTCGAAGGCACGGTTTGCCACGTGCCTCCCCAGGGTGGGCGCAAACACCCCCAGCAGGAGCACATTGCCATCAACACCCAGAACATCCTTTTCATCTGCGGCGGTGGTTTTGTGGGGCTGGATGAGATTGTCCGGAAACGCCTCGGCGGCCGGGCCCTTGGCTTTGGCGCCGGACCCGGCTCCGCCCCCATGGTGGAGGAAGGCCCCTCTCTGCTTCGCCATACCGAGCCCGAGGATCTTCTCAAGTTTGGCATGATTCCGGAATTCATTGGCCGTCTCCCGGTGCTGACCCACTTGAATCCGCTCACGGCAGAGGAGCTCATTGCCGTCCTGACCGACACCAAGAACTGCCTCACCAAGCAGTACGCCAAGCTGTTCGGGATGGAGGGCGTGAAACTGAACTTCACCCGCGACGCTTTAAAATGTCTTGCCGACAAGGCCATGAAAAAAGGCACGGGCGCCCGGGCGCTCCGCAGCCTGCTCGAAGGCATGATGCTAGACTTAATGTACGAAATTCCCTCCCGGGACGATGTGGAAGAAGTCCTCATCAACCGCCCCGTGGTCGAGGGTCAGCGCACCCCCATCATTAAACGCAAAGAGTCCCGCAAAGCCGCCTAAGCTTTTTCTCGCTTCTCGATTTTTTAAATTCGAATTCCCAAATCCCAAATCCGAAATTTCTTAATCCTAATCCTGCCCCTTTTCACCAAGCAACGTTCACCTTCACGTTCACATTCACGAATCGCCGTCCACCTCCCGCCTGCCCCTTTCCACCCGTGGGGCGCTTTGATTACCCGATCTTCTTCAGGCCCTCGCTCAATCGCGCCCAGAGTTCCTCCATCCCCTTCTCCGTCTCATCCCCCATGTGGGAAACCCTGAACGTCTGCCCCTTCAGCTTGCCGTAGCCTCCGTCAAAAATCGCGTGATGGGTCTCCTTCAGCCAAGCGATCCACTTGGCCACATCGACTCCGCGGCTGTTTTTGCCACAGGTCAGGCTGAGCGACTCATAACCCTTCTCCGGAAACACCTCAAACCCGTTGGCTTGTAGCCACGCCCGGCCGCGCTCGGCATTTTTGCGGTGGCGCTCATGCCGTTTGGCAATCCCCTCTTTCTCGATTTCCGCCAGCTTCACCTCCAAGGCGTACAGGTGACTGATGGAGGGAGTGCAGGGTGTCATGTTGCTCTCGGCCTGTTTGCGGAACTCCAGAAAATCGTAGTAATAACCACGATCCTTCACCTTCTCGGCCCGCTGGTAAGCCTTTTCACTAACGGCAAACAAGGCTGCCCCCGGGGGTAGGGCCAAGGCCTTTTGCGTACCGAAGAGCATCACGTCGAGGCCGAGTTCATCAAATGGAATCGGCAGCACGCTGAAGGAGGAAACGGTATCCACGATCAGCAGCACATCGGGATATTTGGCGTGGACCAGCTTCGCGATGTCAGGAAGCGGGCTGAGCGCACCCGTGGAGGTTTCATGGTGGATCAGGGTCAGGGCGTCATACCCGCCTTTGGCGAGCTCCCGGTCAATCAGCTCGGGCTTGATCGCCTGACCCCACTCCACCTGCACTTTGCCGGCCTCCTTGCCGCACTTGAGTGCCACGTCGAACCACTTGTCCGAAAAGGCCCCGTTCATGCAGACCAGCACTTTCTTTTGCACTAGGTTCCGCAAGGACGCCTCCATGACCGACCAAGCCGATCCGGTTCCCAGAAATACCGGCTGACTGGTCTGAAAGAGCTTCCGCAGCCCCGGCTGGACCCGGGCGTAAAGCTCCTGAAAGCCCTTTCCGCGATGGCCAATCATGGGCCCGCTGAAGGCTTGCCGCACCGAATCGGAGATTTCCACCGGCCCGGGGATAAACAGTTTGATGTGTGACACTCTTGGGGTAGATAGAGGATTCGTCCCTATGCGCAAACTTATCCTTACGTCCTTGGTGCTGGTCGGCACCTGCTGGTTTGCCGCAGCGCAGATTGGCTCGAAGGGGTCCACCGATGCCAGCGGCAGCATGCAGACCACGTCGGACGATGACGGCCATGTCGACCGCCCTCGCTCGACCAGCACCGAAGAACCGGTGGCCAAAGCCGAACCGGTCGCCAAGGCAACCGCGGTTACTACGGAGGATAAAGCCTCTTCCAACCAGCCTGCCCAGGCCCCTGGCCCCTCTGTGAGCGAGATCATCCAAAATGCCATCCGGCGGGATGAGGAGCTCCGGGACCTTCGTCAGGACTTTGTCTACCAACTCAAGGTGGTGACCGAGCGGCTGGACGACGACAACCAGGTGATTCCGGACAAAACCAAGACCGTCTCCGCCAAGATCAAGCCCGGTAAAGACATCACCTACTCGGCGGACTTTAACGACGACTCCGATTCCAAATCCGACAACTCCTCTGGTAAGTCCAAGGTCGCCGGCGTCGGCGCCGGTCGTGGCCTCAGCAAGGGTGGAGGCGATGACGATGACGACAATGATAAGGATAAGCAGGTCGAGGACGCCAAAAAGGTCAACGCGATGCTCGATATGGCCAAAATCGCGCCCCGGTACAACTATCAGCGGTTAAACGATGACACGATCCGTGACCGTCGCTGCTTCGTCATCAAATTCACCCCCAAAAAAGACCAACCGTTTTCCACCCGGGAGGAAAAGGTCATCAACAAGGTCGGTGGCACGATCTGGATCGACCAAAACGACTTCAGCATCATTCAAACCAAGGGGAAGCTGACCGAGGAGGTGGATGTGGCCTGGTTTCTCGCCACCATGAAGAACCTCGACTTCAACTATCAGACTTCGGAACTGGGTTTGGCTGATATACCGGTCCCTGCCGACTTCTCCATGAATTTCGACCTCAACATCATGGGTTACCGGATGGCCCAGCGGCAGAAAAGTTCCATGACCGATTATGTGAAGGCCGATGCTACCTCGGCATCCGCCACCTCCGGCACGCCTCCGGCCAACTAAACTCTATCCGCGCCGCTGCCAGCCGGAGGACTCGCGAAGGGCGTATTGCCCAAGGGGTCGCGCCCAGTCAGTCCACAGGAACAAAAGCACAAATGCCACCGCCCCGAAAAAACATTGGGAGGACTGAATAAATTGAGCGGTGTATAAATTTCGTTGCTGGGTGTTGAGCAGGTTCCGGCGCTCTTGCTCTAATTTCGCCTCTTGGCTTTTGACTTCCTCGTCCAAAATTCGAAGAAATTCCTTCACGGTCACCGGTTTCTTTTGCGGATTGCCCTTGTTGTACCGGGCCACCATCCCCTCCTGCTGTTCAGGGGTTAAACTCAGGGTGGCTTCCTGGACCTTTTTGGCGCGCTCGACCTGCTCTTTGATCCTTTCCCCCAGTTGAAAGGAGTTGTTTCGGAAAAGCTGGGCTCCCGCATTCATGGTGACCGGGATCAGGAGCAGATAGAAGGCCGCCAGACCAATGGCAAAAAAAGTCAGAAAACGCAGGCCTAAGGCTTCGGCCTTGAGCCGTAAAAACCGCGGATGGCAAAGCAAGAGAACCATCCCCAGAAGCGCCAAGGGAATCCGGTCGGTCATTTGGGAGGCAAACCGCAATTCCGTGGTGGGATTTTTAAGTTTTAAATCCGTCAAGCTGGAGAGGGTGCCCAGCACAAAAAAGGTCAGCAGCAGGATGCCCAGTCCTCGGAACAGCTGAATTCCCTGGACCACGGCCCGTTCCGCGGGCCCGATTTGAATCTCTGATTCCGAACGCGCCATAGGGTCATCCTGTGGCCTCCACCCCAAAAGAGACAAGTGCGATTAAAATATCCTCGCCTGCTGTTTGGCCTCTCCCGATTTTAAACGAATGCGCGTGGCTTGGTATTTTTCAGTGCTGTGTCTTTCTTCACTGGCCTGGGCACAAGATCCCCCGTCCGGCGCCGGCGAAGCGACCGCGCCCGGCGATCCGGATTGGGCCCAAAAAGCGGTCTGGTACCAGATTTTCCCGGAACGATTCCATAATGGGGACCCAAAGAACGACCCCACCGCCGATTACTGTCGGATCCCGGATCAAGTCCGGTCCCGTTGGGGCATGATCCCCTGGACCAAAGAATGGTATGCCCTAACGGACTGGGAGAAAGACCTCGCCGGCGATGTCTACGGCACCAACGCCCACCGTCGGTACGGCGGGGATTTCCAGGGTGTCATCGATAAGTTAGATTACCTGAAAGATCTGGGCATCACCGCCCTCTATTTCAACCCGGTCTTCGCCGCGCCCTCCCTGCATAAATACGATGCCCTTGTCTTTCATCACATGGATCCCTTCTTTGGTCCGGATCCGGTTGCTGATCTTAGGCTATTGGAGAACCCCTCCACCGACCCCGCCTCCTGGACCTGGTCGGCTGCCGATAAGAAATTTTTAGAGTTGGTGAAAAAAGCCCGCGAAAGGGGGATGCGGGTGATTATTGACGGGGTCTTTAACCACACCGCCACGGATTTTTTTGCCTTTGCCGATATCCGGGAAAAACAGAAGGAATCTAAATATAAGGAGTGGTACACCATCCTTTCCTGGGCCGATCCGGGTTCCCGGGATCGCAAGAAGTTCGACTGGGCCGGCTGGGACGGCATCAAGAGCCTGCCGGAGTTTGCGGAGGTGACGGACGAAAAGGGACGCAAAAACCTGCACCCGGAGGTCAAGGCGTATATTTTTGCCATTACCCGCCGTTGGATGGATCCCAACGGGGACGGCGACCCTTCGGACGGCATCGACGGCTGGCGCCTCGATGTGGCTGAAAAGGTCGGGGACGGCTTTTGGCAGGATTGGCATGAGCTGGTGAAGTCCATCAACCCCCATGCCTACACCACCGCCGAGATCTGGGGAGAGGCTTCCGGTTATCTGGAACGCACCAAATTCGATGCCGCCATGAACTACCACGCCTTTGCCATCCCCATCAAAGGGGGGCTGATTGATGGCACCCTTCCCGTGCGGGAATTTGTCCGCACCATGGAAGACCGGCGGGCCAAATATTCCGACGACCAATTCGCCCGGATGATGAATCTGTTCGACTCCCACGACACCGACCGCTTTGCCTCGATGATCGTCAACCGGGACCGAACCTACTACGCGGGGGGCGAGACCTTTGCCTACGACGCCTCGATCTGGGCCGGCAGCACCGACAAGCCCTATTATGTCCGCAAACCCGACGAATCGGACCGCAAACTCCAACGGATGACCGTGCTCTTTCAGGTCGCTTACCCTGGGGCGCCCTACCTTTATTACGGAACGGAATCGGGCATGTGGGGTGCCGATGATCCGGACAACCGCAAGCCCATGGTGTGGGAGGGCATGAAATTCGAGCCTCAGACCGTCAGTCCGGCCGGACAGCCCAAACGCAATGATGACATCAACTTTGACGGCCCCCTCCACTCCTACTACCGGGAAGCACTGGCTCTTCGCCGGAAACACCCGGCTTTGCAGGACGGGGCTCTTCAGCTGATTGGGGCGGAAAATTCCACGAAGGTGTTTGACAGAATGCTTGTTTGGCGGGTTGCTCAGTTGGTTGTTCGTTCGGCGTGTTGTTTGGTTGGGTTCGTAGGTCGCTCATGAGGTGTTTGACAGAATGCTTGTTTGGCGGGTTGCTCAGTTGGTTGTTCGTTCGGGGTATTGTTTGGT
>OGVY01000124.1_pt1 | contig 13100 bp, 12 predicted proteins | sample 1575871 | NCBI WGS metagenome assembly OGVY01 (sample SAMN07581536, study PRJEB24739) | freshwater metagenome
TAGGAACTGGTGGAACTATAATAACCACAACTTCTAGTGGATTAGTCGGCATCGGAACCACAAATCCAATTAGTGGTTATGATTTAACCGTTGGTAAATCTTCTTCATTAGGTCAAGTTTCCAATTCATTAAAAGTTTATGGATACGGTGAAATTAACGGATTAGTAATTAAAGGAAATTCTAGTACGGGGTCTGGAGTATATTATGGTGATAATGTAATTATTACTCAAAATCCTGCCGCTACATTTACTGGAAGTCAAAATGTTGCAATTGGTGCAAATAGTTTTACCACACCAGGGGCAGCAGGGGACACTGTAGCGATTGGATATTATGCATTAAATTCAGTTGGTAATAACAGCACTATAAGCACATGGAATGGAAACATTGGTGTTGGTGCATATGCTGGAGCAAGTTGTACAACAGCTCTTTATAATACTTTAGTTGGTTGGAGTGCGGGAAGAGATTTCACAGTAGCAAATTATAATACTTTTATTGGTCAACAAGCAGGAAGATATATTACAACAGGACAAAGTAATGTTATTATTGGAAGTTATAATGGAAATAGCATTGACCTTGACATTAGAACTTCTAGCAATAATGTAGTTCTTTCTGATGGTGCTGGAAACATTAGATTCTATGCAAACTCCAGTGGTAATGTTGGCCTTGGAACCACAAATCCAACAAACACTCTTAATGTTAGTGGTGGTATTGGTGCTACAACATTAAATGTAACTGGACTATCAACCTTTGCTGGTATCACAACAGTTACTGGACCAACATTATTTGCTAAACAATTAAATGTCTCTGGTGTTGGTACATTTAATAGTTTACTGAAAATTCTAGATTCTACTTTTACTGGAACATATGAACCTAGTAGAATTCAGTTTAGAACTGGTGAAGTAGTCATTGACAGTATAAGTCACACACTAAGATTTCAACCATCTACTACGGACAATAGTGGTTCAATACTATTTTTCTCTAGAACTGGAGCTACTGGCGGATCATTACGATTTAGAAATAGTGCAACTTTAGATTTTGATTTAAGTGGTGATATAAACGTTTCTGGAATAACTACAACATCAACATTGAATGTTTCTGGTGTTTCTACGTTTACTGGTGCAGTAAGTTTTGGAACAACTGCATATTTTGGTGCAGATGATGAAATTGTATTAAACAACAAATTTAAAATATACACCGATGCTTCTAATACATATCTGAAAAACTTTGATACAAATACTGGTGGAGACCTTTATATTCAATCTGATGTAACTTTAATTCAAAAATATGATGGTACAGAAACAATTGCACAATTTACTGAAGGTTGTTGTTGTTCAGGTTGTTCTTGTTGTTGTTGTTGTTGTTCAGGTTGTTGTTGTTGTTGGTGGTGGTGGTGTTGTTGTACATCAGGCAATTCAGCATCACTTATTTGGCCACTATTATTATTTATAGTTAATTGTCTTTCTTTAATTATTTGTCTTGAACCCATATCATTAAGATCATATATTTGTTGGGCTTCTTCTTGAGAATTAACAGCTACGAAAATTTCGCCAGCTTTTCCAAGATTTTTACCCTCAAGCATTTTTTCTGTTCTATTTTTATTTCGAGCTTTTTCGTTTTCTCTTCTTTGATGTATCATCCAACCATCAAACATATCGTCGTCTTCAAAAACATTATCTGGTGGACACTCAGGATGTTCATGGGCGCTATCATACATTTTGGTAAGTACAACCAAAGTTTTTTGTTCGTCTGTCCAGTTAACTGTGGCCTTATCAAATAAATTATTTTGATTAGCACTCCAATAATTTCGCCAAACATCACTACGAGCTATACTTTTAAAAACCGATATGTCAATAGTATTTTCTGCTATGGCAGTGGCGATATTATTTAGTAGTTGGGAGTCACAGTCATCCATGCTAAGAAAAACTCTGCTATTATTAGCATAAAATAAACTATGAACTATAATATAATTATTTTTTAAGAGTTGACTATATCCTTCAACAGTATACTGATCCAAAGAGTGTCTTAGAGAGTATAACCTATTATAGGTATTTTTAACATTAGCTAATGTTTTCCTTAAAGTTTTGGCTTTTGGGGGATTTAAAAAATTCTTATATAAATCTACTTTAAGATCCTCTATTTGCTTTTCTATGTTCTTAAGATTATCATCTCCGTTATAATTCCAAACACCCATACTAACCAAACTATCGACTATACTATCATCAATTATCCAATCATTAAATTTATTATTCTCGTATTCTTCCTGAGCATATAGCTCGGCTTCATACTTAATATTAATATTAGGATAGACTAATTTATATTTAATATGATTATGTATGAATATATAAAATCCCGAAAGTATTCGGGATAAATATATACCTATTGTTCATTGATCCATAGTCCTCTAGCAAACCTTTTCCACTATCCGCCAGTATCGAACCAGCCTAGAAACTAGGCTGGGGTATATGTGCTATTAGCTAATTGACTATAGAAGTCACCACCAGAGTGAGCAACAACAAAGTCGTTAAATGTGCTATAGCTGTAGGTTACACTAACATTACCGCCACCAGTATCGCCACCAGTATAATTTACGCTGGTAAGCTTGTTCTTGGTGCCAAGATAGATTCTTGTACCTTCGCAAGTTTCCAAGAATACTGTCTGATCAAGAAGATTGCGACGAGCAACGCAACCAGTATCACTAGCTGTAGCAACAGTGTTGCCTGTTAAGCCAACATAGTAGCCACTTTCTGTAGCATTGATTCTGTCTCCATCAACAGCTACTACTTCAAATTCGCTAGTAACTTCTACTGGGAATGTTACATAGCGATGATATGGAGCAAATGTGCCAAGCTCTTGAATAGCTTCACGACCAAAATCGCAGCTTACTGTGATGTTTTGGAAGTGAACGGCAAAACCACTTCCTCCACCGATAGCAGTATTTACGCCACTAGCGTTAATGCCAGGAATCTGTGTTGGAAAACGACAAGCACCCATGTTTAGGAATTGACGACGACCAACACCAGTAGTTGATAATGGAGCATCTGTATTATTGAATGAGCCAGTTGATGTGCCGCCCCAAACTTTATTATTTCCAACAAGCGTAACATCTTCTGTAAAGTTACCGTCTACTGGGAAGGTATAACTAACACTACTAACATACATACCACTACAAGTAACATCAACATTAGATGTGCCGCTGGAGCTAACATTAGTATCTTTGAAAATTGAAAGTCTCATATCGCAGCGGGCATTCTGGCGACCAGCAATGGTTGGATCAACAGCGGTAAGTCCAGATGCGATACTACTTCCTTCTTCTGTGGCCAAAACGTATAATAGAGGATATCCATCGAGAACTTTATTGAGAGTTACTTCGACGTCGGGAACGTTTTCTACGTTCTGATAGATGGCTAATTGTCCCATCTCGAAGACTTGCTCTAGATTAAAGTTGGTTGTGATACCAACAGTCTGTAAGCCGTGTACAGCAGCCATAGTTCCAGCAGCTGGGCCTAGTTTAACTTGTTGAATTGCGTAGTAAATACGATTATTGGCCATAATTAATCTCCATTATAAACTATTTTGTCTGAGAGGTATTGGCATAGTAAATTGTCTAAGGTAAGATACACTAAAAATCTTAAATTTAGGTTGAAATAATTTCTAGGGTAGCCCTAACCATTCCTTGATGAAAATTAGGGTGTAATGAATCTATTTCGAATAAACTAACGTTTTTAATTAAACATTTTCTCCAAGGATAACTCTGTACAAGGTCTGGATACATTAGTGGAGAAGACTTAATATCACCATTATAATCTAGTGGAAATTGGTCATTTTGGGCCACTAAATTAGTATCATATAGTTGTAGAGTAGCATCTTGCTGTAATCTAAGAATGTCAAGTATTTTATTTCTATCATTTTTAGTTTCAGCATATACATAAAAAGCTATATCTTGCTCTATCCACAATAAACTATTTCCTATTTCATATGGTCGTGAGCGTGATCTTGGAACAGACTCTATAACAATAGCTGGTAATTGTATTCTATGATTGGCCCCTATTGCCCACTCACCGTCTTCTGTGCGTTTAATATCCTGATTAGCCGTATTAAGAGAACTATATTGCAAAAGATTAAACCATGGGCTTTCTGAGGATCGGTGAACTTGTACTAGTTTATAACTATGATCTAAATCCACTTTTGAGTTTAATGATATTGGGCTATTAAAAATAATTCTACCAAGAGGATAATTAACTATAAAATTACCTGATTTATTAACTGTTGTTGTATTATTGAGCAAAACAGAGCTGATGTCCAAGGGCGATGATCCGCCATAGGCCACGTTCTTTTCCCAAACCCAATCTTTCCGTATTCCTTGCCACACTCTGCCATCAGAGTACGAAGGATCATTAACAGCTATAAGAGAAGAAGGTTTATTAACTCCATATATAGTATTATTACCAATCTCAGCATCCATCCAAGCACCAATATTGAGAAAAGCCCAATCTAAATACATTTTAAAGTTTGCTTCCATAATATTAAGAAGCAAATCTTGTGATATATTATCAACACCCTTAAAACAGGTATTATAGTCGCAATTAGTCATGATGAAAATGCCTTATCTAAGAGAGATTGTATATTACCTTCTACACCATCTATGGCTCGCGTGATCCAATTGTCGCTAATGGTTCCAGAAAACTCAGAAGGAACTTTCCATGATTTATTAGAATTTCTCATAAGAGCGTTTCCTGTTCGAGAAAACTGATTAGGACCAATAACAACTTCTTGCTTACTAATAATTGTTTTATTACCCTCCAATAATAGCCACTCTAGCCATGGTAAATTATATCCTCGTATAGAGTCAATAACTAAGGCATCATCTGTATATAATACTTCGGCAAAATCAACCCTGACAGCATTAGCCTCGAAAGTGCTTTTTATCTTATTTCCTACAATAGTTGGTTTCATATAAGGATATCTTATATTATCTATCCAAGTATTAATAAGACCACTTAGCTTTGTATTAGAGTCTGGTATTCCAAACTCATATTTTAGTTTACCATTTAATAATGATGAATATTCGGGCGTATTCATTATTGCATTTTGTAATACGTCCGGTAATTCTCTTTTGATAGTAGATATAGCATTATTCATAAAACTAATAACTTCTGGTAGTAAAGCACTCATTACTGCTTTATTTATTTGCTGGTCATTTTCTAAGATTTGAAAATTAATTTTCATGGATTAAAATTTTAATATTATCTTACGGCGTTGGGGTTGGAGTTGGTGTTGGAGTTATCTGGGGCTTAAGAATGTTGGACACTCCTATCTTCTTCCACATCACAAACAAATACTTATTATCACCCAAGCCAGCAGGAGTAGGTTCTCCGTATAGCTGAAAAACAGGATTAGCATTATTATTATGATAAAAAATTATTAGATCTTTACATTGTTTTATCTGAGATAAATATTCTTTACCACAAATAGTTTGAACATATCCTTCTGGACTGTCAACTAATGGAGGGGGATTAATCCACTTTTTATAATCCCAAATAACAGCTAAATATCCAGTATCAGACTTGACGATCCCATAAGAGCCCGACCCATTACAATACGGACAAATTTTTCCCAGAGGAAAAGGTACTGGCCCTCCACTTTTATATTTACCAGAACTTTTCTTTAAATTAACATCATAAATACAATTAGGACAAACTTCAAGATTAGTAACTCCATAATTAAATTGACACAATGTTGTTAAGCCTGTGCTAGACAACAGTAAATCAATATGCTTATTATATATAGCTTGTAGATTTTGGAAGTTTATAAAATCCATAAATTTTATGAGTAAAAGGAATTTCCATCAATATAAGAGTTGCTCCTAATATTTCCTCTAAGAACATAGCGTGGGTTAAAAGTATTGCCAACAAAAGGACTAAGTACAGCAGCAATAGCTGTGGCATTCTGAACATCCCAGTGAGACACCAATTCGTCATATGATGCACAGGATCCCTTCTCAAGGATTGTTATTAATCCCTGAAGGCTGTTGCTTATGCTCAAATTGGCGGAGCCTAACGAGGCTCGTATGCCCTCTAAAGCAGCTCTGGTGCGTAAACTACTTTGGTCAACAATACAAGCAGCTTTAAGCCCACCAGACTAATAAAAATTTCATCACTAACAGAAGTAGGATCTGGAGAAATATTGGGGTTAGAAACATCTATTTCATAAGAACGTTCTAATACAACGTCAAATTGAACATATTTTGCTGCTACTGCTATAATTTGTAGCAGTCTGTCATCGCTGTATGTTGGAATATCGCCAAAATCATCAATAAGAGTACGTACAATAATAGGTATTTCTATTTGCCAGCTCATAATACGGCCCTTTTTAAGAAGATAGAAGTTCTGTAGTTAAATACACCTAAAAAGAACTCTTAGGATAGTATTAAGATAAAGTGGCTATGTCTCAAATGGAACCGTCCACTCTGGCCCACTTAATATTTGTAACATTTCATTCTCAAAAATCATAAAATTTCTTTGATCGTAAATAGTGTTCATAATTTCTCCTTATAGGTTATAGCGGCCCTTAGTGGCGTTGTAATTTTGTAAAATTTCACTATTTGATAGCCCCCGAGTGTATATTGAGGCACCAGCAACTCTACCGCTAAAGGAGTTGTCAGCGGTAGGATTTCCCTTCCACGAACCTATCCAAAATTTCTCTGTGTTCCAGCTTTTAATTTGTCTTGGTAGTTTGTATAATTTCTATAAATAGAATTATTATAAGCTAATGTAATTGGATTGGCCATAATATTACTCATATGGACTAATGTGGTATAATATCTTTAAATACACCTACTAAAACTAGCCGTGCATTCTAAAATTAGTATTATCAAAATACACATTAAAATTAGTTTTATCTATGATTCCATTATTAGTACCATTTAATTTATATGCTCCATCCTCAGTAGTAAGATTATTTTGAAATCCACTAGGTTTACCATTATGAAGCCAATTACAATATCTTGCTGCTCTAAACCAATTAATAAAAACTATTGGCTTATTATTCCAGTTTGTGTTTACAGAATACGAATATGTAGGAAGAGATGCCGCAACTCTAAAACCAACTCTATTATTTTCACCAACAGCTGTAGCAAATGAAAAAGTTATGGTTGATGCTGAAGAGTTGAACAATTCTCCACTAATTGGCGTGGTTCCAAAACCAGAAAAATTCCAATTACCTACACTATGAAAATAACCACGAGAAGTTGTGGTTAGACTTGCTGAATTATTTGTGAGGGTAGCGTTATTGCTAATGATTAAATTAGATCCACTTATAGAAGTTATTGTTGTGTCTGCTGGTATTCCACTACCAGTTATAGAACCACCAACCACAAAAGACGAAGCTAAAAGTTGTCCATCATTAACAGCTACAGAGTTACTTCCACTATTTATTGTTGCCAAAAAGACTAGATTACTATCTATTCTTGTATCTAGTCTCTCAGAGATATTCCCAGCCATATCATACGCACCATATGGCGAAGTAGCGTTGGTATACGCTCCTACCTCTGTTGCGGATCCAGCAACTGTATCAAAATTTGCTGAGTTATTTGTTCCTGGTGGAATAGAAGCTATTAATGTATCGCTACTTGTTGGATATAAATAATAGCCACCAGATCCACTATTTAAAGATTGACTATAAAATGCCGCTTTATACCATTCATCTATATTTGGAATCCAAAATTTTGCTCCGGACTTTCTTACTGGTAGAGGTAAAGTAAGATCATATGCTCCATCTTCTGTTGTTGAAGCGTTTTGATTTCCAGCAGGACATCCATTATGTAGCCAATTAGAGAATCTAAACATATCGTACATAGACACAAAACATACTGGTTTATTACTATTTCCAATGGTAGGACTATAACTATAGCTTCCAGATACTCCTGATCTTGTTATTTGCATAGAAGAATTATATACATTATTAGTATCAGTTTTAGCTATACTATTTAAAAATAAACAATATTGACTATTTGTAATTTCATATTTACCAATATGATAGTTATAGCTAACAGTACCATTATTACTATAAGAACTAATATTTGCTGGCGCCGATGGATTGGGCGGATTTCCCGAATTAAGAACTGGTAGAAAATCTATTGTTAAACATGAATGAGGTGAGGAGCTGTATCCCGTTATTGTTCTTGCTATTCCTGCTCTGGAACTATTCATGTTGGTAACATATAATCCATAAATATCGACCAGTCCTACAGCATTTAAAAATTCTGCATATTCACTATTAGTAACTTCATATTTTCCTATTTTATAATTGTATGATACTGATCCATAGCCTGTTGAGTCATTACTATTATTAGCATTTGCTACATCAACAAAATTCGATAATGCTAATAGATTATTTATAGTAGATATCCTGAATCCTATGGCGGAATTATCGAGGCTTGGGTTGCTGGAATTTCTTCCTGTGGTCGATAATCTAAATTCATCATTAGCTAATAAATTTAACCAATATCCTCCACGGATACCTCTATTAGTCGAGCTTATAATAGCATCATTCCATTCATAAGTATTTCCGCTTTGATCAAATGTGCCATAATAACTTGGTCCACCATTTGTTCCAACAGTAGTAACATTACCATCTTCACCATTCCAGTCTGATGTTCTATTAAAATTAGCAAAATTACCACTAGGTCCAGCGGATCCATCACCGACAGTATTAGCTGTTACTGGGGTTGGAACACTATTACTTTTTGTGGCATAACTCCAATATCCACCAGACCCGCCATTTAGTGTTGGATCATAAAATGCGGCTTTGTACCATTCGTCTTCTGTTGGTATCCAGTATTGTGCTGGTGATGTTTTGAGTATTTTATACATAGTTTTGAGTCCTTTATAGTGATTTTTTAATAATTAATAAGCTATTTAATTCCATATTATATTAATCCTCCATCAGTAATAGTCCAGTTATAAGTATTTATGAGTATATCTCGCTTGGTTGATGCTGTTCCAGCACTATATTTATTAGTTCCAAATCCAGCAGTTACGTTTCTTGAACGGCGATGCTTCATTGTACCGGTCGCATCATTAGTGGTAAATGTTTTAGCAATATCAAAAGTATTAAATGTTGGAACTGCTATAACATTATAGTCTCCGTTGTAATTCGTTGTTCCAGAAATGTTAACTCTGGATCCAATTACCATTCCATGTGCAGATGAAACGGTAACACGAGTATTAGAACCACTAGAAGCAAAAGATGTAATAGATAGAACCATTAAATCTGTATCTGGTAAATCTGCCCATGCAGTTAATGCGGCGTCATAGTTGGCTGTTCCCCAATTTGAAGAAGACATAAAAACTGTCATATTAACAACTTTTCGTATATCCCAACTTGATATATCTTGACTAAAAGAATTAGCGTTATTAAACATGGTAAGCATATTATTTACATTAGAAGTATTCCAATTTCCAATTGGTTGATTAAAACTAGTGGCATTTAGAAACATACTAGCCATAGATCTAACATTAGATGTATTCCAGTTACCTATTGGCTGATTAAAATTATTACAGTAACTAAACATCGATCCAAGATTCGTGGCCTTGACTAAATTCCAATTTCCAAGCGGTTGATTAAAATTTCTACAAAGAGTAAACATTTCGCCCATATTACCAGCATTAGACATATTCCAAGAATCAATAGGTTGGTTAAATAGTGTGCATCTAGCAAACGCACGACTTGTAATAGTAACATTAGTTGTGTTCCAATTTCCTATAGGCTGATTAAAAATAGAACATCCGTCGAATAAATTAGCTATATTAGTAATATTACTATTAAAATTAGTACAATCCATGAATGTTCCATTAAGATTAGTAATAGAAGATGGTAATGTTTTCGGAGCTTCTATAAAATTGGTGCAGTTTCTAAAAGCAAAAATGAGAGAAGTTAATCCTATATTACCAAAACTCAAGCACCTTACTAATTTTAATTTATTATTAGTATTTGCTGCATCCCCACCAAAGCTTAATGTTTTCATGTTTCCTGACACTTGTACAGTATATATGCCTGAACTAGCATAAGTATGCGTTTTCCATCCAGTAGTGGTATAAACGTCGCTAGTATTATCTCCCCAATCTATGGTTATATTTGGAGATGTTCCATTAACGGGGAAACTAACTGTGTTATTAGCTGGTTCTTTGCTAGTATCATAGACTAATACTAGTTTATTAGGATCATAATTTATTTTTGTAATACCTAATAGTAAGTTGTTATGTTGTGTGAAAGTATACATTTTTTCTATTCATTTATTTTAGGGAGCTAAACCACCATCTGTAATTTGCCAACCAGCCGCCACAAGAGAAGCACGGGAGGATGCAGCGGCCGAGGAGTATTTACTGCCACCGAAATGTAGCTTTAAATCTGTGCGATAAGGAGGACTGGCATTATTCCAAGCGATTAGTGTTGCATCATAATCTGGCGTTGTTAGACCAGTTGCGTTTTGCATAAAGCCAACTAACCCAAGAGATGTTAATGCTCTAATATTCCAATTTGCAAAACTAGTAGTAAAAGCATCACAGTTATAAAACATATTAACCATTGTATTAGATTATTATTTTGTATAAAGGTACTCATAATTGAGAAGCATCAATAAATCCTTGATCTATCTGAGACACAGTTAATCCTAAGTATTGAGCAAGACTCTCTATGAGTGGGTGGTTACGCTCAATATATGGCGCATATTCCCACTCTACTCGTGTTTTTTCTCTAAGCTTTGGATCGCTAATAGTCTCTATAGCAGCTTCTACATTACTAAGACTAATATTATTATCTATTAACCATAATCTTACTTGTCTAGCAGTAATAGTTTCTGGAACCACTATAGGATTTGGCAAGTATACTCTCGTAATAATTACCCCATCGTCTTCTATTATAATATTTCTTTGAGAAATATCTTCATAAGAGCTTTCTGGTTGAACTGGACTATCGCTTTTTACTGGTAGTATGCCACAAGCTTTTCTTGTTTCAAAATCAGCAAGATCTAATCCTTGTACAAGCACCGTTCTCTGTATTGATGTTCCATCTTCCAGAGATTCTTGTATAGTTAAATATCCATCTAGTGGACAACTATTTAAGATTTGATTTGTGTTTGTATTATAAAACATATAATATCAAAAACTATTAATTAGTTTTAGCTCCTATATAGTGTCCTTCGACAACCGTTGTACCAACACCTCTAAGTAAGAATAAGTGTGTACCAACAGCTAATGCTCCGGCTGATGGCTGATTAAACCAATCTGTAACGATTGTCCAAGTAATTGTAGTTGGTGAACTCACAGTAATTTTTAATACAGTATCTGTGCTAGTTGTTGAAGTTGCTGGCCAGTTACTTCCTTTGGTAAATGTAACTGCTGTTCCATTTAATGTTAATGTTTGTATACTATTATTAACTCCAGCATTAATAGCATTAGTTCCAGTTAAAGTACCCAAACTCAAAACACTAACTAATCCATTCGATCCAATTGTAAGAGTATCTAGTGATGGATTATAGTCAAAAGCAATAGATTGTCCTGCTACCAATGTTGTACTTAAAGTATCAGCAACGCCACTAGCAAAATTTGTTATATGACTAACAGTATGCGTATGCCCACTTACGCTAACGCCAGTTCCATTAACTTGTAGAGTTGAAAAATTACCACTAGAACTTGGTATCCATAATTGACTAATACTATTGTACTGTAAAAACTGTCCATTAGTAACTCCACTAATAGCAACGTTGTGCAACTCTTCTAATTCAAATCCATTCTGTATTCTTACTTCTATTATTCCTTCATTTTGATGAGTTCGTACTATGGTACCAATTGCAACAATATGATCTGGGGCGCTTGGTTTAGTTTTAGTTATTAATCCAGAAGTTGTTGGACTCAAATACAATACTGTACCATTTACATCTCCTGTTGGTGCTGTTGGATTAAATTGATCAGTATTTAAGCCTGTTAAAACACCAAAAACTATTACTTTGCCGCTACTCATATTATTTATAGTTTCATATGCTAATCCATATGTGCCAGCGCTAGTCATATCTGATGTAGCAATAGCTAGAGTAACTGTTGGCATATCTCCCTGACCACCATTTACATAAACAGCACTCATTTTAGATATTGGTGAGCCAGTTTTATTAAAAACAGTAGTTACTAATGATACTGCTTGAGCTACTTCATTAACTGTAGAATTTATAGTATATAGTCCGCTGCTACTAGTAACAGCTATGCCAGTTCCAGCGACAATATCTTTAACTGGTAACAATCCACTAACAGCACTATTGAAATCAGTAATATCACTAGATGTATGAGAATGCACAGAATTTGCATAGTTACCGCTAGGCTGAACACCAGTAACACTAACTGTTAAAATGTCAGAAAGATCGTTATAGTTTAGATTAACATAATTTCCGGCCACTAATAAATTACTAACTCTATCGTCTACTTGTTCGCTAGTAAGACCGAATTGTCCTGTTGCCGCTACTGTAAAATCCTGAATTTGTAGTGCTAAGCGATATCATGGGAAGTCCAATGGATCAGGTACCCATTCAAAAAACCGCCCAAAACCATTCCGCCGGCCGTACCACCGATGGAGCTCTTACTTGGGGCTTTTTTCCGAACCCAACCCCCAACACCCCCAATACAGGAGCATACACCAACTACATGCCCCCCATTACCGTGAATGTGCCCCGTGGTTTTTACACAACAAACCAATCCATTTCCCTGGCCTGCGTTGACCCTACCGCCGAAATCCGATACACCAACGACGGCTCTGAACCAACCCCCACCTCAAACCTGTACTCAACCCCTATTTCAATCACATCTACCACCGTAATTAGGGCCAGGGCATTTCCTACACAACAGGGCTTCCTGCCCGGCTGGATCAGCACCAACACCTATTTTATCAATGAGAACTTTAGCCTGCCCGTGGTAAGCCTCTCTTCTACCGATTTCAACGCCATTTTTGCGAATGGAGGCCTCCGTATTTTTCCCACCTCGAATACTTCGGCCCAAACCAACAATTTTTGTTTGAATCGTACGGCGAAGTAAACAAGCACGGAAACGACTCCTGGG
>OGVY01000126.1_pt1 | contig 13032 bp, 2 predicted proteins | sample 1575871 | NCBI WGS metagenome assembly OGVY01 (sample SAMN07581536, study PRJEB24739) | freshwater metagenome
TGATAGACCCATGTTGCTTGTCCGTCAATAAAGCAATTCGCAGGTGCGTGAATGACTATTATTGCTGATTGAAGTAAATGTCTAATCTCCGATATTTGTAGGTCTATGGCTGACGGTTTGGTTGAAACAAACGATGGGTTTGGGGGCGAGGGAACAGAAAATAGTGGTGGCCTGACAGAAGCTCGTCCGATTTCCGGTTTATATGAAGATTGGTTCTTGGATTATGCGTCCTATGTCATTTTAGAACGTGCCGTGCCCGCTATTGAAGACGGGTTGAAGCCGGTGCAAAGGCGCATTCTGCATGCTATGGATGTGATTGACGATGGGCGATTCAATAAAGTGGCGAATCTGATCGGTCAAACCATGCAGTATCACCCCCACGGAGATGCGGCCATCGGTGAGGCATTGGTGGGCTTGGGACAAGAAGATCTCCTGATTGAAACACAGGGCAACTGGGGTGACGTCCGTACGGGCGACAGCGCCGCAGCGCCCCGATATATTGAGGCCAGGCTCAGCAAGTTTGCTAAAGAGGTTGCTTTCCATGCCCCCACCACAGAATGGCAAATGAGCTACGATGGCCGGAAAAAGGAGCCCGTAACCCTCCCCATTAAGTTTCCCTTACTGTTGGTCCAGGGTGTTGAAGGTATCGCAGTGGGGCTCTCAACCCGAATTTTGCCCCACAATTTTGTAGAATTACTGGAGGCTGGCATCAAGATTCTGCGCAAACAAGCGGTAGAGTTGTTCCCTGATTTCCCTACGGGTGGATTGGTGGATGTGAGTGCTTATCAGGATGGGCGTCGTGGGGGGCGCATCCGGTGTAGGGCACGGATTGAAGAACGTGATAAAAAGACCCTGATTATTAGGGAGATTCCTTTTGGAACAACCACCGGTGGAATCATGGAGTCGATTGTGAAGGCCAGTGAGGCTAATAAAATAAAAGTGAAGAAGGTAGTCGATAATACCGCCCGGGATGTGGAAATAGAGGTTCAGCTTCCCCCTGGTGTGTCGCCCGACATTACCATGGACGCTTTGTATGCCTTTACCGATTGTGAAGTGAGCATTGCGCCCAATTGCTGTGTAATTGCAGACAATAAACCGGAGTTTTTGGGTGTGTCCGGGCTTTTGCGGCACAATGTGCAGCAGACCATGCATTTGTTGAAACGCGAATTGGAAATCAGGTTGGAGGAATTGGAGAACGACTGGCACTTTTCATCACTCGAAAAAATATTCATTGAGGAACGGATCTACCGCAATATTGAGGAGTGTGAGACCTGGGAAGCGGTTATTCAAACCATTTTTGAAGGCTTGCAGCCTTTTATTCCTCTTTTGCGGCGGGAGGTGACGGCGGAGGATGTTGCCCGGTTGACGGAAATCAAGATTAAGCGAATCAGTAAGTTTGACGCGTTTAAGGCCGACGAGCATATTCGTGGTGTGGAGCAGAACATGGAACAAGTGGGTCATGATTTGCAGCATATGGTGGCCTATACTATTTCTTATTATGAAAAGCTGTTGAAAAAGTATGGCGCAGGTCGGGTCAGGAAATCTGAAATCAGGGTTTTTGATGCCATTCAGGCGGTTCAGGTGGCAGTGGCCAGCGAAAAGTTGTATGTAAATCGTGCCGATGGATTTGTAGGATATGGTTTGAAAAAAGATGAATATGTGACTGATTGTTCCCCCCTCGACGAGATTATTGTGGTTCGCAGAGACGGCAAGATGATGGTGACCCGTGTTAGCGAAAAGGGATTTGTGGGGAAGGACGTGCTGCACGTGGATGTTTTTCGCAGGGCCGATGACCGCCTGACTTTTCATTTGATGTATTTGGATGGGGAGAATGGAACGGTTTACGCCAAGCGTTTTCAACCGGGGGGCGTTACTCGTGATAAAGAATATGAACTCACGCGGGGATCCAAGGGGAGCAGGGTGTTGTACCTCAGCGCGAACCCGAATTCTGAATCGGAGGTCGTTCAGGTTTTTTTGAGTCCGGCCTCACGCGCTAAAAAGAAGGTTTTTGATTTTGATTTTGCAGAGCTGGACATCCGTGCCCGATCGGCTCAGGGTAATATTTTGACCCGCTATCCGGTGAAGAGGGTTTTGTTTCGTGAAAGGGGGGCATCGACACTGGGTGGCAGGCAGGTTTGGTATGATGACACCACGGGTCGGCTGAATGTAGATGCGCGTGGTCGGCTCTTGGGCACTTTCGACTCCGGGGATGCCATTCTTGCTGTATATAAAGAGGGTACATATGAACTTACCTCTTCTGATCTCACCCATCGTTTTGTGCCTGAGCAATTGATGTTTTTGGAGAAGTGGATACCCGGGCGCCCTATTTCTGCCGTACATTTTGTCGCGGCGCAGAAGGCAACCTATGTGAAGCGTTTTTTGATTGAGACGGCCACGCTCGACAAGCGGTTTTCTTTTATTTCTGAGTCGACTGGTTCGAAGTTGTTGTTTGCCGACTCGCGCAGCGATCTGGTGGTTGAGTATGTTGTGGGAAAAGGGAAAAAAGCGCAGGGTTCGAGGGTGTCTTTGTCCGAATTCATCGACGTGAAGGGTTGGAAGGCTGTTGGGAATCGTCTGGTTTCTGATTTGCCTGTGTCGGTGCAGTTGATTTCGTTTTCTTCAACTGAGGAGCAGGCCAAAGCTGTTTCTGGTGCTGTTTTAGATTCGGAGTCGGTTGAATCGGTTGAATCGGTGGTTGAGGGTACTTTAGGGGCGGTTGCCGTTGAATCGGTTGAATCGGTGGTTGAGGGTACTTTAGGGACGGTTGCCGGGGTTGAGCAAGGGAGGACTGATTCTGATGTTGCGCCAATGGCTGTGATTACGGCTGACGGGGCCGCCAGTTTCGGCCCGGATTCTCACAGTGGAGAATCGTCATCAAAACCGGGGTCGGTCGGGGCAACGGCTGCGGCACAGGATTCCGCGGATGACAATCGGCAGGGGATACCCCGGCAGTTGGGGCTATTTGACTGAGCTTTTTCGGCCGTGCCGTGCAGGTCCGCTGGCCGACACCAGTCGGTATGATTCCCGGATCATTTCTTCGATCAGGCTTTTGGATAGTTTTCCGTTCAAATGAATGGTGTTCCAGTGTTTTTTGTTCATGTGATAACCTGGCAGCACGTCTTGTGGATATTCATCCCTGTATTGTATTGCATTTTCGGGATCACATTTCACATTGCAATGGGTTGCTTGTTGTAGGTCGATGATGAGGTAGATTTTACCCCTGATTCGAAACACTAAATTTTCGGGTCCGAATGGAAAGTCCTCTGTTGTATTTTCGAGTGAAAGGCAAAATGAACGGAGTTCTTCTGGGTTCATGGGCTGTTGTGGGCTGTTGTGGGTATGAATTCTTTTAATGTCTTAGCCTTTGTTGGTAGTCATTCTGTGGGAAGTAAATCTAGCAGTTGTGCTTTTTAGATGCAAACGCAGCAGCTTTTTGTGTGTGCTGTGTTGGATGTTTGAGTTCCTTTGATTTTTTCTGTCTATTTTCCTGTTGGAGGCGGGCGCAATGGGTGGTTTGTTGACTTAAGTAGGACAGCTGGTTAAGGTGTATCGACTTTTGCTGAAAAAAATAATGCCCTGTGGCGCTCAGGACTGATTTATTGCAATTTCTTGTGTCGATATGATGGCTGTACGGCATTTGTCATAGCTATTATTTTATGGAGGCCAACGAATTTTGCCTCCATGATTTGGGGTGGTTTGTTTGTCTGGCAAAATGGGTGGAAGACGGGGCGGCTGTTTTTTTCTCATCTGTTTATTTTTTATGTGTTGTGTGGGGAAGTTACACCTGTCAGAGCGGGTCATTCCTTGAATCGGCTTCTGTTTTCGGTTGCGGATGCCTATGATTTTGCTGATAAGCGTCCGTGTGAATGGTTTGCAGGCTTTTCTGAGTTTGAGGTGCCTCCGGTCAGCCTGGCGTTTCTTGCTGGTGCCGGGCAGCAGGCTGCGGTGCACACAACTGTGCCTGTTGACCCGGTAATTCTGGCGCTGGATTCCAATGGACAAGGCATTGCCGGTTTGGAAGTTCATTTTTTGGTTGACTCCGGCGGTGGTGTGGTACAAAATGCTGTGACATTTACCGACTCGGGTGGTCAGGCTTCGCCCGGATGGTGGCGGTTATCGTCACGCTCGGGGGTCAACCGGCTTTTGGTTTTTTCGGCTGATAGTCTTCTTGATTCGGACACCCTGATTTTGGAGGCAGTCGGCTTGTCCGGGCATGCGGTTCGTCTTCAATTTACGGATGTTCAATTGGATGGTTTGGCTGGTTTGGTACTCCCTGGCCCGTTGCGCGTAGAGGCGGTTGATTCGTTTGGCAACCGCGATACTTCGTTTCGTCGTTCCTGCACCCTCTTTTTAGTGATGCCGGGTGGTTATTTGAATGGACAGTTCAACTCTATTACGGTTATGAGCGACTCAGGGCTTGCTGTATGGGGCGGCTTGACTTTGCCACGCGCACTCGATTCTGTTTATTGGGCGGTATTTGTTGCGGGCTTCGATACGCTCCTGAGCAATCATTTTTCGATTCGGGCTCGCTTGCCGGCAGGATTGAATCTTGGTTCGGATTCTGTTACGGGTCTTTATGGGGATACTCTGGCCCCCATTATGGCGACACTATCGGACGATGGGGGGGGGTCAATCAATTATACCTTGGAATCCGGTGGTGCTTCGGCCAATTTTGTGTTGGATTCTGTGGCCGGAATCCTGCAAATTCTGCCTGTGTGCCAGGCTGGAGAATTTGTCATTGTGGTTTCTGCGAATAATTCAGCAGGCCGCTGCCTGGATACATTGGTTGTTCGAATTCTTCCTGTTACACTGCTTGTTTCAGTCAACTTACATTCCAAGGTCTATGGCGATGTATTGAGTGTGCAGGCTTTGCCCGGGGATGCGCGGGTGCAACTAACGGGATTGCAGGCTTGGGATACAGTTTTGAGCATTCGCCTGCACTATGCGGGCAACCCCCCGGCTTATGGTGCAAGCGCCCCCGTGGGTCGGTATGCGGTTGGCCCTGATTCGGTGCTCTTTGTGGGTGCTTCCACGGGGCAGAATTACAATGTCCATTGGGTATCGGATTCATTGTTGGTACTCCCGGCAGCGCTTCAGGTCAGGGTAATGGCCCATTCCAAGATTTATGGGGATGTATTGAGTGTGCAGGCTTTGCCCGGGGATGCGCGGGTGCAGCTGACGGGATTGCGGGCATGGGATACAGTTTTGAGCATTCGCCTGCACTATGGGGGCAACCCCCCTGCTTATGGTGCAAGCGCACCCGTGGGTCGGTATGCGGTTGGCCCTGATTCGGTGCTCTTTGTGGGTGCTTCCACGGGGCAGAATTACAATGTCCATCGGGTATCGGATTCATTGTTGGTACTCCCGGCAGCGCTTCAGGTCAGGGTACTGCCCCATTCCAAGATTTATGGGGATGTATTGAGTGTGCAGGCTTCGCCCGGGGATGCGCGGGTGCAGGTGACGGGATTGCGGGCTTGGGATACAGTTTTGAGCATTCGCCTGCACTATGCGGGTGTATGGGGTGCCCAAAACAGTTTGCAGGATATTGGATTGTATTCGGTGATGGTTGATTCAATCGGTTTTCAATCAGCTCTATCGAATAGTTGCTATCAAATTACATTCCTATCAGATTCTGTATTGATTTTGCCTGCGAGGCTTCAAATTACAGGGCTTTCAACCCTGCCCAAAATCTATAACGACTCCAACAATGTTCATTTAACAGGAACGCCGGTGTTTACGGGCCTGATGAATCAAGAGCAATTCCCCGTAAATGGTCAGGTTTACTGGAATTTCGGAGATGCACAAGTGGGCGAAAATAAACCCCTTACAAGGATTGGAAATTATACCATTGCATCGCAAAATTATTGGGTAGAACAGCCCGAATTAACCGGCTCCATTGTACCTAAAACACTAATGTTTAGTCTTATTCCACTGACAAAAGAGTATGGGGATTCGTTAATCATTCAAAGGGCGCCTACGGAATTGGCGCATAATATTGGGTTGCAGGGTGACGATCAACTCATTGGTTTACGAATTAAAGTGGGGGGTAATCTACCCGGGAACAATAGGAGGGCATCTGTGGGCCAGTATCATATTTTTCTGGACTCTGTATTATTTAGTGTCCCCAACAATTGGAATAATTATTTAATAGCATCAGACACCGGAATATTAACAATCTACCCTGCGCCCTTAATCGTAGAGGGACTAATCGCACAATCAAAGGTTTATGATGGTACAGATAGTATTCGGGTGTTGGGAATCCCCGTTTTTATCGGGTTGAAAAATGGGGATATAGTTCAGCCCGAGGGCAATCCATCCTGGAAATTCCCGGACATTCATTCAGGAGTAAGCAAATTGATTGTGCAATCGGGCTTGTACCACACCCCCAACACCAATTATCAGGTAATTCAGCCCATTTATCATGCTGACATACTCCCACGTGCGCTCGTCGTAGGAGGTTCAAGGCCTGCTGATGGCACTGCGGTAGTTTCTCATGAAATTTTGACTATCATGAATTTGATTCAGGGCAACGGGCTTCTATTGTCGGGTTTTGCAATGGTTGATTCCATATTTCCGGGAAATCGGCAGATTACCATGTCTGGCAACCTGTACCTGTCGGGCAGTTCATCGGGTAATTATACCCTCAACGGAATCAGTGGGCAGATCCTGATTGTACCCAGAGTAATTCGGTTGATGGGAAGCTTTGAGGTGCGTTCGAAGTTGTTCGACGGCACTGCCAGTGCCAGTATTTCAGCGAGCCAGCTTCAATTTGACAATCTTATTTCCGGGTTTCAAGGGTTACAGGTTGCTCAACCGACTGTTCAGTTCAAAAGCATACAAGTCGGCACCAACAAACGGATTCAGTTGATTGACTACCAGGTTTCTGGACCCGATTTGGTGCATTATCTGGTCGATCGCTCCCAAATTCTGTTTGCTTCAGCAAACATCGAACCACACACTGCAGTGGGTTCTTTGGGAGATGGAAATGAATATCTGGGAGATTCATGTAAGTTTTTAGGTGGTGTGGGTATAAACGTGGGCCTGAATCTGGACGTCAGTTTGGGGGCGGATTCTATTGCAGCAGGAGATTCGTTGGTCTGCTACTTTACTCTCCACGATTTGAGGGGTCGTTTGGCAGAATTTTACCCGCTGGCGAACTTAATTCTGAACTTGATTCCAGATACGACTTTTGCCCGTCTTCTTACTCCTTCGGGTGTTTCTATGAGTAGTGGTGTGGCTGTGGCCGATGTATCTGTTGACCGGGGTGGATTCTATAGAATACATGCCTGGTTTCGGTCATCTCAGGACTCCATTGCAGTAATATCTGATACTTTCCATGTGAGAAGGCCCATCGCACGGTTGGCGGGAAGCTTCGATGTTTTGCCGAAGACATTCGATGGTGCTCAGAATGCATATATAGGTGGCAACTACTTACATGCCTTGGTCTTGCCTACTGACTCTGGACGGGTTTGGATTGATAGCATTCGGCTGGAATTTATGGGTACCACTATTGGTGCAGGCAGGAGGGTTAATTTGGTTTACTGCATTTTAGCCGGTCCTATGGCTGTGTATTACGATTTTATCAGGGATGGGGTGTTTTCCTACGGAGAAATACGTTCACCGACAGGTAAAAATGGAGAATATGGGGGAAATCACACATTGAGCGGAGAATGGGTCCATTTGGATGGACGCAACCTTTTTCCTTCTTTGAAAATGACTGACTTTGCATTATCTAATACTGTTCAGCGAAGATCGGGGGATACAATCTCACTTCAAGTTGAATTCCGAACGATTCGAGGCAGAAGAGCAGACTATATACCACCCACTTTGGCTCATCCCTTTTTGATTGGTACACAATTCAGTCAAACGGGACATCCTTTTTTACAGGGTGATTTACAAGACACTGTTGTAAATGGGCTTTCAGGCCTGCTGAGTATGTGGATAGGCAAAGGCGGATCGAATTTGAGGGTAGGGGTCAAAAGCTGTGTTGACGGAATCTGGCTCTACGATACATCAGGTTCATTTGACTTACTTCCGCCGTTTCTGAGATTAAGTGGCTCTTATCGGGTGGCTGATAAGGCTTTTGATGGTAATGTTATTGCTCATGTATCTGATTTTTCAGGTCTTAGGGGTATGGTGGATCTGCCTGCGCCCTTCAATGATAGTTTTCCGCCATTGACTTGTCAGGCTTCATTTATCAGCCCTGGAATGGGTGTAAGTCGAAGAGTGCAAATAACAGCTATTCAGTTTTCTCCCGCAGTTGAAGCGGCCTACGAGATTGTATATGCGGGTTACAGGTCATTTGGTAATATTTTTTGTACCATAGGAAGCGGTGGTTTGGGCAACGGCCATCATTTTGACGATTGTGTGGGCATTTTGATGGATGGTGCCTCGCCTGTTATACAATTGGCATGGAGCAATCCCCCTGCTCTGCGTGGTTCAACTTCAAATGTTATCAGGGCAGGGGACACTTTGACTTGCGCCATCAAAGCATTCAACCAGAGGGGCGTGATGGCCGAATTTTATGATTTAGTCCCGGTTCAAATTAAAATTCAATTTTCTTCGGCACCCAACCGACTTTTTGGAAGTTTTACGTCACAGTTTTATCGCGGAGAGGCCCTGTTCCCTCACTTTGTTTTGAACCGGGCGGGCAGAATTCTGCTGGGGGTTCATTTGCCTCAAAACCCGCCATTTCCGACTGCCGGCTTGATATCGGACAGCGTGCTTTTACTTCGGCCGCTTCTCACCATAGCCGGTACATTTGGAACATGTTATAAAATTTTCAATGGAAGTAAGGATGCCGTATTGTGTCAACACAGCACGTTAACATTCAATGTTTTGCCTTTTGGCAACGACGTCATCAGTATTCAGTCGGCCCGGCCCTATTTTTTTTCTTCTGCGCCGGGTATGTCCAGAAAGGCGTATTTGTCGGATACCTCTTTGGTTTAGGGTGATTCAGCCCTACATTATGATATTCAGCCCGTGCTTTTGTTGGGCTCTGGCAATATTTATCCACCCAATACACGCGGTGGGCAGGTTTCGGGGAATCACTTTTTGGCGCAACAAGGGGTTTTTCTGGAAGGTTCGGTTGTACAATACAGCCTGCACGTGAGTCAACAAGCTGTATTTTTGAGAGGGCTTTCTCATTCTCAGGTGCACAACCGTGCAGGCGACACCTTTAGTTTTGAGGTAAAACTTTATACGCAGCGTAATCGAACGGCGGATTATTCGGGTCAGTTGCCTGTTCGGTTTTCAGCCATTTTTCAATCTACTTATCCTGTTCGCTTATTTGGTGATACAGTAATCAACCTGTCACATTCTGTAGCGTACGCAAGAAATCTGGCGTTCAACCGGTCGGGCTCTGCTTTGGCGGTGCGGGCCTTTGCTCAGATTCCTGCTGGACAGGCCCTTACATGCACAAGCAGTACATTCACTCTTAGTAAAGCGGTTTTGAATGTTGGTGGTATTATAAAAGACGTTCCGAAGTTATTTGATGGAACGACTCAGGTTTTTGGTTTCGATACCACCGCTTTGGTTTATTCTCGCTTGCCAGTCATTGCCGGGATTTTACCTGCTGATCAAATCTATTTAGGCAATCTTGCATTAAATTACCGTTCGGCTGCTGTGGGTAACGGTAAGAGGCTATTGCTTACCTCTTTTTCAATTGGGGGTTCGGATAGTATGCATTATGAAACGGGGACAGTTAACCCAATTTTGATTGGTGAAATTGGTGGGTCGGGTAATCGGGGCGGTCAAAGAAATGGAGCTGATTTCCAGTTTCAGTCTGGAGTTCTACTGGATGGGGGTTCGCCTGCCCCTTTTACAATTGGGTGGCTTAATTCTCCTGCTTCAATGGGAAATCGTGCGGGGAGAGCTTTTGTGGGAGTCCGTTCTGGTAAGCCGGGAGTGGGCGTTTTTAATCATCGGTTGCGTTTGCTTGAACATATGTCGGACTCCCTGGTATGGGTAGGGGCTGTTTCGGGTCACCCTAAGAATCCGATTGCCTTTGGAATTATTCAAATTCCACTGAATCGGGGATACGCCCGAATGGATTCTATAACCCTGAATCGAGGGGGGCAGGGTTTTAAGATGGTAGCAAAGCTGAAGTTGGGTATGGATAGTTTGCTGGTACATAGTGACAGTTTCAATTTGGAAAAACCTGTGGCTAGTTTGCTTGGAGATTTTAGGATGACGTCCAAAAAATATGATGGTGGTGTTCAAGGCACCATCTACTCTCATTCATGGCGTGTTTTATTCCTGCCTGTAGGCGGTGATAGTCTTATTATTCAACCGACTGAGGTGCGCTTCAAATCTCCTTTGGTTGGTGATCGGAAAAAGGCGGAATTGTGGAGTTATACGATAACGGGTCAAGGGGCTAATGAGTATGAGTACATAAACAGGATTCATGGAATGGGGGTCATTTCGGAAGGAAAATTTGGTGGAACGGACAGTTCTGTGCGTACAGCTTCTTCATTGTGCAGACATTTGGATTGGTCCTCCATCGATTCAGGAAGAGTTGTTTGTTTGGGTCTGCCTGCCGCTCAGGCCCGGGCAGGTGAGATGTTTCAGTTCAGGACGGAACTGCAAACAGGAAGAGGAAAGTGGGCCGAGCATATTGACTCGGTTCGGGTGGATGTTCAGCTAATCCAGGGTCCTGTGGGGTGGCTTGGTTTTGAGTTTCCTTCATCGGCAATTTTATTGCGCGGAAAATTTTCAACTGCATCCTGGACTGTAAGTCGGGGCGGGGCTTATCAACTGCGTATTGCACCGATTTCGGATCATAGATGGGAGGCCTCGACTAATGTATTTAATGTTATGAAGCCTTTGTCTCTTGTTACTGGTTCATTTTTAGCCCACAATAGGTTTTGGAATGGTACTACTTCAGCTTCGGTTATTAATCTATCGGATTTGCAGGCCAGTCGATTGACTTTTACTCAGGACGAGGTTAGTCTTCAATCCATAACAGCTGAATTTTTGTCGGCTTCCGTTGGCCTGAACAAAAGAATTAGGCCTGTAGGGCTGGTTTTGGGCGGAAGGGACGCCGCACATTATGATGTAGTAGCAGGCAATGCGGTTTATGGCCGTGCAAGTATTTTTTCGCCGGCGTTGCTGGGCGGACAATTATCAAATACAGTCGGATTAGCTCAGAAGGCAGGCAGTTTTTTAGGCGATTCAAGCGTTGGAACACCGTATTTATTAACCCGTTCATCTTCCTATTCTTCTTTGCCATGCGGCGATGAAATACCGGAGTTGGAGGTGTCTGTGGTCAACTTTAGCCAGAGGGTGATGAAGGACTGGGGGTCTGATGTTCGGACCTTGCCCGATTTTTATGGGAATCGATTTCGGGGCGATAGCCAATATTTTATGGAAGGCGGAAGAGCCCGGATTTTGAATTTACGAGCTGAAACTTCCGTGCTCAATTTGGTTGGGCTAAACTCGGGTGGACTGACAGTTCAACTGAATCAGCCGGCTTTCCAGTTTTTGCCCTGCGTTCTTGGACACACATCGTCTTCTGACCGAAGTATTCGTCTGTCCGGCGTGGACCTAAGCGGACAAAGAAGTGTATCTATCGGAATTTCGGGTAGTTTCAGTGTTTTTGATAAGCTATATGATGGAAATCGGAATGCTCAAATTGCAAATTTTAATCTTCAGATCATTGGCCAAAGTCCGGGTGACGTGGTTTATTTAAATTCGGTAAGGGCAAATTTTCGTTCGGCGTATTCAGGCGATCAAAAACTGGTTGTGCTGGATACTTCGTTGCGCTTAAGTGGCCCTGATGCTTCCAAATACCGGCTGGCGTTTTTTGGGGCACCAACTACCTCCGCCTCGATTGTGCCTCATAGCCGAAGGGGGTTTACCGGGCAGGGTTCGGATTTTGATGTGAATGGTTTGTTGTATTTTTCAGGTGATACGGCATTGGTTGCACAGGGTGATTTTGTGGCATCTGGTAAGTTTTACGACGGGCATTCTGCTTATTCTGGTCAGGTTGATTTGTCGCGAATTTCGTTATCAGGAATTCGGGTAGGGCATCAGGTTGCTTTGGGATCTGTTGCAACCAGATTTTTGTCACCTCTTCCTGGTGACTACAAGATGATGTGTATGGATAATATGCAACTTCAGGGAATTCATTCTTCCCGGTACCGCATCGATCGCAGTCGGTTACCAAAAGGGTATGGTCCTATTTTTTCATCTGCTTATCTATCGGGTGCGGGTCTTAGATCGGCCTCAATTGCATCTGACACATTGTTTTTGTCTGATGGCAGTGTAGTATCACCCCGTCAGCTGAAATTCGATATCATAAGGGGTAGATCGGCTGCTACGAATCGTTGGGATGTCTCATATAGATTCACGGACTCGCTCAATCGAACTGTTCCCTGGGGTTCTGATTGCGTGCAGTTCGTTTTATCTGCTGGATTGGATACTGCTTTGCCCATTCGTACAGGCTTGATTTCGCATTCAATAAGAGGCGGTGGGTGGGTAGGTGAGGTTCGGATTCCTGTTTTTGCCGGGTCTAATAAGCTTGCTCTGCGGGCGTGTAATAATACGGGATCCAGACTCGATTCGCACTTGTTGGTTTGGCAAAGTCAGTATCCGGGCATGAATGGTTCATTTGGTTCGGGGTCTCATTCCAGCGCTTTTTCTTCCCAGGGACTTGATGGAGGCACGGCTGATGTTTGGGTAGGTGGCTGGCCGGGTCATACCCATAACTGGTTTGAGCCGCTCAATTGGAGTCGAAGCAGGATACCCGATGACACTGCACGAATCATCGTTCCGAGACGTAGTTATCAACCGGAAATTCAGCAGCCTCTGGATTCTTTTGCAAGAGGGATACTGATCAGACAGCCGGGAAGCTTGCGCATATTGGATGGTAGTCGCGCTACATTGTTATCTTCACCTGTCGATAGTTTGTTTCCCCGAAGGATTGGGCTATTGGTGCAAAATGGAGCTTCTATCAGCACTGAGGGTACAGGGTTATTGGCTATTGGTTCTGGAGGGCATTATGTGAACCTTGGGTCATCCCGGCCTAATCTG